>JGI24696J40584_12961397_pt1 | contig 15053 bp, 7 predicted proteins | sample TergutCo191P4_FD_40584 | JGI IMG/M metagenome (IMG submission 40584)
AATACAAGTCGCTACCGGGCTCGTGGTCTAGGGGTTATGACGTCGCCTTGACATGGCGGAGGTCGCCGGTTCAAATCCGGCCGGGCCCACCATCTTTTCACATCAATGGATCTTTCTAGAGAATGGATGATGTATTCAAGTCATTCACAAGCGTAAATATTTTTTGACGTTTCAAATCAGAAAATATGTCTTGGACTTGTGCGGCTTTTTCTCTTGATGAGATTAGTGCGCCTATTTCGATATTTCCCTCGAGGCCATGATATGAGAGATTTGCAGAGGAAATCAATGTTTTTTCTCCATCTATGACTATTGTTTTTGCATGGAGTGCAGCCATTTTATCGTCGGCTTTACATGAATACTCATATACCTTAAAAAATCGACAATTTATATGCTCGATGTCACCCAAAACAGACTTAATGGCCTCATATTTATTCACAAAAAGTTCCACTACTATCCCCTGCTTGCTCTTAATGTCAACCAATTTGAATATTTCTTCTGAGTATTCTGAAATAGAGTAACCAGTCAGCAAAATACTTCTCATCGCCCCGCTTATCAATTCTTGTACCACTGGATGTGTTTTGCGTGTCTTTGCATTAAATGATACAGGAGTTGTTGCCACAATCTCTATGCTATCGGCATTATCATTTGAAGTCAGCGAACGAACGAGCTGGCAGATTTTTTGCGCATCATTGTTCGAAATACTCGGCATTTCTTTCTTTATTGCTCGGATAGCTGTTGAATCATCTGAGTTCCCATACAAATCAGAAATAAGATTATCTGCTAATATGTCAATCAAAATAGATTGATTCCGCATAACTCACTCACTAGATCCTTAAAATAGCTTAGATCTTCTTTTCCATCCAAGGGTATTATTAAACTTCTATCAAGCAGACGATTTCCATTCTCACAGGCTGTTTCTGCAATCATGCAGCAAGAATGGCAAGCCGAGCCATTGAGATTATCTACATTGATTTGTGCATTAGAACATTCTGGGTCTGTTGTACAAAGCAAAGCGTTTTCAATGGCTGCTTTGAGCAGTCTTTTGAACTTTGCTTCCTCACCAAGTTCAACCAACCCTCCGAGTGATCCCTCTTTATCAGAGCTACCTGTATAGAAAAGAACGCCGCACATTGATGAACTACTATATATCCTCTCACGTATAGCTGTTGACGAATATCCAGATTGTAATGACATCTCCTTTATTATTAGGTGAGCAAATGTATGGAGCAGAACGTATTCTCCATTCCGTTCCTTGGTGTTTTCCCAACCGCGTTCAGAAGCATATGCGTTAAAGGATGCTTTATATTGTGCAGAGATTTTTTTAACAGATGGAATAGCTAGCCATTTTTTGATGGTATCCTTGTTAAACTCTAGGAATATGCCCTCGCCATGTATCTCGACTCCCGGTAACCATGGATCTGGTTTTTTTGTATTCAACTTCACCATATTTTTCAAACTATCTGCTTCAGGCTCGGGTGGATCTATCCGCATGAAGCCCTGTAGTACCTTAACTTCACGAAGACGCTCAATCTTAATCAACCGCGAGAAATATCTCTGTAGATATAGTGGAATTGTTTCTTCTTTTGCCTTAAAGTATCTAATGTCTCTCTTATAGGTCGGATCTGCGTGATGTGTGAACGCAGCATACTCCATTTCTTTGATTTCCAAAAATTCTTTAATCTTTTTTTTACGATTATCCACTGCTTTATCAAATTCTTCGCGACTGTATGTTGAAAAATATTTTTCATATATTTTTGTTATGCCTTCTGTGCCAAAGTCCCTTTCATATTCACAGAAAAAGGCCCAGTGCTCATCGAGCAAGAGATAAAGCGGATTTGTCCACGGTGGTATTGAAATGGCACTCCTGATAACAGGGAAGTAAATGTTGGTTGCGCCGCGTTGTGATGGAAAAACATCAGCGCAATTGCACTTTTCGTTTTTGCTGTTGGGCTTGTGTGGATGCCGGCCAGAGCAAACATAACCATTTTCATTGAAATTTGCCCTATCAGTTGCACCTGACATTGACCGCTTTGCGCCGCACTCACATTCGACCCACATTTCAGCAAGGGTGGATGTTTCACCTGTTGAGTACAGTTTGAGCTTTTGATTACATACTACTTTGCCCCTATGAACCCACCATATCCAAGGGAAATCATCAAGATGTCCATTTTTACAGGCTACAACAAATCTTGCAGGATACGCGCGAAAGCCGCATTCGGGACATGTTGGACCTTGTTGATTATATATTTCAATTTCGAATCGATCACGTATATCAAATAATCTATTGCAGGAGGATCTTGTGCAAACATGATAATTCGGGAATGAAATCACAGGCAGATCTTTGTCATAGCTTGTTCTTGGTGGACGGAACTGACTCACGCCAAAATATGATGCTAGTCGAGCATCGTGTATTGGTGTTCCGGTATCTTTCCAATAAACTGCGTCAAGGACAGTAACGGAGTCCTTTACAGCATCCACTATTGCTCCTGGACCAAATGTTGTTATCAGCTGATTCGGACGCATTTCACCGACTTTGTTGAAATTAAATCGACTGTTCATCGTTCAGCCTCCGTATAATAGTACATTGTCGAAGTGTTCTCAACTTCCCTCATCGAGCTAAGTGTCGGCTGTTCGATTCTACTACAATGTTCTCCATAGTAATTCATTAGTCTTGCACCCTTTTTTGTATCTGAGATATAGTAATAAAGCGGCAGGGGACTCACCCGCTTACAGGTTTTCCAGATGTCAATAAACTCTGTAATCTCCGAGACGACGTCATCATGGAGTTTAGGAGCTACTTTCACGACTCTCGCAGCTATCTTATCAATTATTTTATCTATTTCAGCAGTTGATACTTTATCTATTGCTGCCGCCGAAGCGTTTTCAGCCAATGCCTTGATTTGTAAGCGAGCAAGCGCAATAAAGAGCGCATGGAGAACTCTGTCGCGAGCGCGGGCAGAGAACGGCGTTGCCGTTGTTCCCTCAACAAAACGATAAATATGGGCGTGATATCCTTTGAAATTTTCATAGTGCGACAAGTCACGAGGCCTATATGGATTGTAAACTGTAACAACAAGCCCAGGATGCGCACGTCCAATACGACTCGTTGTCTGGATGTATTCCGAGCTCTGTTTTGGTTGACCAAGGACACACATAAGACCTAGCCTGTCTATATCTAGGCCAACCGAAATCATATTCGTAGCTATTGCGACATCGAGGAAATCCTTGCTCTGCTTTTCTTCCTTGTAATCAAATCCATTTTCAAGTTCTTTCAGTAGCCCTGAGATCTTGTCAGCGGTCATACGGGAAGTGACTTCTCTAAATTTAAAAAATCTTTGTTTTTTGTACCCGTAATGTTTGACGATCCATTTCTGACGTTTCGGAATGTCATCTTGTAATAGACGAACCGCGCCACCGAGTTCGCGGATACTGTTGAAATACCCAATAAGCGTAGAGTATGGATCTATCAATTTCCCATATTCGGGCTGCTCCGATAAATGTAAAGACGTTTGAATCAGACTAGCATAAACACGAAGCAGTGTAGTTTTAACTGACTTTCCGCTTGCCGCGATGCCACAATATTTCCTAAAGGGCGATTGCACCAAGGGAACTTCTCTCGTGAAAAAGCTGTCCCGGATATCCAATCCATTTGGTGGGAACAGAGTGGTTTCAGTCCGTCCATATAAACAACGGATCTGCTCGCCAGCATTGCTTATGGTTGCAGTTAAAACAACGTATTTCGGAAGTATTTTTACACCATTCACTGTGATTGAACATAATTCTTCAATTGCAGACTCATATGCCCCATATATTGTGCCAAGTGGCCCTGTTATAAGATGTAGTTCATCTTGAACAATAAGTTCAGGTGGAAAAAATGGCTTTACCTTAGTAGTATTAGCTCCAATAAGTCCATTTACTGTCTTATTGTGGCTTTCTTCATGTTTCTGACCAATAGCAACAAAACCATGGCGAGAGCAAAATCTGTCAACCCTTCCGAAGAGAGCATTACAGGCAACATCCCACGGTAAACGAGCAAACTTATCAACAGTCGCTATAATAACAGTTGGGCATTTTCGGTATATTTGTTCATCAACAAGATACACGGGTATCGAAACGGGATAGTCTTTATATTTATAGAAAAAACAATTCGAGTCGGAACAGAAAACATCGATGTTCTCAGACTCTAGATCGACTTCGAAATTATCTGGTTTCAGTGGCTTGCCGCAGTAAGGACATTTGATAAGTTGTCTGTTTAGCTGTCCAATTTTTTCTTGACACCTTCCGGGTTCACTTGTTGTATTTTTGAAGTCGCGAAAGTAGTTGGGAGTAACATTACCGCCAACATAAAAACCAACAGAGAAAGGCGTAGTTCCAAAGGGCGCACCTTTTGGAAGATATTCTTGTCTGATTATTTCGGCTGCTATTATCATTTTTGTGAGCCTGTCACGTTGCTGTGTTGTCAGTAAGCGCAGTGTGTAACGAAGAATCACGGTTACGCCGCCGTCCTTATTATACTCTATTTCGCTATCAGAAGTCAGCCTCCTGTATCCAAGTAAAAACGCTATCACTCCTAAATATGCTTCTGTTTTACCGCCGCCGGTTGGGAAGTATAGCAGATCGACATATTTTCTGTATTTATCGGAATAATCAACTATGCCTGATAAATTAAGAAGCACAAAAGCGATCTGAAAGGCCCTCCATTCACTGTGGTCTTTGCTAAGATAATCATCCATTTTGCATTGAACCCCTGCCCCATATTTTTTCGAGAAGTCATTTATGCTCCGCTGCATAAACATACAGCAGTTCATAAACCGAAATGCCCTATATGCCTTGTTATTTGACTCTAGGATGTGGATGCCATTTGCTATCCTGTCAGCCTGCTCTCTGCATTTTGTGATTATATCTGCGCCCTTGTTTTTTGCAAAAACTGGGTCTTGCATTTTTTGGTGACGTGATAGCTCATCTATCCAACTAACATACGCTTGATGCAAAAGGATCAAACGTTCAATAGTAGCTTCTTTGTTTTTAGCCTTTGAAAACTCTAACATTGAGAAGTGTCCTTTGTCAAAGCCTTCAGGGTTGGGACTTACATTTGGAATCTCATGTTCTGGGATGAATTCTGTGAACACCTCAACCGCATTACCCTCGTCATTCAAGCGCCAGTCTGTGGCACAACCATGTCCACGGCTGAATATTGGACGGCTTTCATACAGATACTCATCATCAAGCTCACGGCGACATAAATATTCTGGTACAAATGCCGCATCTCCATTAGTTGATATTGAGAGTTTAGTCTGAAACATTATTCCATTAACATTTTCATCGGTTGCTTTGCGATGATTCGAAACATAGACAGAAAATAACATATATCTACTTTTCAAAGCAAAGTGGGAAACTTTTATTCTGATGTCCTCACCCGTTTCGCCAACAGAGTATTCTTTTGATCTCTCTCCGCCATCCAATGATATTTCTATTTCCGATTCACGTTTAAGCCTTGTAAACGTCCTGATAATTTTAGCCTTGCCACTTTTGTCTATGACTTCTTGTTTATCAACAACATAGTCTCCCCATCCAAGATGAACTCTAAAAGATGAAACGCCCTGTGACAAATAGAAACTAATACCAAGAGACGACTGCTGCTTGAATTTCGCAGAGTACATGTCTTCATTGTCCTCGTCTCCAAGCGTACTACTTTCGCCGGATTCAAGTTCAATATCTTCCTGATCATCGAATTCAACATCGGATTTAGCATTGGCAACATGCAACGCACCCGTGAGATAGCTTAGTTCGGGATTTTCATCCAATACCTCATCTGCGCCATTTCGCGGACCAATGAGATCGCTACGCAGAGCATCTATCAGCTTCTGCCGTATTTCGCTTTGAATAAATCTGTCATTCATTGTCGCTCCTCCTCCAATCCAACTATGTTCTCAGCTAAGTTCAATATGATTTTTAAGCTGTCGCCTATATCAACCCGATCATCAGCTACGAGCCGATAGAACCAACGCTTCTCGTCAACATCAATGATTGAAGCATATTTACACCACAATTCACCTTCACGTTTTTTCAGCTGGACATCTTCATTGCTGATGTCTATACGTGCTTTGATCTCCACCATATATTTGTTATTTCGGGTTTCAACGAGAAAGTCGGGCGTATACTGCTGACCTGCCGCATAATATATACCCATTTGGTTCAACGGCGGTTTTATCCAACGGACTATATCATTGTCTCGTTCCAATATCACTGAGAATTGCCTTTCCGTATCACTGTCGAATCCATTACTTTCATAATAGGATTTTTTATAGCCTGTAAAGACATATTTACGGATATTCTTCTTATCTGGCACAGAAACATGTAAATTGACTTCTCCCTCTGGCTTGATAACTTTCATCTGTTTCCCAAAGGTGATGATTTCCCTCTGAACCTTATATGTAATACAGGTGTCGATCTTTATCGCTGGAAGTATTTGCTTCCTGATGTCTTCCAAAATCAACGAGGCATATTTACGTACAACTTGGCGCTTGTACTCCTCTGTACCACCTATTTGGTTCAGATATTGATTAACAATATCAAGAATATATCCTGCGTTGTCGCTATCAAACTCACTGATATTATCAAGAAGTAGGCAGGCGAGCGTGTTAACAGGGTTTGGGTCTTCAAGTATCGAGGCATCCAGCGATTCTAGAAGTTGATTGTTCACCACGTCATACCGCTCGACTTTCGACTGTTCGATCACAAAACCATTCTTATACGAGCAGACAATGGCAATATTATTCAATTCAATGGCCGTCGAAGATTGTATCAGTATCATAGGAGTGTTTATACAAGTTGCAGCTATTCTATCTAGCTTTTTTATGAATGTTTCTTTGTCCATTATTTTATCGCTTTTAGGTAGCTCAACTGAATCTGAAACGCTTATGACGGGCTGTGACGGTTGTGGTTGTTCCCCCTCAATAAAGTCAAAGATCGTTTGCTGCTTGTCCGACATTCCAAATTCTGGTTTTTTCATTTGTGGAACAACTGACTTCAAATAAGCGTTGTAAATCCGATTCTGAACTAAAGGATCGGAGATATCCTGAACCTTGCTGATAGTTTTATCTTCGAAAAAAGCATCAAACAAAGTCAGTTGCATGTCATCGAGACCAGATGTTAGTGCTAGCTGTTTTGTCGGCTCAAGGTCATTTTTATCAAGGTTGCGTGCACGGAAGTATGTGTTTGATTTCAATTCCTCCACTATGTCTCGATAATGGTCATGTGCGACTATATCAAGTGTGTCAATGTCTTCTTCGCCCGTAATATAGCCAAAGGGTAATCGCAATCCGCGCCCTATCGTCTGCATAGCGAGTATTTCGCTCTTTGCTGCGTTCAGTGGTATAATCGTAAAGAGATTGTTCACATCCCAGCCCTCTTTCAATTTATAGACGTGCAAAACAATCTCTATTGGATTATTGCTACTTTCTATTGTAAGTAATTTCGCGATGTTTTCTTCGGCTTCCGTTGTGCCGCTACCCGAGTGAATCTCAATGACTTTACTTTTGTATCGTCCACCAAAGAACTCATCAGCGTCAATCATTGCACGAACTTCTTTGGCATGGTTGGTGTCCTTACAGGCGACTAAGATAATGGGCTTTACGAATGGTAATTTATTCTCGGCACAGTATTTAATAATTGCTTTCTTGCGATTTTCATGAAGTTTGATGCCATCTGTAAGTTTCATTTCCTGAATATCCCCATCAGAATATCCAGACAAATTTGTCCTGCCATTCATTACAGGAGTTTTCAAGAATTTTCCTGCACCCTTGGCAAGATCATAGGAGTAGATTACATTCTTGGTAGATTTCGGCGTTGCGGTAAATTCTAATCCAAGAATCGGCTTCAAATTGTCAATGGCCTTCATTGACGCTGGGGCATAATATCTATGCGCCTCGTCCATGCAGATTACTAGGTCACTGAATCCACTCAGAATATCAGCAAACGATTTTCCAAGAGTTTCTTGGTAACGGTGAAACTTGAACGTCACATCGCCGCGTGTTAATATCTTGCCAATATTAAAGATAAATATCTGTATCTCTGAGCTTTTTCCGACTTCCAATTCCGTTTGGTAATACTGCAAATAGTCCTCTCCGCTGAACACCTTCGGTCTCCCCATTTCGGCCTCTAGGCCCCTGAACAAGTATTTTGGATGGCTTGGCATGGTTTCTTTTTTTAGCTTCTCATATATTGTATCGCCTGGGGCGAGTATGAAAAAGTGCTTGTATCCTTTTGTTTTATATAAGTAGTATATTGACGCCCCCATAAGTCGCGTTTTACCTATGCCTGTGGCTATTTCAAAACAGAACGATGGGAACGAAAACTCTTCTGCGACCTTAATGCTCCGACCGCCTTCAATGTTTGCGGTCGCTGATTGTTCCGCCATTGTTTTAACCATTGTGCGCTCTGCATCAGACTTCATCACAGTTTTGAACTCAATGAGGGTAGCAATATTATGTAACTGGACAAGGGCTTCGCTCTGCGGCTCACGTAGACTCATCGCATAAATTATCTTTTTTATGTTTGTATCCATTATCGCACCTCACTTTGAAAATCACATTTTTTCAAAAGGTCTTTTGGTATCTTCTTAATCTCTACATTGTCTGGTAAGCACAATCCTGACTGTATTTTAAAACCATAAATCAACACCGACTGTTTATCACCGACTTCTCTCATGATCTTCATGATGTAATCGCCACTCACAAATTTGCGCGTAATGTGAATAAACCGGCCCTCGCTACTATGGCCGTGCATTTCTCCCTCCGGCTTGTAGTTGAAGCTCTCTAGTTTGCATATTGCCCTGCATAGCATCTCGAAAGTGTACGCCTTATTGATTTGATAAATTGGTAGCACAGGATGTTTTTCAAACAGTGACGGCGCAAGTTCATAGAACTTATACCCTCCTCCACCATGCCAACCAATAGAAGAAGAAATACCTCCCTGTTCCCCTTCAATAACCTTATCAAGCCGAACCTTGCAATGAGTGTATGCATGTTCTCCAAGTTCAATGCCGATCCACCGTCGTCCCATTTTATGAGCAACGGCGGCGGTCGTACCAGAACCAAGAAAGCTATCAAGAATAATATCTCCTTTGTCTGATGCTAGGTGAATTATTCTGCTTAAGAGGCGTTCGGGTTTTGGTGTTTCAAATTCGCTTCCCTCGCCAAACAGCAAAACGCTCTCTTTTTTGGCTTCTTGGTTATGTCCAACTTCTGAATTTGTCCACCAAGACCAAGAGGCCATTCCTTCCACTTCTGATAAATAGGTCTTGCGCCGCGGAACAGAACTCCCATCCTTACCAAACCAAATCTTTCCATCCTGCACTAATTGCAAATAGACTGACTCGATATTGCGCCAACAAGAGCCTGTTCGAGGTTTGTATTTTTTGCCAGAAGGCGTTGTTATTTCATACATTTGATTGGGTCTGAATCCTTTTGCCATAAAATCAGCAGACATCCACGAACCGTTAGGGTCATTATCGGGGTTTTTGTATCTACTGATCTGTTCATCTGATGGAGACAGAAGCTTCAGATTTTTTCTGAACATATCAATATCTTTTGCATAAACAAGTATGTGGTCATGTCCCGCTCCAAGCGTTGCCCTCATGTCTGGTTGAATACGTTTCTGCCATACTACATTCGCGACAAAGTTCTTTCTTCCGAATATTTCATCACATAACACCTTACAATAATGAGATTCATTGTCATCGAGGTTGATCCAAATAGAACCTTCATCAGAGAGTAGAGAAAAAAGTATTGTAAGCCTCTGTTGCATAAGTTGCAACCAAAGTGAATGCTCAATCCCATCTTCATATTGTTTGAACGCACTGCCTGTATTGTATGGAGGATCAATATAGATGCACTTAACCTTGCCAGAAAAGTCCTGTTCCAGAGCCCGGAGTGCAATGAGATTATCGCCGTGAATGAGCATATTACCGCTGTTAATTTCACCATAAGACAGTTTCGGCTCCTCGATGAGTATCCTAGGTTCAATAGTTATCTGCTCGTGTTTACCTACCCAAGTGAGTTCAAGTTTTCCGTTTTTTTGCATATCTATTGCCCCCATTAAAACTTCACAATTAGATTTACCGATACAACGGAGTCAACCACAAACTGAGCTATGAATGATTCATGGTCTCGCTCAGCCTGCCGTTCAATATCCAACATACTTGTATGAAACTTCTCATCGCGCTTACTGAGTTCCTTTTCAAGTTTATCTATTTCCTTTTGAATTTCTATTTTCTCTTGAAATAGCTTTGAAACATTTTTACTTGTTTGTAGGTCGGCAATTTGTTGACGAAGACAATCGGATTCTGCTTTGTACTGCTCGCGTTGATTGTCGACCCAGTTTCTTATTCGTTTGTCATTCTGCTCAATGACAGGTTTATTTTGTTCAAAGTAACCAGTCACCATTTTTGGCTCAATCTGACCAAAACAGTAATCAATTGTTTTTTTATCCGCCATATCGGATTCCATGACAATTAGGTTTGATTCAGAAATATCTTTGAATACCTGTGTTATCTCATTTGCATTTAGGCTGAGCATTATGCCCTGTTCATTAAACGCAAGCAGTATTGGAGTAACAAACTCAGCTTTCTGCTTATTGAGAAGTGCACCGACGAATACATAACCATGTTTTGCAGTTGAGTGGCCGAGTATAATTTTCGCATCCTGAACCTGCATTACAACATTGAAAATAGGCTTAACCTCATCAGATGTGGTTGACCACTGCTCCAAGTCGTCTGCATACGTTAGAATCTCTCCTGCGATTTTGGCAAGATGCTTCTTCTTTTCACCCCTGCTCACAATGGACAGTATTTGTTTCAACTCACTTTGCTTTTTGCCCCGTTTAGCGGTTATCTCTTGCTCCAGCCGATCAAACTCATGCTTGAACTCGCTTGGTGTCTTACAGCGCCCATATATCTCCATAATCTTTTTCTCAAAATTTGTGCCTGATTCAAGTAGACCAAGAGCCTCATCGCTCGCTCCAAAAACACCTTTAAACAAATTGAACTTTGTTTCAAGAATATCATATACACGCCTATCTGCTGCATTCTCTATGTTCAGCAAATTATAAACCCACACATCACGGGCTTGTCCAAAACGATGGCATCGCCCGATACGCTGTTCAATCTTCATCGGATTCCATGGCAGATCATAGTTGATGATTGTGTCACAGAATTGCAAGTTCAAACCCTCGCTTGCTGTGTCTGTCGCTATCATTATCTTTGCCTTATGATGAAATTGTTCAACTATAGCTTGTTTCAAGTCAATGCTTGGCGTGTTTGTAACTTGCTTCGGGTTTTTTGCCTTCCAAGCGTTGTAAATCAACTTCGTCTGTGGGTCGTTCATTTCACCATTGAATAAAATAATATCATCAAATTCTGCCACCAAAAGTGCCTCCACAAGGTATTTCTGTGTTCGTTTTGATTCTGTGAATATGAGAACTTTTTCAGGATGGCCTTTTTCTTTTTGGTACTTAAAGGCAGACGTCACTGCCTTAATGACTGCCTTGACCTTTGAATTTTCTCTTATTTGTGATGCCATTTTGATAATATTTTCCACAGCTGCGAGTTCATTATCTATCTCCGCGCGGTAGCGTTCTCGATCGATTTGCTCAATGTCTTCTTCGATTTGGTCGCCATCTGCGTTATCGTCGTCATCGTCTATAAGAGAAAAAAATGTTTTTAAACTGATTTTAGCTTTTTCTGCGCGTGTGTTCTGTTTTAGGATTTTTAGGCGCTCGCACAAAACCTCAAAAGTTTCAGCAACGGCATAGCTTGACGAAGCAAGCAACTTGCGTACAACCATTTTAATGAGCGCATTGTTTTGATTAGAAACAGCATACAACACCGGACGTTGCAGATAGTCGTTGGCAAGTTGGTAGAGTATCGCCTCATCACGGCTCAGTTTAAAGTCAAAAATCATACACTTGCGCTTGCTGAATGTTAGGTATTCAGCCACATCTTTACGGAGGGTGCGATGCAGTATTGGTGTTATAGCCTCTCGCAGGCCTTTATAGTCTTCGGACCGAACACATAACTCATTAAACACTTTTTCGCTTACGAAAATGCGTTCATCTATATACTGGGATAGTGCAAATAGCTCTCGTAAGTTGTTTTGCAGCGGAGTAGCTGTTAGCATAATTTTTGGTACAAACCTTGTCGCATCGAACAGATCTTTTGGCATTTTCGCACCGTTACCCAAATTTCGCAGGCGGTGTGCCTCATCAAAAACAAAACAGTCCCACTTCACATTCGGAAAGATCCGGATAAACCATAGCGCAAAGTTGTATGATGTAATAACTACCAGCGGTTCGGAGCTGCTGAGAAGACGCTTCCAGTGTTCTGCATCGCGCCGTTGTACAGAATACTTGCTTTCTGGGATTGTGGACGTTATTCCAAATTTTTCGATCAATTCGTCCTGCCATTGTTTGCGGAGTGGGGGTGGCATCGCTATCAGAATCCGTTTTGCACCGTTTTTGATAATATATTTCAACACAAGCCCCGCTTCTATGGTTTTACCTAAACCGACCTCATCAGCAAGGATGATGCCACCGTTTTTTAACGCTTGGATCGCAGCAATGAAGGCCTCTACTTGATGAGGTGTTTGCTCTATTTTCGACTCTATAAGACACGAATAGGGGGACTGACGCAGTTCAGTCAGTTTATGCAATCCATATTGCTCCAACAATATATTTTTCATAAGCGCTCTTTTTCACTCCTTTTTTAACTGCCTCATTAGCAATTCTGCAATCCGCTGGGCCATTAAAGGCGGAACAGCGTTTCCTATCTGTGTGAAAGCTGATGTTCTACTGCCTTCAAAGAAATAGCTATCAGGAAATGTCTGTATTCGTGCGGCTTCCCTTACTGTCAGTGACCTTGCTTGATTTATGTCTGGATGAATAAAATAATGTCCATCCCTTGATATGTGCGCTAGCATCGTATGACAGTATGGTATATCTGGTGCGACAACTTTGAACCTGTCTTGAAAATCAGTCTGGTTTTTATGAGTTCGCAGATGTTCAGGGACATCCCGATAACTCAGCCTTCGATGTTTGCCTTCGTTAAGCCACTCTTTAATCGCCAGCTTATATATTTCTCGATCTCGAGCATTATGTTGTCGGGCAACGTGCCATGTCAGAACATCGCCGGTTGTCCACAGATACTCTGTAACATATTTTTTTTTCCTTCCACACAAGTAACTCTTGCTTTCCTCACCCGCTTGGATGGAAGGGAGTCCAGCCAGAACATCTGAAATAGTCCAGTTGGCTTTTACTTGTTGAAATTCTGGGTAATGATATTGCGTCCCTTTACGCCAACCAATTATGATGATGCGCTTGCGTTCTTGTGGAACGCCAAAATCCCGTGCATTTAGTTCTTTGAACTCTATGTTATAGCCCGCACCAAGAAGCATTTTTTTTATTGCATCCCAATGCCGACCATTATCCATGCTTAACAAGCCAGGTACATTCTCAAATACAAACATGTCTGGTTTATAGTGTCTTAGAAAATGACAATATAACACATACAAATATTTGCGCTCATCGTCATCCGATTGACCACCATTTTTTTGAGCCAACTCATCGAGACGGCGTTGCTTTGCACGTCCAACAATGGAATATGCCTGACAAGGAGGGCCGCCTATAATTAAGTGTATGTGCTTATCTCCACCTTGTTTTTGCAGTTTATCATCAATGAGTTTGAAAATTTCTTTGAGATTCTTTTCGTTCATTGTATAATTGAGAACAGTAGAGAGAACATCCTCTGGTACAAGCGCATAGAGTTCATCGCGCGCAATCTTGTCGCGAAGATAAGAATAATATGGAGTAAGTTCTCCTTTGTTGCGGAGATGCCAATAGACAAGCCGTGTTTTAAGCGTGTTTGCGGCATCTGGATTCATCTCGATGTTGGCAACGGGCTGAAAGCCTGCTCTTATAAATCCTTCTGATAATCCTCCCGCCCCCGCAAACAAATCTATGTATTTCAAATTGGCAACTCCCCTCATAACTTTTTATGATGCAAAGTTCAGCGCGATTTGTATCAATAAGCCGCTGCCTTTAAAAACTATATGGTGACATAGCATTTTATTCTTCATATTTTACCCGTGGTCAAACATTTCTTACTCTCATCAAAGTACTCTCTCGATGCCATCCTCAGGAAACATACATCCTCTGTGTGACAAAATCTCAAGATGTGGACCTTTATTCGGGGCCAGAGTGAATATAACTCGGCTGGACAAAGAGATCGGATTGAACTCACTTCAATAACGAGTTGGAATCAGAGAACTACTGTATTTTCACTTAGAATGACATCATCATACTTTTTCTTCCCAAGCACATCATGTATTCTAGAACTATGAAGGCCCTTGATTTTTTCTACTTCGTCGGAATTGTAATTCGAAGTTCCTTTTGCCACAGTTGTCTCACCGCATACAACGTTAACAACATCTCCTTTTGAGAAATGCCCAGAGACTCCGATTACTCCTATCGGAAGCAGAGACTGGTGGTTTCGTATTGCTCTTTCCGCCCCCTCATCCACAAAAATACTCCCTTGGGCTTTTGCAGACTTCAACCACCTTCTCTTTTTAGAGATGTGTGTGTCCGAGATGAAGATCGTTCCGATGTCTTCTCCGCATACCGCCTTGGATACCACATTGTCAACAACACTTGATACGATGATCATCCTGCAGCCGGCGTCTTTGCATATCTCTGCTGCTCTGATCTTTGTCTTCATGCCTCCGACGCCCATCCCGCTTACCGCATCACCGGCCATCTTTCTTATTTCCGGCGTGATCTCATCAACAACAGAAATAAATCTGGCATCTTTGTGGATGCTCGGATTCTTGTCATACAACCCATCCACATCGGACATTATTATCAGAAGATCTGCATCCACTCTGCTTGCTATCACTGCAGATAAAGTATCGTTGTCTCCAAAAACCGCACCGATCTCTTTGATCGATACCGCATCATTCTCATTGAAGATCGGGACCACATTGTGTTCAAGAAGTGAGTCGATT
>JGI24696J40584_12961396_pt1 | contig 14999 bp, 10 predicted proteins | sample TergutCo191P4_FD_40584 | JGI IMG/M metagenome (IMG submission 40584)
GACCATCTGCTTTCCGCCACTACCCTGGCTACGCCCCTGCCGTTTGCTGTTTTGTGCCCGCCGAAGGTTGCTGAGGGAAAGTAATAGTCATAAAGGAGAATACTCTGAGAAAGCAAGGGCACCAGACGGTTAAAACACTAACACATATTATACCCCTTTCCTTTTATTTATAAAGAGAATTCGGGTGGAAAGTTGCGGAGGAGACAGTTCATGGCAGGATATCACGGGCATACATACAGCTATCAACCTGGTGGGACAAGTTCTTGTTCCATAGGATCCTTCTGTCTGCTTTCTCTTGGAGTAATTATGCGTAAAAATGGCGCGGATTAGCGGATGTCGCTTTTTCTGCGCCATTTTTATATAGACGCAAAGGGTTAAGCACTTGCGGAAGCTAGGTCGCGGAGTCGCGATAGTGAAAGCAAGGAATATACGGGGAATTTATCGGTAGCGTGTTTAAAAAAGAGTAAGCAGGCGAAAGGGAGAAAGTGTATCCATTGGTTGGTTTTTTGTGATGAGCATAGAGTATTCGGACAATATGTATGTCTTCTGGACTAAGACCGGAAGAGAAGAACAGGCATTGAAACAAATCGATATCGCATTTGGCAATGAGGTTGTTTGGCAATTTGAGGTGGAAAGACTTTTCAGAAAAGAAGGCAAGGTATTAAAATTAACCAAATTTGCTTTTCCGGGATATATCTTTATCACGAGCGAGATTGGAAACAACGAATTTATATATCGCGCAAGAGAATGCGCCCGCCAATCTATGTCAATTCTAAAACCCCTGCGGTATAACGGTACTTTTCAAGCGGCTATGCGGGAAGACGAACGAGCAATAATTGATCGCTTATGGCAGGGCAAAAACTGTATCGAAGCTTCAACAGGTTTTTTCAAAGGCGATTATGTTGTAATTACGGATGGTCCTTTTATTGGGCAAGAAAGCATCATAAAAGAAATTCATCCTCGCAAGCTGCAAGCGATTATAGAGATAGAAATGATGGGTAGAACCATAGCACCCAAATTGGACTGGAAATAATTCGGAAGCTACCGTAAAGCACATAGACATCCCATCTTTAAAATCAGCAAAGACAAAAAGATTATATGCGTCAATCTATGTTTCTTGCTAGTTGAACTGCTGTAATCTTCACATACGCGAAGCTCATTGGCGCTAAAAAACAGAGAGGCGTCAAATGGCGAAGCTTTGCCAATTTCAAAAAAATGGGGAGAAAACGTTCTATGGGATGGTACGCACTATTCGTCGAAACAGGAAGAGAAGAACAGGTAAAGAAACATATCCATAATACTATGGAGCCATCTGCTGTCGGCATCCCATATGAACTCCTGATTGCTCGAAGAGAAGTGCATGAAAGAATAAATGGCGACTTTGTTATTGTCGCAAAGAGAATGTTCCCCGGATATATCCTACTCAAAACAGAAAACATACTGGATTTTTATTGTAAGATAAAAACCAGGCGCAGCGAACACTTTTTAGGGATCCTTCGGCATGGCGGTTATTTTAAGGAGATCAGGCTGGAAGAAATCTCAAACATTATATATATGACTGATTCAAACGGGGTGATTGGAAGCTCCGATGTTTTTGTTGAGAACGATAGAATTATCGTTACAAAAGGACCATTAAAAAATTATGACGGATTTATAAAAAAGATTGATCGCAGAAGACATCGCATTACAGCTTTGTTTATGTTTAACGGAGCACAGCATTATATAGATTTATCCGTGAACTTTATTGAAAAATATGATGATAGTGGTTCCGGCAAAGAGATCCCCTTCTTTGCTAATTTTTATTTTCAGGGGGGACAGGACACATGAATTCTGCACGAAATAAATTAGATAATATTTTAGATCAAGGCAGTTTTAAAGAGCTTTGGTCTGATCTTTATACATACAACTATTTGGAATTTACAGACTACAACGAAAAACTGAAGACCGCCAGAGAAAACAGTGGTGAAAAAGACTCGGTAATAGCCGGAATCGGCATGATTTCCGGATGCAAATGTGTTGTTGCAGCATTCGATCCCTTGTTTATGATGGGAAGTATGGGTTTGGTCGCCGGAGAAAAAATTGCTCGTGCCTTTCGTTTTGCTGCAAAGAAGAAGTTGCCGGTTATAACCTTTTCGTCGTCAGGTGGCGCCAGAATGCAGGAGGGTGTTGTCTCCTTAGTGCAGATGGCGAAAACATCGGCGGCAGTATATGAACACGCGAAGAAGAATTTATTATATATATCAGTTATATGTGATCCCACATTGGGCGGCGTTACCGCCAGTTTCGCCTCGCTTGCGGATATCATCATTGGAGAAAAGGGCGCAAGATTTGGTTTCACAGGAAAGCGGATCATAGAAGAAAGCACACACGAACAGCTTCCCGATGATTTTCAAACGGTCGAATATTCAAAACGTTGCGGAACGGTAGATATCGTAGTTGGCAAAACAGAAGTTAAGAATGTGTTAAAGCGGCTTATATCCGTACATACAAAGAAAGGGGTTCGTTTTGGAAGTAGTAGATTTCTTAAAAATAGCTCACCATCATGAACGCCCTAATGCCCAATATTATATAGAAAATATATTCCCTGATTTTATAGAACTAAGTGGAGATAGGTTATATGGCGACGATCCATCGGTTGTTGGCGGAATAGCGACCATTGATGGAATGCCGGTTACAGTTATGGGACAACTCAAAGGTCGTAATACAGAAGAAAACATAAAATACAATTTTTCAATGAGCAAACCGGAGGGATACCGGAAAATTCTTAGATTAATGAAACAGGCCGAAAAGTTCAAACGGACTGTTATTTGCTTCGTCGATACATTTGGAGCATATCCTGGCAAAGAAGCAGAAGAACGAGGTCAAGGCAATGCGATAGCAAATTGTTTAATGGAAAGTATGTATCTGCAGACGCCGATTATAAGCATATTGCTCGGTGACGGTGGGAGCGGCGGCGCATTAGCACTTTGTATAGCCGATGTCGTTATTGCCTTAGAATATGCCACATTAGGCGTAATCGCTCCAAAAGCATGCGCGAATATACTTTGGAAGGATTCGTCCAAAGAAATAGAAGCGGCAACTTTATTAAAAATGCAAGCTAATGATTTATTAGACATAGGCATTGTTGACAAAATTATTTCTGAACCAGAAAGTGGCGCGCACACCGCTCCGGACATCATGACAGATAATATTCGACAGTGCATAAATGAAGAATTACGATATTGTACGAGTATATCAACAAAGCTTTTATTAAAAAGAAGACAGCGAAGGTACAATAAAATAGGAAAGCAATTTCTATGTGAATAACATTTATGCTTGCTTATCGTTTAGTTAATTCGCCGGCGACAGATAGCTGTAGCATTTGGAATTATAAATCATGATTAGATAAACCGATAATCAAATTATATTTTGTCAAAGGAGTTTTCGTTATGAATATTTGTTTAATAAATCCATGGTTAGCAAATAAGGAACAGCCAGATAGCGATGGTTTTATTCCCAACAATTACTCACATATTGGGCTAGGATATCTACAATCAACATTGGAGCAAGAAGGGCATAAGGTTATTTTACTTGATATGAGGTTACAACAATTAGACAAAGAAGGTATTGAAAAAATTATTCGTGAAAACAGCATCCGTATAGTTGGTATTACATCATACTCATATAATTTAATTCAAACCATTTCTATATGTCGCTTTATCAGAAAAAAGTTTCCTGAAATATTTATTGTTGCTGGAGGATTCCACCCGACTTTAGCTACAAATGATGCCGCAAACATGATAAATGCAGACTGTTTTGTCCTTGGAGAAGGCGAAGAGACAATGAAAGAGCTTGTGTCTGCAATTGAAAATAATAATGATTGGCACAATATAAATGGAGTAGCATATTTAAACGAATCAAGGAAAGTAGTGGTCAGCGAACCTAGAGAACTAATTCCTGATTTGGATTCGTTGCCATTTCCATACAGAATGTCAGGTTTAAATACAGCAGTAGTGATTCCATCCAGAGGTTGTTATGGACAATGTAAATTCTGTTCTTCAAATGCGTTTTTTAAAACCTGTACAGGGAAAAAAGTTCGAAGGCGAAGCCCGGAAAACGTCGTTGAAGAAATTATAACAATTGTAAAAGAGCATGATGTTGAATATATAAATTTCTACGATGACAACTTTGCAATTTCGTCAAAAAAAGACCGTGAATGGTTTGACAAATTCTATTCTCTTCTTATAAAAAATAAAATTAATACGAAAATTTGTGCATTGATGCGCCCTAATGAAGTAATAGACTCTGAGGATGTGATTAATAAGTTTATTCAAGTAGGTTTGAGGAGAGTATTTTTAGGGATAGAAAGCTTTAACCAAAACCAATTGGATTTTTACGATAAAAACTTAACAGTAGAACAAGCAGTTAATGCAATTAAGACAATGAGCAAAATGGATGTTGATTTATATGTTTCTCTAGTGCTATTTGATCCAAGAGTATCGATTGATGAGATGATAGACAATGCCAACAAACTAAAAGGCGTGCGCCAATTCTTCAATGAACACTTTATTATGAAGCCATTAAACTGGGTATTGATTGCATATGAAGGAACCGGCGCAAGAGATTATGTTGTTGAGAATGGATTATACACTATTACCAATGAAATTTACTATAATTTTTTAAACAGTGATATCCAGGAATTGTACAACAGTCGAGTCAAGTGGTTCCAAGAGGTGAAAATGTTTTCTGGTTGGAGCGATTGGTTTTACGCAAAAGATAATTGTAGTGAATCGATAAGGCAAAGATTATTTGATTTTTATGACGAACTTTTCCTTCTTGACGTGGACACATTACTCTATTCTTGCAATATGGCGAAAAATGGGGCTCAAGGTTCTGATATATATGATCATACTCTTGAGAAATATGGAGATCACTTAAATCGTCTAAAGTGTATATATGAACAACTGGATGCAGAATTATCGGGTTGTCTGACACATGCCAGTTCTACCAAATGGCTACAGTCTCAAGACCATCATAATTGATTGTGGAGAAAGCAAAATGCTGTGAGAGGAGAAACGATATAATGGAATTACACATGGTTCATGAGTCATTCCATAGTTGTGAAGAAGATATAGCGGCGTCTCTGGCAGCTTCCTTAAATCGTGCGTGGGCACTGATGTATTGTCACGCATGGGGGTTTGAGTATTCAAATAAAGGCGGAACTATCGGCGAGAAGCTACACGAAGGGGAAAATGACTTTTTTAACAACCTGAGACGATATCATGGAATTGAAATTAAGGATCAAGGTGTTTTTCCAAAAGATCGTGTAGGCGCCTTTCTATCACAGAACGAATCTGAACACCCAGTTATTGTGTATATTGATGATTTACACTGCCCTTGGGGGCAACCTGAAACTATAATCAACAGGGCGCATCCTGTCTTGATTAGAGGAGCCTGTGACAGTGGCTGGAGTTGTATGGATCCGTATTTGTCGATGGAGCACGCTATATTAACTTTGGAGTGCATTCCTGAATCGGGTTCGAAAGTTTGCACAGTTAATATAAGCGATGTGCATTTCGAAACGTCTTTTTTTAAGTCACAGATTATAGATGCTTCAAAAAATATTTCCTCTAAGGAATCAGAAGCAGATATGTTATATACGGACATGAATGGATTAGAAAGTTTGGAAGAAGAAATAGTGCTCTATAATGGACGTGTAAGGTCTGATTTACTGGACCGTTTTACATATCTTTCACGACGAAGAAAACAATACGCAAAATATGTTATTTATTTGGGCGAAAGTATGATGCAATTTAATTATATAGCCACACTCTTTTATGATCTTTCCGATTCATGGCAGATGGTATATAAAAAGCTTATGAAAACATTTTGCATGTCATCGTGGAACGATGCCAAAATCAGTTTGCTCGAATTGCTAAAAAGGACGTTGCAAAAAGAAATGTCTTTAGCAAAGTATATATTGGAGAATGGCTTGTGCGAAACTGATGCGCTTTTACATCGGTGACAATACAAAAAAATTAAGCCGCAGAAATGGAATCAATTGCGGTTGGCGAACGAATATTACCCTCACATTATTATTAGGAAGGAATTAATTTAGCTATGGATATTTTATTTTGTATATTACAGTGTCGTGATGATGTAGGGGTTTTTGATGAGCCCGGAATCGCTTCTTTAGTTGCAATTGCGAAACATGAAGGAATTTCCGTAAACGTAAAAAGCTTTTTGTTAAAAGAAATAGATGACGCTTATGATTATATCATTGAAAACAAACCAGACATGTTAGCGTTTACTACATATGATTACTCATTTGAGTTTATAATAAAATTTATAGAAAAGGTAAAAGATCAACTGCCCGGCATTAAAGCATGTTTAGGTGGATACTCCGCTTCATACAATTACCAATATATTATGGAACAGTATGGTTTTATTGACTATATAATTGTCGGCGAAGCTGAAATATCATTTATAGAATTAATTAGATGTATAGAGAATGGTAATAAAAATTTCCACACAATAAAAGGGTTGTGTTATCGTTCAAATAATGAAATCAGATTTAATGAAGGCTGCTCAGCAATAAAAGACTTAGATTCGCTGCCATTTTCAGATCGCACTCTTTTAACTAGCCGAAATTTCAACATGGCAAATATGACTACTACAAGAGGGTGTACACATCATTGCACTTTTTGTTGTTCAAATGATTATTGGGGGAACAATAAAAAAAATGGCATGGGCTTCAGAGCCATGACCCCAAAAAGGGTTGTCGATGAAATTGAGCATATCGTAAAAACATACAACAAATTTCGATTTGTTTTTAGTAATAATAGTTTTGAAGATCCTAATAACAACACAGAAAGTCAATTAGAAATTATAAATGAGATAATGTCAAGAGGATTAAAAATTTACTTCAGCGTAAATTATAGAGTTCCATTTTACAAACATGCCACCAAAGATTTTATGGAGAAAATGACAGAAGCAGGATTGTGCGCAATATTTTTAGGTGTTGAAAGTGGAAATGATTTTGATCTACGTATATATAATAAAGGATTCACCGCACAAGATGCAAAATTAGCAGTAAAATATTTTTCTTCTTTTGATGCCTTATATTTGGAGCCAGGGTTTATAAACTTTAATCCGTACACAACATTATCAGCCCTACATAAAAATAATGAGTTTTTATATGAACTTGGAATCAACTATAATGTTTTACATTTTGCGTCCAAATTAATCCCTTATAAAGGAACAACCATTTACAATCGCTTAGAAAAAGAGAACTTGATCGTCATTAAAGACTGTATACAAGATATTGATATTAAATTTATTAATAGTGAAATAGAAGCAATCTTTAGATATTTCAACAATTTAATAACAGAAAATAAAGAATTAAGAAAACACTGTTTCTTATGCAAGGAAATTCCGCTGATGATTGCGTTTTTAAAAAGATTTGCAAAAAATAATTCGGATGATAATGCTTTGAAAATTATTAGCAATACTGATAAACAAATAAAAGAAATAATGAGTACATTAAATTCTCAAAACTCTGAGTGGTTCAATGAAATGCTTCAATATAATTATGCCATTAATAATCCAACATCGGTAACAAAAAAATATTTAGTAGACACTAATGCTATTAGTTTATATTCTCAAATGGTTGCTTTAAGAAGCAAATTATACAAGGATTTATATAAGTATGATCCTAAATATATGAATATATTTTGAAGCAGTTAAAATGGTAATGTAAAAGAAAGGGTCAATATTATTTATGAAAGACGGTATTTATGTAACAGCTTACCTTTATTATAATGAGATTGGATATTATTACAATTGGTCTTCAAGACATGATCCTAACATTACTATTTGGAAAAAAGCGAACAATGACATTTGTATATTAAAAACAGTTGAGGTGGAACGGCTCTCCGGTCTTAAACAACATACGGTTGCTTTTAAGGATGCAGAAACGGTGCATAAGATCATAGAAGAAGAATTGAGAAAATTGGATATTAATATTAAAGATGTTATAGAAATATGGGGAACGCCAATTTTAGATAATGGTGCAGTCACAAACTATTCTATGGACGAGTTGCCCGAATATACTTATCATATTGTTTGTCACCTCTTTTCTTCTATTATGATGGATAGCGAAAAATTTTACAATGATGAAATATTGGGGCTTGCAATGGATTATGGTCCTGATACAGTTATTGATAATTATTCTGGACAGTATAATTACATTGGGTGCTATGTCAAAAATGGGAACATCGATTATTTTCCTATTTGTTCTCATGGTCCAATTTGGTGGTACGCTGCCCAATATTTTGGTATGCGTGAAGGGACATTAATGGCCTTAGCAAGTTCAACAACGACAAAACTAAATTTTGCTGATGATTTGTTATTAATTGAAAAGCTTAGTGAGACATTAAAGTTAGATCAGTATTTTGCTAAATGTAAAAAAGTTTATGAAGAATATGATGAGAGCAACATAGGAACAGAAATTATTGAATATGATAATAGCTTTACATTTCACGAGAATATAATCAGTGCAATTATGAAAAACATTCAAAATACTTCATATAGGATTTTAGATTATAATATTGACAGCGCTATAGAAAAATATGGCATCTGCCCGTCGAAGTGCAATATAGCTTTATCGGGAGGAAGCATGTTGAATTGTCCTGCAAACACACGCCTTATGGAAAAATATTTATTCAAAAATATGCTGATCACACCTAATGTCAGTGACACGGGATTGTCTATAGGCATGGGGTTGTATTCATTTAATAAAAGGTTAGGGAAAATTAATTTCAAGTTTCCGACTCCATATTTAGGGAATGAAGTAAAAACGGAAGTTAGTGACAAACATAAGCCCCATATAAAAACAATTGAAGAATTCGATGTAACAAAGGCCGTTGAAGATATAAAAAAACAACCCATTTTTTGGTTAGAAGGGAGATCAGAGGTAGGTCCAAGAGCATTAGGACATAGAAGTATAATAGCCGATCCGACAAATCTAGAAAGTAAAGAAATACTTAATAAAATAAAAGGAAGACAATGGTGGCGTCCTGTAGCTCCTATAGTTTTACTAAGCGAGTTGCACAACTGGTTTGAAAATGCTTTTGCTTCTCCATATATGCTTAATAATTTTATTATAAAAAACCATTATAAAGAATTAGTTCCTGCAATACTACATCTAGATAATACAGCTCGCGTCCAAACAATTGATGATAATTCTAAGGACTTGATAACGGTTGTCCTCAAACAATTTATGGATATATACAAGATACCAATACTATGCAACACCTCATTAAATGACAAGGGCGAACCTATTGTTGAATCATTGGATCAAGCTATTAATTTTGCTTTAAGAAAGAGCATTAATATTATTTATTGCAATGGAAAGAGATATGAGTTATATAATTATGAAACATATGATGACCATTTTCCGCTTAATAGAGCTTATTTAGATTTAGAGTTTGCTAAAGATGACTCGGAACAAAAAAGCATACTGAATCCTCATGGATTATCAGACAGGGAGCTGCATATTTATTTATCCAACCGCAATTTATATACCAAATATGATATTACAAATGAAAAAGAGGCAAATGACTTGAAAAAAGTCATTAAATATATGATCAGGGCTTCTATGATAAATAAACCTGTTCATTGATGCAGTCATTTATTTAGCAAGTCTTACGGCGATTATGTTATCGGACTGTTGAGAGAGGAAATTATGAAAATACTTTTATTAGCATTATATGATAAAGAAACGATGTTACTTAATCATGATGAGATTGGCATTGCTTCCATAGCCTCCTATATCAGAGAGAATGGTTATTCTATAAAGCTGATGGGAAGTTATATTGATCAATTGAACTTTGATGCTATACTCGAATACGCACCTCAAGTGATTGGTATGTCGGTGTATCGAGATTCAAAAGATCCTGTCTGTGATTTTAGCATAAAAGTCAAAAAGGTCTTGCCGAACGTAAAAATCATCTGTGGCGGAGCATTTGCGACAATCTATGCCACTGATTTATTAACGCAGTGTAACGGCATAGACTATATTGTGCGTGGAGAAGGAGAACAAGTTTTTTTAGAGTTATTACGTTTTTTTGAAAAAAAACATTGCAATGTATATGATATACACGGGCTGACGTACCGACACCTTGATCAGATATGTCACAATGAACAGCAGGAACCTATACAGTCTCTCGATTCACTCCCACCTCCCAGCAGGGACATATTAATTGACAATAAATTGAATATAGCCACAATCTCAACGTCAAGAGGATGTTATGGGAATTGTAGTTTCTGTGAAAGTCCGTTCTATTGGAGCAACCCAAAAGCAAATAAAGAGAAAAAGACTTGCCGTTGGAGAGGCAAAAGTGTAGATAATATTTGTGCTGAAATGATGCACATCGAGGAACGTTATGGGATAAAGAAATTTTACATCATAAGCAATAGCTTTGAGGATCCGGGCGGCACCACAAATATAGAGAATTTTGCAGATAGAATTATCGAACAAAAACGGCATATTTCTTACCAAATAAATTTGCGCCCTGCTTTTTACCGCTCTTGTACCGATGGGTTGCTTGACAAATTAAAGACGTCCGGGCTTTGCAGCGTATTTACAGGTATAGAAGCTGCAAACATTGACGATCTTCGGTTGTACAATAAAATGAACACATGTGAGGATAACGAAAAATTCATAGAATTATTTCGGACTCATGATATCAATACATGTATTGGTTTTATAAATATAAATCCGTATTCCACATTTAAAAGCCTACATACGAATCTAAGATTCTTACATAAATATCATTTGGCGGGCTTCTTCCTCATGCTGTCAAGACTGCGAGTAGAAAAAGGAACTCGCATTTATCGGAAAATTGTTGATGATGGCTTATGGATCGAATCAAGAAATATCTATACAGATAGTTTGGGATATCGGCATGTCGACGAGCGTATCGATAAGCTTGTCAAATTTTTAAATAATTATTTTTATGATGATTTGCACACATCGAAGTTGATGTATCGGATTCGATATTATGATCGCTATTTTCTTATGTATTTATCCTATGATAAACGATTAGCAACCCTTAGAAAGGAAATGGATGCTTTAGATCTCATCAATGTATGCGAGTCGGAAATTAACCGTGTGTTTTTAAGCCTTAATGAAACCGCAACAACTTGGTTTGAGAAGGTTTTAAATTTAGCCGAAAACTGCTGGGATCAAAAGGAAGCTGAGCATCTCACGGAAACCCTTTTAAGTAAAAACTACCTTTCTGCCGCTGAGAAAGAACTAAGTTTGATCAAAGGAAAACACTATAGAACTTTATTGAAAGCGAATGCTTCTTATGCATATTATGTGACCTAAGCATGTACTGTAAAATAATGGTCAAATTGATGCTCATCCATCATTGACAAACAAAGCCTATGGTATCTGCGTCACCTTGGTTCCATCTTGCGAAATCTTAAAAAATATGATAAAATAAACAAAGCTTTACTGAGGTCTGCGATATCCGTGTAGCGCTCAAAACACTGGTGCCGTATTTTAAAAAATCAGAGCCGCTACACGTAGCGTGCGGTACGGTGTTAGAGTATACTGCCAAATGGTTTTCATCATTATACGAGGAGGTGCGTCCATGTTCCTAAAACAAAAAAAATACAGTTTTATTGATATGCTTATTATATCTCTAAAAACATCCCCCTTCTATTCAATTTTTTACGCCGTGAAATGTTTAACGGACGCATTGCTTCCGACGTTATCTATTTTTGTTACAGCACATTTATTAGACAATGCTGTTGCGGTATACAACAAGGAAGTGGCACTCTCATCTGTTTATGTTTCTATCATGTTAATTGCTGGTATTATGATTTATAATGTACTGATCAATGTGTTTATGCAATTCCAAAATACAAAGCGGGTGATTTATTATCGCCGAAAATTGATCCCGCTAATGGTGGAAAAAACCGCAAAACTTGAATATCATTATTTAGAAAATCAAAAAACTGCCGACATCATAAACCGTGTGTGCCCGTCCTTTGATAACAACGTATGGGATATGTTTTGTGCTATAATAAATTTGGCAAGTCTTGGTGTATTTATTATTGGCATCATGGCAACTTTGTTTACGCAGGTTTGGTGGATTGCTTTAAGCATGTTCATCGTTAGCATACCTATCTTGTATATCGCTACAAAAGCGGGACAGCAAAGCTACAACGCCGATAAAGAAATGTCAAAAATTGATCGAAGAGCGAACTACCTTTCGGGTGTGCTGAGAAATCGCGAAGCCGTTGAGGAGCGAAATATATACGGTTATACGAAAACTTTGAATGCGCGTTATGCGGAAAAGTTTGAATTTGCTAGAATATTTCGTCTAAGAGTGGAACGCAAAAATTTTATCAAACTTAAAATGGGAGGCATTGTGACATCCGTCTATTCCATAGGCGCGATGCTTGCAATGCTAAAACCTGTCGCAGATGGAAATATTTCAATCGGAATGTTTATCGCATTGATGGGGGCAGTTTTTGAATTGTCGCAAAGACTGTCATGGGGAATAAATGGGCAGATACAGGATTTATCGCGCAAGCGCGAATATTTAAGGGATCTTACGGATTTTATGGAATTAGCAGAGCATGAGGGTGCAACGGCGATCCCCGAGAAGAACATGATGTTTAAAAAGATTGAATTTAGAAATGTAAGTTTTCGGTACCCTGGTACTGAAAAATTAGTTTTGGATAATATTTCATTCACAATCGAATACGGAAAGCATTATTCCGTCGTGGGAGTAAACGGAGCAGGTAAAACGACGGTAACAAAACTACTAACTGGATTATATACAAACTACGAGGGTGAAATCCTCGTGGACGGATGTTCCCTCCGAAATTATTCAGATGCGCAGATAAAGGGACTTTCATCGGTGGTATATCAGGATTTTGCAAGGTATTATATTTCTCTATACGACAATATAGCGGTCGGAAATACTAGCCTATACCAAGAAAACCAATCAGAAAACCGAAAAGAAGCAGAAGAAGCAGTAAAGCGGATAGGATTGTCCGGAGCCATAGAAAGACTGCGAGATGGAATTGACACTCCTCTTGGAAAGGTAATAGAAAATGGCGTTGATATCTCCGGTGGTGAATGGCAACGCGTGGCGATGGCGCGTTGTATTATTAGCAATGCGCCCTTGAAAATCCTTGACGAGCCGACTGCCGCGCTTGACCCCGTGAGCGAAAGCACGGTGTATAAAAATTTTGAACATATATCTAAAGGGAAAACCACAATATTTATAAGTCACCGACTCGGCTCGACGAAACTTGCGGATGTTATTTTCGTTTTATCAGATGGAAAGATTGCCGAGCGTGGATCTCATGACGAATTGATGGAGATAAACGGGATTTACTGTGAAATGTTCACATCGCAGGCGGAGTGGTACAGGAATTCAGATGGAGCCAAAGAAGGGAGCGCTGGTAATGAGTAGGAAAAAGAACAAGCGCTCGAAAGCCTCTGCATTTAAAGTTTTTAAATTCGGGGTGAAATTAACGTTTAAAACGATGCCAGGTTTATTTATTTCAGTAAATATTCTATCGATATTACAAGGGTTAGCGTTTGGGCTTAGTATACTTTTTACCCAGCAGTTTTATGATTCAGTCAGTGAAATACTTACTAAAAACGAACCGTTAAGCCAGGCATTATTAATGATTACTTTGGTGGGCTTTATATTAATAGCAAGAGAAATAATAAACGGCATCTTCTATTTATTACACAATACTATTTATAATAAATTAATCGGTGAACTGACAAGTACAATCCACGATAAGATGGAACGCATTGACCCTATTTGTATGGAAGATACGAAACTGCATGAAGATATAGATAAAGCTGTGGGTGCTTGTGGTTCGGTACATTTTATTTTTGCCATGGGCATGACATTACTCACCTATTATATTCCTTATTTTATTTTTATCGGACTTTATCTGCATCACCTCAAACCAGAATTCGTTCTTGCGATCCTCTTAGTATTTGTTCCAGTATTTATCACACAATTTGGCCGAACTGGAATTATTGCGAAATTCGAAGATACAGCTGCTCCGATACGGCGGGAATACGAGTATTACAAAGGAACAATCGTTGGCAGGGAGTATTTTAAAGAAACGCGAATACTCGGGGCACATTCATTCTTCCTCACAAGATTTTTTGCTCAGTTGAAAAAGCTCGGTCAAGCGGAGTGGAGCAAAAATAAGCGTATAAACATCCTGGAACTTATCATGGGGTTAATCAGAACGGCAGGTTATGCCGGGATATTATATATGTTGGTGACGGCGCTTTTAGCGGGGGAAATATCAGTAGGCGCGTTCGCAGCGGTATTCACTTCTATTGCTATATTGTTTGAAAGAATGAATGAGGTCGTTAATGGATTAGTGGCTAGAATATCAGAGTTCATGGGAACGGCACACAACTTCACCCGCTTTATGGAGCTACCTGAACGCGGCGGCATGGACATGATTCCTGATTTTAGCAAAGGCATCGTTGCAGAAAATATTAGCTTTTCTTATCCTAATTCAAAAAGCAAAAGTGTAAACAATGTATCGTTAAAGATAAATGCCGGTGAAACGATTTCAATAGTCGGAGAGAACGGTGCTGGGAAGACTACTCTTGTTCGTCTGTTGATAGGGCTATATACACCACATGAAGGAAAAGTTTTATTAAACGGAATGGATACCGCTCAAACAAATAAACAATCATTATATTCGAGCTTGTCCGGCGTTTTCCAAAGGTTTCAAAAATACCAGATGACTTTGAATGAAAATATCCAGATTAGCGATATTGATAGCGAATCAAATAAATGCGGAAACAGGATGAATCAAGTAATCAATCAAGCGGGTGTAGAAATAAACGGCACAAGTTTTCCTAACGGCGGGGAAACGATGCTTTCGCGAGAGTTTGACGGCGTTGACCTCTCGGGCGGCGAATGGCAGCGGGTAGCGGTCGCGAGGGGCTT
>JGI24696J40584_12961394_pt1 | contig 14947 bp, 12 predicted proteins | sample TergutCo191P4_FD_40584 | JGI IMG/M metagenome (IMG submission 40584)
TTTCAAAACCGGCGGCGGGCAAATAGCGCCACAGCTTCGTCACGTCCGCGACGATCGCCGGGTCGGCATCGATGGCTTCCCGCGAAAGCCAGCTGTAGATCACCGAGCCGCCGAGGCAGGTATCCACCAGGCCCACAGGTACGCCGAGGGCTTCCTGCAAGTCGCAGGCGAAGTACCAGGCCACGGCGCTGAAGCCGTAGGCCGCCGCGCTGTCGCCCCGGAACCACTGCGAGCCCGGGATGTCCTCCTGCGGCAGCAGCGCGAGGTTCATTTCCGCCCCGTTATACATCGGCCAGGGCGGCGTGTAGAGCATGCGTATCCAGGGCTGTTCCGGCACGTAGCCCGCCGCCTGCTCGGCCAGGCCCTCCGGCGTGATGGCGTACTGCCAGGCCATGTTGGACTGCCCGCCGGCCAGCCAAAGCTCGCCGAACACCACGCGCTCCAGCGCCGCGACGGGCTGGCTCACGCTGCTGACCACAATGCGGTATTCATCGTAGGAGCCGGGCTGGCCGGGCAATTCGAGCTCGAACATGCCGTTCGCGCCCGCCGTTCCATCTGTTTGGGCAAGCAGGGTGCTGCCTTGGTATAACTCCGCGTGCAGCGCCGTACCCGTCGGCGCGAAACCCGCCAGGCGCACCGGCTCATTCTGCTGGAACAGCATGTCGCTGCCGTAGATGGCGAGCAGCCGGATAGGCGGCTCACCTGCGTGGGGCGCGATGGGCAGCGCCGCGCAGAGCAGGAGGACCGCCAATAGGCTAGCCAGGGCTTTGCATCGCTTGTTCATGCTCTTGTCTCCTTTTGTCAAAAAACTACTCGATATACCCAAGCGGCTTTTTTACCGTCACTGTAGACAGGCTACCCAGCATATTCGAGTAGTTCACCTCCACGGTGTAGCCTTCCTCGTTGCTGGCGGTATAAGAATACGCAACCACGCTAAAGGCGTTCTCGTCAGTGGTGTTGGCATCTTGGGTGAAGCCGGCGGCTTTTAGGCTCTCCACGTACTCTTTCAGTTGCTCTACTGTGGCTTCGCAGACAATGCTGTATTCTTCTGCCTCGCCGGGTTCGGTGAGGGCAGTGTCAAACGCGGGTTTTGGCAGTTGCCCGGTGAAGTCGTTTTCAGGCCAGTCCGCGCTGAACTGATGGTCGCGAGGGTGGAGGTTGTCGCCGGGGCTGTCGGATGCGCCATTGCTTGGCTTTTGGCTGCAAGCCGCCAATAGGCTAGCTGCGAGCGCTAGGGCGCATAGCAGACCGAAAATCTTTTTCATGAAAATTCACTCCTATCTTCGCCTTCATATTTGTTACCATGAGTATCTTTGCGGGAAACTGTGGGCCGCCACCTTTTTCAAGGCGGCGGCCCGTGGGTCATGATGTCATTCGTGCCAGTGACCAATACCGTCTGTTGCGCGAATGCCCGCAATGGGATTCTGCTGCCCCTCTTCAAAGAGCCTAATGTTGTAAAAATCAATCAGACGGATACCTCTTTCGTCTGGCGAAAAATTGTTGATGGTTTCCCACGTAATCATTAGCAAATAGACATCGTCAGCAGTTTCAAAATACACGTTTAAATCTGACTGAACTATGTGCTTGCCGTCCCTCTGCGTTTCGCTGTAGACACCTAACCACTTCCAAGAGATATTGGCCTTATCATCTATAGCATCTATCGCATCGTATAGTTTCTTGATTTTGCCGGATAGACCAGGCACATACTGCTTGATGTTCTTGCACATCATTGCCGCCAGCGCATCGACATCCCTTGCCTCAATGGCATTAAGCACAGCGTGTGCGGTTGCGTCCCTGTCAAAAGTTCGCGACTGATACGAGGATTGCAGGCCCAATGAGTTCGGAAACAGCATCAGCAGAAAAGCGAGCAATCCGGTGATGAATTTTGCAAACATAGCAATTCTCCTTTCGTTGACCGTTGCTCTAATAGTTGATCTTGAAGACCTCAGAGGGACTTGGATTGAATGTCAAGCCCTTTGGTATTCCATTGATTTGCCACGTGCTCTTAAAAGGTGCAAACAAGCTAACCACATTAGTGGGAGCAAAGTTGACCGTCATCGCAACATTCAGCAAATTGAGATTAATCCTTTGGCACTTCGGCGAGAATGAGGTGATCCACCAACTCGTCTGGTCAACAGGTACAGGTGTTAGCACTTCGGACCCATAAACAAGATTGAGGATAGCATGGACTTTCAGGTTTTTATCAACATCATAGAACCCCAAAGCCGCCCGGCCGGGATCATTCTGCCAATAAACCCCAATCTCAGCGCCAGCGCCTAGATTCCAATAGTCCGCCTTCCAGCACCAGACAACATAATCTTTGCCACTGGCCTTAAAGTCGAATATCAGTTTCTTTGTGGGGCCGCCAACACTGAATGCCCAGTCATAAATCCAGTTGTATCCCATATGCTGTTGCCATTGGTATGCATTTGGATCAGTGATGTAATTCCCTGGATTATTAGCATCCGGGTAAAACTCAAGGAGAAATGCGCCTATTTTTGCCCCGTTCGCCATAGTAAAGTTCCAGATAAAATTCTGGAGGCCTTGGCCAAAGAAAGGCCTCTGAGAATCCCTCTCTCGCCAATCTTCATTAGAATAGCGCGACGCATACCAATTGGCGAAAGGAATTGCAACATTCTCCAGTAATCCAGGTAGTGCCCATCCAAAAATCACATTCCCTAGCCAACCGTTTGAAAAGTGCGAAAAATTACCGGTGTTACCGCCGAGCAAGCCATTGAAAGTGCCATACCACCACTCTGCATTCAACAAATCCACCGAATTGTTTTGCCAAATCGAGTCAGTTATCCAGTCCATCCCATTTCGAATAAATGGGATGTTTCCACCAATCAGATTAAAACCAACCCAAAGTGCCGCCGCAATGATCAACTTTCCGCTGGGGTCAGCATACATCACGGGATTGCCGTTGCAGTAGGCGTACATATTGCTGGCATTGATTGCATCATCGCCCGCGACAAACATAGCATCCGAGTTGATGAACCGCCGCCAGTCGGGGTTGTAGTAACGGGTGTTGAGGAAGTACCAGCCCGTGTGCGGGTCTTGGTAGTACCCACGGTAACGGATGGGGTTGATACTGGCAATCGCGCCGCTGTAAGCAGTAACATTGCCAAAAGCGTCGTAAGTATACGTGCCCACCACATTGCCGCTCGTATCCGTTATCGCCACAACGTCGCTCTGCAGGTTACGCAGGTAATAGTAAACTGCACCGTTATACTTGAACCCGACGGCTTTGCCGCTGGCGTCGTATTGGAAGTCCAGGGTGTTGGCCCCATCGCTCTGACGCATGAGGAGGTCGCCGGAATACAGGTAGTTTATGGTCGTTCCGTTCGCTACCTGCTTAATGCGGTGGCCCGAAGCGTCATAGGTGTAGGCGATATTCAGCCCGTTGCCCGTGAATCCCGTCAATTGGCGTCCTTTACCCCAAGCGAAAGTGTAGCCATTGAATGTCAAGGGATTGCCCAGCGCGTCGTAGGTGATGGCGTTGCCGTCGATCTTCGTCAGCTGGTCTTTCCAGTTGGCGTTGCCGTAGGTATAGCTGTGCACAGTCGCGCCGTTTTTCGTCACGGAGGTCAGGTTTCCGCCGATGTCGTAGTTATACGCATACGTATTGCCGCCGCCCGTTTCGCCGATCAGGCGGTTCAACCCGTCATAGGTATAGGCCGTTGACGTGCTACCCACAGAATTGGCAACGCCGATGATGTTCCCGTTCGCATCGTAGGTGTACGTGTAATTTTGCAGCGCGGTGCCGTTGCCGTTTTCATTTTTATAAGTCTGTACAAGGTTGGTGGTGCTGTTGCTTGCCGCTCCGGCGTAGTACGTAATTGGCGTGAACACCGGCCCGATAGATTGCCCTGTAAGACGGCCCAGCCCATCATGGCTGTAATGCAAAGACGTGTTGTCAAGCGACTTCAGGATAACATCTTCCGGGTTGCCCTTCTCGTCGGTATAGTACCTCGCATCATGTATTGTAGCACCATTTTTTGCGAAAGTCAAGCTGCTTAATTTTCCAGACATGTCGTAATCGTATGCTGTCAGTGACCCATCGCTGCCGGTGACCTTGTTCAAAAGTCCGAAGAAGGCGTAATCGTACTTGTAAGATACACCCGTGGTTTTGTCAACCGTCTGCGACAGCCGATCATTTTCATTGTAGAAATATTCTATCGTCTGCACATTGTTCCATTTTTCGCCGGTTTGACGGTCGCGACTATCATATACAGGCGTGTAAGTCGCACCATTGGCATAGGACTGCTGCGACAGTCGGCGGCGGCTGTCGTAGGTGTTGGACACAAGGGTTTGGCTGCCTACCTTCAAAGCTGTCACGCGATTTTGATTGTCGTAATCATTGGTGTAGGTCATACCATTACGCGTGATGGTTTTCAGTAAGTTGTCCTGCATACCAAAGCTCGTTGTCACAGGGGTGGATGGGTTAGCCTTGCCGGTTGTCGAAAGCCGTTCATCTGTATTCGCGTCATAAGTATAAGTGATGTCATTGCCCTTCGGGTCTGTGACTTTGGTAAGAAGGCCCTTATTTAGGTCATAGGTGTATTTTGTTGTGCCACCACGAGCGTCTGTCACGGTATCAGGATAGTTGCCATTTTGGTAGTATGTCGTCGATTCGACAATTTTTTTATTGTCGGGGGTCGTGACGGTTTGGCTTGCAACCTGCCCATTTGTCGTATAGGTATATTCAAACTTTGTGCCTTCGTTGTTCATTATCTTTTGAACATTATAAGAGTTCGGGACATACACGATATCGGCAACGGTTTCTTTGACTCCGCTAATGGTCTGGTCAACGTCTGTAAGTTTTGTGCCGGAGTACGTGTATTCCATCAATTCGCCATCATCATTGCGGGTGCTCGCCGGTTGGCCCTTGCTATCATACGCGTAACGCTCGCCAAAACTACCCACGTAGACAAATGCATCGTCGAAAGATACGCCGTCAACATGGTAGTAATAGACGAATTGGAAAACAATGTATTTGCACGTCGTTGTCAGTAGATAGGAAGTGGCCTTCGTCTGGTGCTCCATACTAATGGAGCGATCAAAATCGACAACAAGCGGGTCTATTGCCGAGGTCGCGGGGTTTGTATCAATTTTTATGCCGTTTGCGTCATAAACATCCGCAATGATCCCAAACTTTCGGGTATTATATGTGTCGAGCGTCGCATAAGCGGCTGCCATGCCGCCTATGATCAGCACATCGCCAGCTTGGGCATTTACAGGCACAGTTTGCGACACCTTTTTGGCGAGGTCCGGATTACCGGACATCAATAGCCAGTTCCTGCCGTTATATAGCTGCACTCCATCGCCGCTTTGTGTGCCGCTCATCGTCCAGGGAGATACGTTTGTCCCTGTGCCATAAGAAAAATCGCTGTTTTCCACAAGATTGTAAAGTCTCGCGCCGCCGCTCTTTTCCACCTGGATGTTATCGAAGTAAGCCACGCCGGGTGTGCGGGCCAACTCAATGAACACATGGATATTATTGAGGGTACCAGCCGGAAGCGTCATTGTATGTGTGAAACGCTGCCATCCGCTGGTTGAGGCGATCCATTCGCTGCCAGCGGTGTTCCATACGCCGTTGACACAGTAAACAAAGCCAAAGAATACACCGTTGTTGCCGGAAATAGCCAATGCTGTCGGGATATTAATGTCTACAGAAACGGTATAGGTTGCACCTGCGATGCCAGCAAAATCTTGATCAATCTCGAACACGCCGCTGCTGCCGGTCAACTGCATTCTCATTGAGCGGGTGCCCCTGGCACTTTCTGCCGTACTGTAACCATAGCTGCCCGCAGTAGTGGTCTGCAATGCCGTCCATGTGTTGGATTGCTCAAACCCATGGTTTTTCAACAAATTGCTCGAAATTGTCTGCAGGTCTGAACTGACCTCCGGCTTGTTGAATTTATTTCCCACCTCGGAGATGTAATCAGCATACACGGTCTGCCCATCCTGGTTGGTGACGCTGGTGGCCCGGCCAAAAGCGTCGAACAAGTACCGATTGGACTTGCCGTTTTTATTGGTCACGTGTGTGTTGCCTGTCGCCTGCCCGGATGTATTCGTGATGGTATATTGGAAACGCATATAATCAACCTGAGTGCCCGCTTTATCGTATTGGTAAGCATAGCTGACCCGATATCCGCAGCCTGCCGTTGATTGATACGAGAATGCCGCATAGGCGTTGTTGTCCGCTGTAATACGACTGATATAGTTAGTGTATAGATACTGGAATGATGTGAGTTTGGTACCCGGACGGGTGATGCTGATCAAGTTAGCAGTTGTGGCGGTGCTGCTGTAAGCAAAAGTCGTGCTCCGTCCAGCCGGGTCTGTGATAGAAGCCAGCTGGTTATATGCGTTATAGCTCAATGTGGCTATACGCCCCGCGCCGTCCGTGATCTGCGTGATTTTATTGCCACTGAACGTGTATGTCTGCGTATTGCTGTTGTTATCCTGAATCTTGTATAGCTGTCCTGCGCTGTTGAAGAATTTTTTATTGCCCAGCGCGTCCGTGATGATGCGGTCGGAACCGCTGGTCGTCAGTTCAAGCTTTTCATCATACTCGTGTACAATTTTAGCTCCGCTCGTGCGGTAGTAGTGTAGTGTGCCGTCACCATCATAATGCTTGTAGCGATAGCCCTGGCTGTACAGTGAATCGGATGAGCTGATCGCTATTAGTAACTCCTGGATGTTCAAGTGGAATTTCGCGCCGGTATACATACCACTGTAATAGGTGCTATAAATATTGCTGTTGCTGTTGTAGACATGGCCGAGATTAATGGGAAGGCGGTTGCCGGTCATAGCCAGGTCGCTATGAACATAGGTAAGGCTACCGTTGTAGTCGTTCACATAGGCCGTGCCGGAGCGGCCCAAATCAATGGTATCGAATGACCAGTAGTCCTCAAGGCCGATGGCGGTGTTGTAGGCGATCTGCACAACGGGCCGGTAGGAAGTCGTAGAGCAGGCAATACCATACAGGCAGGCCTGTGTATTGTTGGATTCATCGCTGGTGGTGATCATGAAGCCGTTGTTGTTGCTGTTTTCGTACCAGTTCTTTACAGCTTTTGTAATATTGAACTGGTACGAGCCGAAACCAGAAAGCACAGTTGCGTAATCAGTAATTTTGGTGCCGTCGCCTTTTGGCCCGTTTACGCTTTGAGAAGCCGGTTGGTTGTTCCAGGTTACTGAAGAAGCGCTCCAGCTGCTTTTGCCAGTCATGTCAAAGAGATACAGGTATTTACCGCTGCTGTAGTAGTCGCAGGTATCCTGTACGAGCCCAAGGGCTGCGCCAGTGACAACGCTACCGTCAGGCAGGGTGGGCAGGTTGAACCTGAGATACATACGGCGCGCGCCAAGGAGCCCTTTCCCGGCGTAATTGTAAGTCACGTTGCTGTAATTGGTCCCGCCGCTCAACAACGCATTGCTGATGTACGCGTCCTGAATCCCTGTTGCCGAGGTAGTGATTGTTGGGTCGATTGTGACCGGGAGTTCGCGGCTTTCGTCGTTGACCCACGCCGCATCGGCGGTCAAGGTAAGTGTGCCGTCTTCGGCCAGCGTCATTTTCAGCGCCTTGCTTACTTCGCCAGCGGCGTCGTACATATATGGCGCTTCCAGGATGAACAGTGGTTCTTCATCGTCTTTTGCCTTCAACAAATAGATAGAGCCGTCTTCCTGCGGCACCGGAATCAGGCCGCCCAAAGACAGGTTGAACAGGTATGTATATCTATCCTGAATTGCTTTGATTGTTATATATTCTTTGATTTTGCTGGGGGTTACATCATATCCGAGGTCTGCGCCGGGGAAAATATTTCGATACGTGACAGCGGAGGTCAGGTTGTTCTGCTCCATCTTCTTTGCGTTGTCCGCTTCGATTTGGTTTTCCATTTCGGGAACAGCCTCAGCGTCCGCAGCGAGATCGTTATTTACTTCTGCCTTTACCTTTGCAAGGTCTATGGCTTTGCTTGTGGCAAGTTCTTCAGCGGCAGTCTGTTCATCCAAGTCGGCGGGAACTACATCGTCGGCGGGGACAGCGGCAGCCGGTTCTTCAGCGGCGGCAGCTTCTGGTGCGGCGGCGACATCGTTGGCCTGCGCCTTGACGCCCATGCCGAAAGTGTACCCATCCTTGCCGATGGTGATCATTTGCCCATCCGAGAAGTCCTGTGGGATGCGGATGTCCAGCCCGGAGGCGGCGGGGGTATATGTAGTTTTACCAGCAGCGTTTTTCCAGCTGGTGTCAAGCGATAGTGTGTTATCGATGTTTTGCCATTTGCCCGTGTTGTCTTTGTAGTGCACCGGCTCGGCATATAGGGCGACAGTATAGGTTCCGTCCGCATGGCGGAAATGCTTCGTGCTTTCGTCACGCAGTTCCATTACTTCGCCGATAATGGGCGAGGGCGCACGGTTGAGGTCGTCCTCCTTCGTGGACTTGTCCTTCCCGGCAGCTTCGGCTTGTTCTGCAGTAAGAAGCGGTTCGCCTTCCGGACCATCGATCAGGGTGCCCTCGGCGGCACTTTTGTGTACGGCGAGTTGCCCGGCAGACGCTGAATCCAGCGGCGCAGCCCCTACGGGAATGATCTGCACCAGCATCATAAGCGATAGAATGACGGACAGGATTCTGATGAATTTTTTCACTGTGATGTCTCTCTTTCTTTTTTGTGTGATTTGGTTTTGCTTGGCTGTGCGGTTCCGTTGGTTCGTTGCTGGGGTGTGGATTCCAGCAAAACAGTTATTTTTTGTCTGATATCACCTGTTCCTTCCCCTCGTCGTAGATCATCCGCTCAGTACGACACCGCACCGCTATACTCCGTAAAAGTCTCATACTTCGTACCGGCCCAAGCGGTGTACACGGCCTTCGTTCGATACTGGTATCCCTTGACAATATCTTTGCTGAAAGAAGCAGTGCCGTAGTAATTAATAAAAGTTTGCTTAGGGTGGTTGTAATAGTCTGTCCAAGTGTTGCTTGTCGCGAGTTTGCGTTGCAACGTCAGAGTGATTTCCACCTTGGTCGTGATCCCCTTGTAGCCTGTGAGGTCACCGAGGCAATTTGCTTTTCCGCCACTGATAGTAATGCTCGTAATGGTGTTACTAACATAGGCCATGCGTGTCTGTGTTGGCGGGTCATTGGCCGAAGAAAATTCGGTGGCATATGCAGCCGTCATGCAGCCAAGACCCAAGACCAGGCAGAGCGCGAGTGCGAGCAGTCGTTTCAAAATGATCAACCTCCAAATCTTGTTTTACGCAGGGAACTAACCCCTACATAATATAAACAAGATTTGGAGGCGTTTGGTGACGTGTTTTCGGGAAATTTTTAAAATTTTTATTTCGCGGGTTGAATCGACTCCGCTATGCGGAGCAAATCAGCTTCTGAAATGGGACCTAAAACTAAAAACCCATATTGTCCGTCGCTCCAAGCGAGATGCTGTATTCCCTTGCTTGAATAGTAAAGCCCTTCCTTTCCGTTAATCGAATACGACTTTGTCTGAACATCCTCGGTATCAATGCGCAAGACAGAAGAAGTAATTGTATATTGCTTAAATTTGATTTCACCTCCGTCTTCATTTTCGTATGTCCAATCGCAGAAAAATGCAACATCAACGATTCTCGCATCCTTGTTATAGCCGTCTGGCAACCACGTCGGCGTATAGTACGTCTCCAGGGTAGTGGGGAATTGCACCTCCAGCTCTTGGTGAAAGAACACATTCGAAAACTTCTCATAGACCTCCACGATGAATCGAATGACTGGTTCCCGTAGGGCAGATACGCTGAACACTGTCGCTGTCAGCAATATGAGGGCCGCGGCAAAGGAAAGCAGAATCCGCTTCGGTCTTGTGCTTATCAGCGAATAGTATGGTTTTTGGTGCGCTCGGATCAGCCGTTCCATTTTGCGCTCAAATTCTGGCGAGAATGTAACTGGCTTCAGGTTCTTCTCGTATCGCTCGCATTCAGCTGTTTGCACATCAAACAGAGCCTGCTTGAATTGCGGGCTGTTCAAGAGGTCATCCAGGTTCATTTTGCTTCAGCTCCTTCTGCTAGTATAAGCTTGTGTAGCGCCAACCGCGCGCGTTGCAACCGCTTCTTCACGGCACTCTCCGAAAGGCCCAAGGTCTTGGAGATTTCCTTTATTTTGAGATTCTCGTAATACATCATATAAAGGATATCCCGCGGCTCCTTTGGCAACCGTTCAAGTGCCTGGTACAAAGCTTCGTACTCGAACAGTTGCGGGCTCGGATCTTCGACCTGGAGGGAAGCTTCTGTTCCCTCCAGATCAGCGAAGGGCACTTCAACCAGTTTATTGCGTTTGCCAAACAAGTTGAGAGCGTATCCCCTTACCATAATAACAAGATAATTCCGTGTTTGGTGACTGGAAACTTCATCTATTTTTGAAAAATGATTTGCTACGTATAAAAAAGCCTGATGGAGAACATCCTCGGCATCGGCTTCGTTGCGAAGGATGTCGAGCGCAATATTGAGCAGATGGTCCCGGTAGGTTAAGTAGAGGTCGGCCATCTTCGTCTTGTCGTCTGGGCTGTCCAGCATCGCCAGGTAAATATAGAGCATCCCATCGCCTCGCTTCCATTTATCATTATACAATAAATAGGGCGGTTCATCAAGGCTTTTCGCCAAAAGAACCGCGCCGATTTTCCTATTTTGTGTCTGGCTCTTCTATCTCCAATTGATCGTCTATCAGCGCGTTGGTCGTACTGAGCACCGTGCGGAGCTGGCGCGGCGAAAGCGCCCGAAGTCTCTGGTTGAGGTTGGCTATTTCGTCTCCCTCGTCCCACAGCAGGCTATCAACCAAAAAGCAGTTGGGAGCGACGTGCAGCAGATTGCAAATGCGGACAAACACCGGCAGGCTTGGCAGCCGGGAGGCGCTCTCAATTTGCCGGAGGAAAGAAGGATTGACTTCACACAGCTCCGCAAGCCGATTCGATGTCATCTGCTGCTCTCTGCGTATGGTGAACAGTCGTTTCCCAAAAGCCCCCTTGTCCATCTCTGCGCTCGCATCCATTGCCATACCCTGTACCTCTCTCTGCTGTTATCGTTGAGCAATTTACTTGTACTCTAAGTATACAAATTTATCTACTCAAGCGATAGCATCTGAAAGCACTGAAGCGCCACTATCAGCTAGCAAAGAGGGTGAACATGGGAAAAACCCCGCTTGGGGCGGGGCCGCTCAGGTTAAGCGATTCTGTCTGCTATATTAATAACGGGAACCTTCTGACGGTTCGCGTAGCCAACCGTGTAGAATGTGCCCCCGCGCGGCTGGGTTAGGTAGGCGACACAGAAGCCGCTGTTATCTACCAAGTGGCGGTTGCGTTTCAGCATACATCCGTTGTCATATTCCTGCTGAACATATACCTTTTTGTCGCAGGCTTCCAACAGGGCGCTATAACGGTCTTTATCTGCCCGCAACCATTTCGTATCCTGATTCATACAGGGCAACACCATGATCAGCTTGATCTGGGGAAAGCGTTCCTTCAGCCTCAAAACAGTTTTTCCTGCCAGTTGATCGAATCCGATGGCCCCACCACAGCCATAATAGATAATCCCTCTCGTGATCAGCTCCTCGACCACCGCTTCCAGTTGGAGGGTGATGTCAGACAGTCTTCCTTGCGGCAAATATCTGTGGCCTGTGAAGCAACAGACATTTTCTCTCATATTATTCACCCTCCTCCATATCGTCGCCTCCCCATTATACGCTAATAGCATTTGTTAATCAAGTGCTGTTAGCTGCTTTATTTAATCAATAGCATTTGTTAGACTAATGCTAGGAGGTGCGTAGAAAATGAATCAAGCGCTGAATCAAGAGATTGGAAGAAGGCTGCGCGAGCGGCGAGAATATCTGCATATTACCAGGGAGAAGCTTTGCGAGACGGTTGATGTATCACCACAATTTCTCTCGGAGGTGGAACGGGGCGTGAAGGGGCTATCAGTTGACAAGCTGCTGGTGATGTGTGATGGGCTGGGGCTTTCCGCAGATTACGTGTTGCGGGGCAAAGAAAATCTGACGGATGTATCTCCCGTCATTTCAATGCTGGCCACGCTGGAGGAGGCCTACATCCCGCTGGCCGAGGATATGCTGAAGACTTTCTTCCGGGTGATTGCATTGAAGAGTGATGGGGTGAAATGAAAAAACCGCGCCGATGCATAAATGCACCGGCGCGATAAATTTTTATTTTCTTACAATATGAAGCCACCTCACAGCGCGAATGCCGCGATGGCTGGATCTTGCCGCAGATATTTGCGTGCCCGGGAAATCCATGCCGACACGTTATTGCCGGAAGCATCGTCGAAGCGCTTGCCAATTTCCTTGCAGGAATACCCCTGGGCCTGCAACCGAAGGGCTTCAATACCCTTGGCTGTGATGCCGGAAGCGTTTTTGGCTGCGGCGTCGAGTAAACTATCCAAACTATCGCCGAGTCTGACATCATCATAACGTTCATCTGGCAGCAGTTCCTGATCCATATAGACTTCACGGTCTTTGCGAAGCGTAGCATACTCCAGCTCATTGAAAATTTCATTGCGAATCAGCCGGTAGGCGTATGTTTTGAAGGTTGCCTGTGGACCCTCGACATAGCTGGTGGCGGCCTTGCACAGACCGACGCAGCCGATCTGGACCAGGTCGTCATAGCTATACATACCGCACTGATTTGGGTTATGAACCCTGTCCTTTATCACCCGAGTGACCAGCGGCAGGTATTGCTCAACCCGCGCCCGTTCCGCATCCGTCAATTGTAAAGACATAGATTTGGCCTCCCTTCCGATTCTTCAATATTTTCTGGCTTTCCTCGATCACCTGGCGGCAGTAATACTCGCCGAGGTTGCCGATGTGGGCTTGGGACTGCGGGGCCTGCAGGATGGCCGAGAGCCAGCGGTAGGCCTCATCCCGGGACATCATGCCACTGGTGTGCAACTGATCGAAGGACCGATGCGCCTCTATGCGCAGGGCGCGCAGCTTAGCATTGGCCAGAGTGCCCATAGGCTTTTTTGTGCCCGCGTGAGTCCGGATATAAGCGTTACAACCGGGATAGTTATTACAGACATAAAGCATAGTGCCATTGGGGTTCTCATGATAAATGCCAGTGGCGCTGCGGAAGTGCACCGGGGCGCCGCAGTAGGGGCATCGCATTCCCTTTCGTTTTTGATTTCTCATAGTCTTTCATCTCCATTCGTATTTTTGGGCATAAAAATAGCCAACAGGCTGCTGTGCATAGCAGAGCTAGTCGTTGGGATTCGTCGCTCCAACGTCCGACTCTGCAGCATCAGCAGCCTATTGGCTCTGACAGTAAGGAGTCTACTGACTCCCGCTCTAAGGCGAAAACAAAATCCCCGCGCCATCCAAGACCACTCTGTGCGCGGTCCGTAACGGATCCCTGCCCCTCGTGGACAGGTCAAACGGAAGGGTACCGTCCTCCGTACCGAAAGCCTGACGCAAAGCCAAAATGCTTCGCTAGGCGTGGGGATTTGCTGCCCCTGTATTGTAGCACATTTTGAGGAAAAAAGCAAGGAATATCAAGGGTTTGACACGTATTTCTCCCTTTTGCACAAGCCGGTTTCCATATCTGAGTCTGGGAGAGATTTTTCGTCATAGTGCCTAAATATCAGTCCTCATAATCCTCTTCCTCATCGTCGTCAACACGGCGTTTCTTGAGCGACGCCAGGACGATCAGGGCAATCACCGCCGCGACGATGCCCCCGCCAAAGATCAGAATGTGCTTGATGGGGACGCCTTCGGGGGTCGGCTCCTCTTGCTGCGCGGGCTGCTCTGCGGGAACCTCGGTACCGGGTTCGGTGAGCGCCGCCAGAAAGGCGTCCAAGTCCACATCGGGATCGGTGGTGGCTGCGATGTCAGGCGCCGTGCCGGCGGCAGCGGGCGGCGTATCCGCGGCGGGTGCCGTGTTGGTTGCTTGCGCTGCCGGCAGACTGCCAGGCTGCGCTGTTCTCTGCACGCGGCTGAGGGTGAATGTCTTGCTGCCGCCCAGGTCCATCTGCAGCAAGCCGGTCTCGCTGACCACCACCGTGCCCGGGTACATCCCGGCATCGGTTCGCAGCTCGAACCGCGTGCCGGCCCAGCCGGGGCCAAGCTGGATGACCAGCTTGGCCGGCTCGCCGGAGATTTGCAGGGTGGACTCGCCCGTGTCAGCGGACGCGGGAACGACGGTCAGCAGGAATGCCATGAGCAGCGCCGCGGCGAAACACAGAAGCTTACGCGGGCGTTTCATCGGCGATGTCCTCCTCCTTGCGGCGGTGCCTGATCATGACGAACGCGCACCCGCCGGCGGCGCAGAGCACAGCCAGCGCGATGCCGGCAATCAGGAAGCTGTCGCCGGTCTTGGGCGGCGGTTCCTGGGTGATCGTTACCTTTTCATTAAAGATATCGACGCGCAGGGTCTCGTTCTCCACCAGTTCCACCGTAATGGGTTCGGGTATCTTGTAGCCCTTGGCAGCCTCGGTTTCGACCTCGGTGATGGTGTAGGTGTTCAGGTGCATGTTCTCAATAAAAATCTCGCCTTTTTCATCGGTCACGAAGGTCTCGTCATAGCCCTCGCCCTCGATCCGGAAAGTGAAGCCCTCCTTCTTGCCGTCGGAGGAGCTCTTCAGGATACGCAGGTTGCCCACGCGCCGGGCATTGACGAAGCCCACGCCGGGCATGTTCTCAATGAGAACCGCTTCCTCCTGGCCGGTGATCTCGAAGGGAAAAACCCGCTTGTCCAAAGCGAAGCCCTTCGGACTTTCTTTCTCGACGAGAATATAGCGGCCGGCGGGCAGGTCCTCCATGATATGCACACCGGGTTCCGTTTCTTTCATCGTACCGACGAGAGCGTCGCGGCGATTGAGCTTTCCGTTGCCGTTGGCGTCTTCGTAGACCTCGAACACGGCGCCCTCCAGCCGGACCTTCGGGTTGTCGGCGTCCACCTTGATGAGCATGACCTTG
>JGI24696J40584_12961392_pt1 | contig 14866 bp, 16 predicted proteins | sample TergutCo191P4_FD_40584 | JGI IMG/M metagenome (IMG submission 40584)
AGAAATTCTTGCTCTTTATTTACAAGCTCATTTTCCCGCAAAATTTTGTCAGAATCGCTGCCTAAAGCAGGGTTTATAAGGATCGACTATCTAGTAAAACTGGCTCAAAAGCGGTGACTGTAGCTTGTCCTCAATGTGGCAGAATTAGTCGCCAAATTTCCAACCCTCGTACATGTTTTTAAAGAACGCTATGGGATTGAATTGCCTGCTTTTGAACTTGAAAATGACAAAAGCATTGAATTGTATATGCAAAAAATAGAAATACTTGCAGACAAAAATGGCTGGAAACTAACCCGTGAGGTAAATCTCGGGCTATTATCATTTCTAAAAATTGGCATGTATTACGACATTGAAAATAATCGCAATAAAATGCTTCAAAATCCTGTTATTAGAGCAATAACAGGAAATGCCGAAGCTAAGGATGCCGTTAACAATATACCAAGTGAGCTTAATAATTATGCCTATGATAGCTTACATCCGAAAGATTGCTATCAAGTGGTGAGTTCCGACTCAAGCCAGCAAGAAGCTATTATGCTCTCAAAAGCCGGAGTTAGTTTCGTGATGCAAGGACCACCAGGCACAGGTAAAAGTCAAACAATTACGAATATTATAGCAGAAGCATTAGCTGATGATAAAAAAATCCTTTTCGTTTCAGAAAAAGCTGCTGCACTTCAAGTAGTTTATAAACGACTTTTAGAAACAGAATTAAGCGATTTCTGCTTTGCTTTACATAGCCATAAGGCAAGCCGAAACAAAAATATGTCTGAGGTAGGGTATCTGGCTTTTGTTTGCGGTTCTTGCATGGGGCTGCCGCTCACGGGCAGCGTGGCTTCGGCTTCGCTCAGCCACCGAGTTGGGTAAGCATTGCCAAGCTTGAACAGAGTACCTTTTAAAATTTTTCTACATTCCTCCCTTATGCACACTTTCACCCTCCAAAGCAACCAACAGCTCACAGCAACGGCTTGCTTTTGCGATGTAACAAATTTGTCATCGCCAACGGAGCCGTCTACTTCTAAAGAGAGAGTAATGCTCTTCTAAACAGCAAAAAAATAAATTTGCAATTACAACCTTTTTGTCAGAATCAGAATTTACAGAATTTTGGTTATTTACAGAATTTCAAATTTCAACCCCTCAATCAAGGAGAAACAATATGAATAGGATAATATCCATTCCCGTCACGGTTATTATAATAGCTACATCATTAACATTCTTTTCTTGTTCTAGCGACAAAGACGATGACACGCCGTCTTCCAGTTCGGCAGGTGGAGACCAATCTTCTAGCTCGGTAGAAGGAAGCTCGTCTAGCGTTGGGGCAAGTAGCTCAAGTTCTGTTGGGGGACAAGGCAGCAGTTCTTCCAGTTCATTTAAAGGCTATACCGATATTTTCATAGACGAACGAGATAACAAAGCTTACGAATGGGTTGAAATAGGCATGCAAACCTGGATGGCAGAAAATTTGAATTATGATGTTCCAGATAATACAACAGATGTGTGTTTCGACAACAATTCAAGCACTTGCGCAAGTCAGGTTCAACTCAAGCACCGTGGCATTTGCCCAAGTGGCTGGCACATTCCTAGTAACGAAGACTGGGATAAATTGTCCCGTTATGCGGATGGTACAAGTGGCACGTCAAGTCTTTACGATAGTCCTACGGCGGGCAAGCATTTGAAGGCGAAAATAGGTTGGAATCATAATGGCAACGGCGAAGACACTTATGGATTTTCGGCTCTGCCGGGCGTCTTCGGCTACTCGGATGGAGATTTCTACGATGTCGGCTACTTCGGCCGCTGGTGGAGTGCCAATGAGAACTATAGCAACTACGCCTACAGCCGGGTCATGTACTACTACTACGAGAGCGCCTACTGGGGCTTCAACCTCAAGACCTACCTGTTTTCTGTTAGGTGCGTGAAGAATTAAAAAAGGAGGCAAAAATGAATTATTTATCCATTCCCGTCACGGCTATCATAATAGCTACATCATTAACATTTTTTTCATGCACTAGTGATAAAGACGATGACACGCCGTCTTCAAGCTCGGTTGGCGAAGGCGGTACATCGTCGAGTTCCAACGGCAATATTGGAGGCACTTCTTCTTCCGTAGGCGTAGGTGGTAAGGGTTGCGATATAAGCGGCTACAAAACCAAGCAAATAGACGACCAAATTTGGATGTTGCAAAACTTGAATTGCGAGACGGCAGGAAGTAAATGTTATAAAGATGACCCTGCTAATTGTGATAAATACGGTCGTCTTTATAGTTGGATGCCGGCTATGAATTTGACTTATTGCGTGAGTATGACTTGTTCAAATGAAATACAAGAAAAACATCAAGGAGTTTGCCCCGAAGGCTGGCATATTCCTAGCGATGAAGAATGGACAAAGCTAACGGATTATGTTGGCGGAGCAGAAATCGCAGGAGAAAAACTGAAAGCATCTAGCGGTTGGAGCTGGAACAATGTTAAGAATATATCTGGCGATGGCACAGATGAATTCGGCTTTGGGGCTCTTCCTGGCGGCAACTATTATAGCTCAATCTATTCATTCAATGGTTCTTATGGATATTGGTGGAGTACCACAAATACGAATTTTGATGCCTATATCCGAGAACTAAGCTACTACGATCCGAGAATGTCTAGATCACTCGCAGATAAGGGAAGATTTTACAGTATTCGTTGCGTAAAGGATTAATTAACCCAAACCCACTGCAAGAAACCAAAAATGTCTTATTTTTCTACAATTTCACCAAGCAGGAGCTTCCCCAAACGGAGAAATCCCAACCAAGACCAAAATGGCACTTTCTCCAACGGGAAAGCCCTCAATAAGAGCAGGAAGGCTATTTCCGCTACTCGGAGATAACATCCACACAATTCAAATCTTCAGCCCTAACAATAGGAGAAAACAAAAATGGCTTTAAAGTTCAAGAAAATCAAAAAGTTATCGCTGCGTAACGACGCTCACTTCCAGTTCCACACCGAATTCAAAGACGCACTCGGCAAAATGACCCAAGCAACAGCGACAGGGCAGATAGCACCGCAATGGGCAAAGTATCAAGAATTCTACGCCATAGAAGACGAAGGTCTTAAAAAGATACGCAAAAGCCACCTAACCGAACAGATACAGAACGCAGACAAACTGCGTGACGAAACCTTCTTGGGAATGGTAGAACAGAATAATACCCTCCTCAAGCACTTCAACACTACCAAACGTGAAGCAGCAGGAAGACTGAAAATACTGTTTGACACCTACGGCAATGTAGCCACAAAATCGCTCAACGAAGAAACCTCCGCCATCTACAACCTCCTCCAAGACCTGAGCAGCCCCAAATACCAAGCCGACACAGCCACCGCAGGGCTAACCGAATGGGCGACCGAACTGCAAACCCGCAACACCGCCTTCGACACGCTAGTCAAACAGCGAGACACCGAAACGGCAGACAAGACGGACATCAACCTGAAAGAAGCCAGAGCCAAACTAGCCGAAGTTTACGACGCCATCACCGACCTAGCCGAAGCCTACATTCTGTTGCAAACCGTAGAAGAAGCAACGCTTACACCATTGGTGACGGCGTTCAACCCTGTGATAGACAGATACATCAGGCTGTTGAATGGGAGAAAGGGCAGAGGTGGAAAAGGCGGTGGAGAAGTGGAAGAAGGAACGGAAGAAGGAGAGGAACAAGCGTAGTTGCGGTTTGGGGTTGAAAATTTTTTCAACCCCAATTAGCTGTGATGTGTGTGAGAGGGGGAATTTTGGCGATTAGGGGTGGGCGGAACGCCTTTTTTTGCTTAAAATCGCCGATTTTGGTTCTGATAACCGCTAGCCGAAGTATGTAAATTAAAGTTTTCTATATTCGGTATTATGTTAGAAAGTCAATATTCGGCATTTTATAATTATCTTGGGAAGTTTCAAAGGCTTCCTGTGGAAGGTATTTTTAATGGTGAGGGGGCAAACGGTAGTTTGCCCTTTTTTGTTTGGCATAATTCAACCAAAATTAAAGTTAGGTCAAAATTACCAAAAAATATCAATTCTAAAATAGAGGAGTTCATATGAAAGAAAAGATCACGGTTATCACGGGTGGAAGTTCTGGGCTTGGTTTCGAGTTAAGCAAATTATTTTCTAAGATAGGAAATATTTGTATTGTCGCTCGAAACGACAAAATATTAAATGTTTCGCAAGGTGATATTGCGAAACATTCAGAACGCAAAGTGCTTGCTTACAAAGCTGATGTATCTAAAGAAAAAGAAGTAAAATTACTTTATGAGCATCTTACTGAGTATGAAATTGAGCGAGTGATTAATTGTGCGGGAGCTGGAAAATTTTCTAATCCAGAAGATATAACATCACAAATGGTTGAAGACTTGATAGATTCAAATCTTAAATCTGTTATGTTTATGTCAGCTAATGCAATTAAAGCAATGAAAGAAAATGGAGGAACGATTGTTACGGTTTTATCTACAGCAGCTCTGAAAGGCAATCCGCAGGAATCCGTTTATTGTGCCGTTAAATGGGGTGCACGAGGATACTGTGAGTCTTTAAAAGCGGCATTTAAAGGTACAAATATAAAAATAGTTACTATTTGTCCAGGTGGCATAAATACCCCTTTTTGGAAGGAAGATTGCGGTCTTAAACCAAATATTACTAAATTTATGGACCCGGCAGAATTAGCGGAAGTTATATATAACAATATTATTGAGAAAAAAACATTATTCTGTCCAGATATGTTAATAGAAAAACTTTAAACGGAGGTGATCAATGATTTCTATAGACGAAGTTGTAGAAAAGCTTGCTGCAGGTGAATTATCTGTTTTTATAGGTGCTGGTGCCTCAAAGAGTTATAAAGATGCTCCAGGCGTTCCTTCTGCTGGAGAAATGGTCGAAATTTTTGCGAAAAAATTTTCGTACATCAGTGATATGGAAGAATATAAAAACTGTAATTTACGCTTTGAAATAGCATGTCAAAAAATTCGGGACATAAATGGCGATAGAGATTTGATTGATATCTTGTGTAAAGAGATGAATGATCCGAATATAAAGCCTCTGCCTGCTCATAAGCTCCTTGCTAGACTGCCATTCAATTCTTACTTTACAACTAATTTTGATAGATTGTTAGAAATAGCATTTTCTAACTTTGGAGATATTGTTCACCCTATTATTAAAGATAAAGATGTAGCTTTTTGGAAGAGTAATAAAAAACCTATTGTTAAATTGCATGGATGCATAAATAATCGTGAATCGATAGTAGCTGCAATAGAGGACTATAAGCCTTTTAAAGAAACCAAGCCATTGATTGATTCTCTGTCCAAAACTATTTTGGCAAGCAAAACAATATTGTTTGTGGGTTTCGCTTTACAAGACGATGATTTTAAAGAATTATACAGAGAGCTAGAGAGTTTACTCGGCGAATATATGGCTGGACATATGGCAGTTGTTATAAACCCTACAAATGCCGATGTTCAATATTGGCAAAAGCGTGGTATAACTTTGTTAGATAGAGATTTAACAGATTTTCTAAATGGATTAGCTTTTAAATTCAGTAATCTACCCGAATTAGAGCCTAGTTTGCTAAATAACCCGTATTTAAAAAAATTACATGAAGTTACGAATTGTCCTACAGAAACGATGGCTACAAATGTTTTTTTAGACATGCTTGGGATAGAAATTGATTCGGATTGGGAACTTGATATAATTATTAATGACTTTCGTGTTGCTGCGGAAGTTGTTTTTAAAGAGAAACCAAATTTTCTGGCATTCAAAAAGGAATGTGATGAAATAGTAGCTGAACTTAGTAAATGTCAAGAAAGAATAGAAATGAAAGGTTTTTTGGATGAGAAATTAATTACTAGAAAACTAGTAGGGAATCAAATTAATAAACATGCTAAATGGATTAGAGCAGCATCACAGATATTATTATATTCGCAAAGCGTTCGGGTAATTGAGTTTTTAAAAAGTGTTCCAAAACAGATACAACAAAGTTGTACTTTATATATTTGTGAATGTAGAATAAAATCCCCAGAACCATTTTATGATGCTAAACAAATATGCGAAAATTTAAAAAATACTGATTATACAAAGCATATTATTTTGGATTCAAGCGTTACGTACTTAATGAAAACTAATCAAGTTCAAAGCGTATTAATGGGAGCACATGCAGTTTATGTTTCAAATGGCAAGTTATTGAAATTTGTAAATACAAGTGGTTCAGATATGATTATCCGAGAATCTGAAAAATATCAAATACCACTTTTTGTTATTGCGGAAAAGAAGAAAACTAAAGAGTGGGAAAAAGACTTAGAGAAAGAAGTAAAATATACTGAAGGAAATTTTATTACTCGTGAATTTAAACAAAAAGAAGGTGTTGGTGCCATAGAAATAGCATATGATTTATGCGATAGAACTCCCAATATGAGGTTTATATGTGAGGACGGTTTGGATGCGTGAAGAAATTTTAAAAATATATCATGACGATCTTTGGAAAGATAAACGAATAATTAATCCTAGGCGAGATATTTTCATTAAGTATTCTGAGAATGCTTTGGAAAAAGACACAGAGGTATCAGTCATACAATTTCTCCATAAAAGTAATATTGAAGGAATCCCCAATATCATCAAAATTACTGACAAAGAAATTCATTTAAGTTGTTTCAAGGGCATAAGAATTTTTGAACTATTAGTACAATTAGATGAGTTAAAAAAGAAAGGACTGACTAAGGCACAGGAAATTAAGGAACTTATTATATCTCGTTGTATAGAAAAGCAAAAAAGAATACAGCATGCTTTGTTTGAATGGCGAAAAACTCAATCTATTAGAGAACCATATCCTCAATTTAAATTAAGCAGTATCATAAAAGTTTTAGCATATTGTACAAAAATTAGATACAATGTTCAAAAAACCGAAGAAGAATTAAAAAAATTGAATTATTATTGGAAAACGTTAGTATCAGTTCCTTTTCGCGATGCTACGACAAAAAATATGGTATTTTGCTCTGACAAGTTATCCAGAATAGAATTTATGCCAACAGATGACAAAACGCAAAAAGAAAGAGATATAATAGAGTCAAAGCTAGATGATGATTATTTTTGGAACAATACGCTAATAGGAGACTTTGATTTTTCTTCTTGTATTCACGATACTACATTAGAAGATGATTTAATTAGTATAAAATTTCACGAAAGGACATTTTGTGGAAATTCATTTGTGGAACCGTCAGATGTTATTTGGTTTGGAGAACCAAATGGTATGAGAGCTGCAATTTCATTTTACATAAGATACTACAGATTTGGAGGAAGAAAAGCAGCTTATAGAATTCTCAATCCAGTTAATCACATGGTTAGATTTCGTTACGATACAGATATATTTTATTTTTTTAACTTAAACACTATCATGCGGAATCTTTGGAAAGATGTGGATAGTGAATTTCCTCAGCTTTTAGATATAACGGAAAAATTATCTAGAACATTAGGAACAAATAGGGAAGAAATAGATTCATTTTATGAAATATATCCTAACGCTAACAGAGAACCTTGGGACGGAATGGCTGATGTTCCTAAGTAAATGTTCGTCCATTTTTATGTTATCTTTGATATTATTAGCTGAGCAATTCTCCCAAAGGAACTCAGTTCCCCTTCGGCAATGCTTCCCAACCCCACGCTGACCCGTGAGCGGCAGCCCCATTTAAGAACCGCAAACAAAAGCCAGACACACCCATAAAATAATGAACAGGCACGATTAAACGGAGTTCTAAAAGGCAGCATCCTTAGATTGCCTGAGTATTACGCCATAACAAAAACGCTTGACGTTGTGAAGCGAGCTGTTACTGGCATGGCCGGGCTTCAACATTCTTCTCACACAAAACCCAAAGGCATTTTATTTTTTGCTGGTCCTACTGGAACAGGTAAAACGGAAATGGCAAAAACTCTTGCAGAAAAATTGTTCGGAGATGAGAGTTGTTGCATCCGCTTTGATATGAGTGAATACGGGCAAAGCCACAGCGATCAAAAGCTTCTGGGGGCTCCTCCAGGCTATGTTGAATATGAAGCTGGAGGCCAATTAACAAATGCGGTGAGAGAAAAACCTTTTTCAATTCTTTTGTTTGATGAAATAGAAAAGGCTCATCCATACTTGATAAATTTTTGCAAATACTTGAAGATGGCCGCATGACCGATGGACAAGGAAATACAGTTTATTTTTCAGAATGTATTATTATTTTCACGAGCAATCTTGGGATATTCACGTGAAATACTGTAGGTAGCCGTGAAGCTAATGTAACAGAAAAAATGGAATACAAAGAAGTACAATACAAGGTCCGTCAAGCGATTGACGATTATTTTAAATTGGAACTTGGCAGACCTGAGATACTTAACCGAATAGGCGAAAATATTGTAGTATTTGATTTTATTCGCAGTGAAGTTGCAGAGACTATTCTTGATGTTCAAATAAATAAAATTGTTCGTAATCTATCCAGTGAAAAGCGGATTGAGTTGAGCGTTTCTGCAACGGCTCGCGCTACTCTGCTTGAAATGGCATTAGGTAATCTGTCAAATGGAGCAAGAGGCATTGGAAATATTGTAGAGAATCTGCTTATCAATCCATTATCTCGCTATCTTTTTGACAATGCGATTAAGAGTGATGAGAAGGTTACGATCAATTCAATAAACATGCAAAATACACAATTTGTTCTTGAATGTACTAGAGAGAGGATAAAATAATGGGATTCAGACTTAGAAAAGCCATAAATCTTGGAGGTGGATTCAAGATTAATCTGAGTAAAACTGGAATTGGGTATAGTTGGGGCATTCCTGGCTATCGTATTACCAAAACAGCCAAAGGAACAACAAGAAGTACATATTCCATACCTGGTACAGGAATATCTTATGTTAATGAAACCGGAAAAAAGACAAAAAATGCAAACTCAATACAGCAAACCGAAACTAATGCTTCACTATATGATTCCGGCTCGAATTATGAGAATGTAGGAATAAATAGCATCACTTCGGCTATAGAACGAGTAATTTTTCTCAACAAGTTTAGTACATTTTTAATGATATGCGGTATTTTTGCATTAGCTCATCCATTAGCATTAATTCTACCAGCCTTGGGCATAATTTTGAAGATTATTGTGCACAAAGCTTGCCCAGTTGGATTAGAATATTCTCTTGATGGCGAAAAGGCAGATGAATACAACCGCCGCATAGGAGCATGGCAAATATTAGCTGAAGGAGATAAAGAGTGGCAAGTAATAAAGTTTTCATTGTCAGATGTGGCAAAGTATGGTTTGTAAATTACGAGGATATCAACATTAGCACATCGCAAGTGAGATTTATTGAAAGCGATCCAGTTCCTAATGATGCGGTTATTGTTGATAGAACATGGCTATATGTAAACAAAAATGGTACGCCAGATAAACGTTTCAAATATAAACAAAGTACAAGATTTTAAGGAATTGATACGGTGATTCAATAATTTTTTCTATCTTATCCCTATGCTAGGATTATTCGAAGAAAAAATGGCAGAACCTGTTATTCTCAAAGAAAACAGTAGCCTAGATGAGCAATTAAAGCAACTCACAGAATTTTCACAAAAGCCGCTACCAGCAGATATTCGAGAGCAAGTTGAGCAGGAAATCCGCCGTATAAAAACTGGAATTGCTGGAGAAAATAAGCTACTCTTTGAGTTAAAAAACAGCCACATACCCATGTTTGTGTTACGAGACCTTTGTATAGAAGAAGAAGACTTGTCTGCACAGATTGATTTTTTTGTAATAACGAAAAAACTACTTTTCGTTATTGAATGCAAATCTCTTTATGGTAATATAGAGATTGACTCAAAAGGCGATTTTATCCGTACAATGCATTTTGGCAAATACTTTAAAAAAGAAAGAATATATTCACCAATAACTCAAAACGAGCGGCACATGGAATTGATTCGACAAGTTCGCCAGAAAGACAAAAAGAATTTTCTGACAAAAATGATTTTTCAGAATTATGCTTTTCAGAAATTCTATCGTTCATTGGTAGTATTGGCTAATGAACAAAGTGTATTGAACGCTAAATATGCCCCTAAAGAAATTCGAGAAAAAGTTATCCATGCTGATCATTTAATTGGTTATATAAAAAAAGAAAATGCAGCATTGAATGAATGGAATAGTTCCGAAGACGAAATGTGGCAATTTGCAAAATTTTTTATGGATGCGCATCATAATCGAAAAATAGATTATACTCATAAATATCTTAATAAAATTGCTGCGGATAAAGCAGATGAATCAACCATAAGTGAGTCGCCCACAGAAATAAATTTACCCAGTTCATCTTTATCGGAAGAAAAGATTGTTTGTTCCAAATGTGGCGCTCCTATGGTTAAGCGAACAGTTTCCAAAAAAGGAAAAGATGTTGGAAAAGAATTCTGGGGATGTTCAAAGTTTCCGTCTTGTAGAAATACTTTGGGATTCTCCTAAATCCCACACCTCCTCATATCCACCTTCTCCCCAATAAACCGCACTCCTTCCTTCTCCAACAACTCACGCTGCCTATTCACTCCGCCAAACACAAACGCCTTGCTCAAACTTCCATCCTTGAACACAACCCTGTGACATGGAATATTCTCAGGATCAGGATTCTTGTGAAGCGCAAACCCAACTTGCCGACTGCATCTCGGATAACCGGCTATGCGAGCAACAGTGCCGTAATTTGCAACTTTGCCCTTGGGGATAGTTTTGACCGCCGCATACATCTCTTTGAACATTGTGGAGAAATGTAGAAAAAAATAACCTTGCGGCAGATTTTCTATCTTTTCCCGTAACCACACCTTCATGCTGAAAAAGGAGAAACGCTATGAAATCCTATCGAAAAGAGCTGACTTTCAAAACACCGCACCGCCGGGAGTTTATCAACATCACTCCGGATGTGGAAGAATGTTTGCGAGAGAGCGGCATAAAAGAAGGCTTGCTGCTGTGCAACGCCATGCACATAACGGCTAGCGTATTTATCAATGATGACGAGAGCGGCTTGCACCAAGACTATGAAGTGTGGCTTGAAAAGCTGGCCCCGGAAAAACCGCATTCGCAATATCACCACAATGGTTACGAAGACAACGCAGACGCTCACATGAAGCGGCAAATTATGGGGCGCGAAGTGGTAGTTGCTATTACCAACGGGAAATTGGATTTCGGCACTTGGGAGCGAATTTTTTATGGAGAGTTTGACGGCAAACGCAGCAAACGAGTGCTTGTGAAAATAATAGGCGAGTGAGAGCGAGCTAATTTCTCAATTATCTCATCACGAACGCTTGGCATATCTTGCTCGTCATCATGAATATTGTTCATAATTTCTCTGATAACTTCACAAAGCATTTCGCAACTCAACGATGTACTTGTTGATGCTGGCCTGAACCCGATATGCATAGGCGTTATTTTTTTATTAATTGGCAATTTATAATCTATATCCAACAATTTTATTCCTTGACGTTCGTAAAATCTTATGCGGCGATTCTCTTTGGCTTGCGGATCTGTACTGGTCGGAATTTCTAATTCTGCAAATAAATTCATATCTCCGATGCCAGCGTTGCCCATAAGATTATTAAACAGAAAAGCTCCATTTCCAGAGCCCTGATACGCCGCATTAATCGCAAAATAATCTATCCATGCTGCTTTATATTCATGAATCACATAAACAAAACAAAATCCGATAATGCTTTCTTCGCTGCTTGAGGGTGTATTCTCGGCGATATACAAGACATATTTTCCCTTGCGCATAAGATCGGCAATTTTTTCTTTGGTTTTAAGTTCATTTTTTGGGAACAGAGCCAACATTAAACTGTAAATAAGCTCCAAATCTTCTATTCTGCCTGTGCGTATTTTCATATCCATACCATGAATATAGTATTATTTTTTCCCGAAAAAACAAAATACCCCACCCAGCGGCTCCCTCCGTCCATTCAATATTTCTATATTCAAAACTATGGATTATTATGTTATTGATGTATTTGCGGAGAAATTATTTAAAGGGAATCCCGCCGGCGTTTGCGTGCTTGAACAATGGATAGATGGCGAAAAACTTCAAAACATCGCTTCTGAAAACAACTTGTCGGAAACAGCGTTTTTAGTAAAACGAGATGGCTATTATGACCTTAGATGGTTTACCCCTTCTGTTGAAATTGATTTATGCGGACATGCTACCATAGCAAGCGCTTTTGTTTTGCTTGAATTTTACGAAGCGAACATAGACGAAATAAAATTCAAAACGATGAGCGGAATAATGAAAGTGACTAAAAAAGGCGATATATTTTATTTGGATTTTCCTGCAAGAAAAGCTCATAGAACTATTGATTATAAAACATTTGATGAAGCTTTTTCATGCAATAACAATGGCGTGTATAAGGCCGTCGACTTTTTGGTAGTTTTTGACAATGAAACTCAAGTAAGAGATATTAAAGCGAATTTTTCTGTATTAAAGAAAATAAAAGAAGAAGCTCAAATGGAAAGCGACAGCTTTGGCATTATTATCACAGCAAAAGGCGATAACTGCGATTTTGTATCAAGATTTTTAGCTCCAAATGCCGGAATAGATGAAGACCCCGTTACGGGAAGAGCGCATTGCACGTTAATACCATATTGGGCTGAGAGGCTTGGAAAAACAAAAATGAGGGCTTTGCAGTTATCAAAAAGAGGTGGAGAAATCGACTGCGAGCATTTAGGAGAACGTGTGCTTATTGGCGGAAAAGCGGTTTTATATTTAAAGGGTAAAATTGTTCTTTGAGGGATAACTCTATATTTTTCTGCAAAAAAAACGCTTTCAACATTGCTGCGCATAGCAGAATTTCAATGGACGCATCAGGCTTTTGTTTGAGCGTCCAAATTGGGCTGCCGCTCACGGGCAGCATTAGGGGAGTAAGCATTCCCGGGTGGAACGGAGTGCCTTTTTAAGCTTCCTCCCAAAGGTATTCTTTGCTAAACTTTTTTCTATATTCTGCGTATGGCTTTACCTATTCGCACAACTCCTATTCTTTCCGGCAAATCAGCGGAACGCTTTTTCCTAATGGCAAAAGATGTCCGTGAAAATAAATGGAAATCTGTTGATTTTTCAAAACAGGCCAAATTCGGCAAAAAAATACTTAAAAATGCGAAGTTTTAAGGAGATAAAGTGAATATTTCAGAGGGATGCTCTTTTTCGCCGTTTAATGCCGAAATGCTCAATGAGATGAATGATTTTGATTGCGGAAACGAAGATTTGAATGATTTTTTCCGCAATGATGCGTTAAATTACTCCAATGAATTGCTTGGAAAAACTTATTGCTTTACAACGGATAAGCAAACAAATCAAATAGTTTGCTGTTTTACAGTTGCAAATGATGCCGTATATTTGCGTTTGTTGCCTAATAACAGCAAGAAGCGTGTGCGAAAAAATATACCGCATTCTAAGCATAATATGAAATATCCAGCCGTATTGATTGGCAGAATAGGAGTCAATAAAGCATTTCATCATCAAAATATAGGTTCTCAGTTGCTGGACTTTATTAAATTCTGGTTTTCAAGCAAAGAAAATAAAACTGGTTGCAGGTTTATAACGGTAGATGCTTATAAATCAGTTGTGGATTTTTATGAGAAAAACGGATTTAATTTTTTATATAAAGATGAGGAAGAAGAGAAAAAGCAACACGATATATCAGATAAAAAGCCTTTGCGTACTCGTATAATGTTTTTTGATTTAGGTGTATTACATTCTAGTTGATAGCATGCACAATACACCCCCCAGCGGTTCTCTCCCTCCCTTCAATTTTATTTTAAACCCTGCTCTACTCACCCAAGAACATTGCTGTTCTTAACAACGCCGCTATGGCTATTCAAAATCCCGGCAAGTCCGGCCCGCACTATGCTTATAGCCTGGTCTCTGGTGATTTTTGCGTTATCGATTGGCGAAATTCCGCCAATATAAGTTACGCCAAACAATTCTTCAACGGTTGCGCCCATTTCGAAAAGTTTTTTCATAGCGGAGAAAGTAACTTCGTACTTGCCAGTTTCCCAGTGATGGTAGTTTGATGGGCTTTGACCAAGTTCTTTCGCCAGCTCATTTTGCTTAAGCTTCATGCGCTCACGAAATTGCTTTAGGCCTAAAAAAGGCTTTTTCTCTCTCATATTTAAGATTTTCGGTATAAAAAAGCGAAAAATTACATAAAATTTATGAAAAATAAACTTTTTTTGCATTTTTAAAAATTTATTTAGGTAAAATAATCTATATTTAGGTTATGGCAAATGTAAATTTAGGTGAATTAAATTATGAAATTGGCTGCCGCGAAGTTTTAAGAGCTTGCGGTAGAGGGTATTTTAGTTCAAAAATTTCACATTTCAAACCACAGGAGGTTCACATGAAACCCTATAAATTCATCCTATCTGCAACTCTCCTCGCCATGTTTGCAACAACATTATACGGGCAAGAGATGCGAACCTTTGGTGTAGGCATCTACGACACAATTTTCAACAATTCAACCGATAGATTAGTTCAAATAGAAGTTTACGCACTTGGAGCTGGTGGCGGAGGGCAAGGTGGAAATCAACATCAGTTTAGCATGAGCAATGGAACTGGTGGAGCTGGTGGTGGTGGAGCGGCAGTTTATTCGAAATTCGCAGTAACAGGACCGGTTCAATTTAATATAAGTGTGGGAAGTGGTGGCAGTGGTGGTGGCTATAGATATGTGTTTACTGGTGATTGGCAGTCAGGTGATGGTGGCGGAGACGGCAATCCTACAATTGTAACTTGGAATGAAACAAACTCATTTACGGTTGAAGGAGGCAAAGGAGCTCCTAGAGCATCTAGGACAGATCAGAGCGGAGGAACAGGCGGAAGAGGAAATGAAAGTATCAGGCCTTCGGTGGTTCCAGAC
>JGI24696J40584_12961391_pt1 | contig 14853 bp, 12 predicted proteins | sample TergutCo191P4_FD_40584 | JGI IMG/M metagenome (IMG submission 40584)
ATCTCCAAGTCCACCCCCAACACCTCTATGCGCTCCATCAACTCCTGCGCCGTCTTGTGCTTCGTCCCCCGCCTCAATAGCTGCAACATCAACCCCCCTATCCCGGACTTCCCCGGTGGACAAACCCCACTCCCCAAACGAATGGTTAAACGTAGGGAAGTCAATGGCACCAAACCCCGCTTCATTAGCCGAACGGACAGCCCATTTCCCAACTTGTGCTTCTCAATGGTCGGCAACTGAATGGGCAATAACTTGGAAGACGGTTTCATATTTTTCCCTGCTCGGTTGGAAGCAAACTCACCACGTTTCGAAGCTCCGCTTTCAAATAACGCTGCGCGCACGCTTGGACGGCCGCCTCGTCTATTTTGGCATAGCGCGACAACAACCCCATCCCCTCCCTCCACGTGCCCCAAAACATCTCATAACAACCCAACAGCTGAGCACAACCTTGGTAGGTTGAAAAACTCTCCAATATTTGCATTGAGAGGTTGTTCACCGCCTTCTCAAGCTCCTTCTTCTCTATGCCGTTCTTCAAAACCAAATCCACCTCTTCATAGAGCATATGCTCCGCCTCCTTGGGCGAAATGCCTGGGCGAAGCTCCATCGCTATAACAAAACTCCCCGAGTGTATGCGCCATGCCCAATTCACTGAAACCGAAACCGCTGCCTCTTTTTCAAATACCAAACTGCGCACAAGTCGACTGGAATGCCCCATGCCCAAAATAAATTGCAATACGTCCAATACCAGGCTGTCTTCATGGCTGGCTTGCGGCCCTCGCCATGCAACCATAACGTAGGGGGTTTGCGCGGGGAAGTGAATCTCCGCCCTCCTCTCCCCCTTCTGCGGCGGCTCCGCATCCACCACGGGCGGAATGGGTGGGCCGGATGGAATTTTTCCATAATATTTTTTCAGCAAACGAAACGTCACCTCAACGTCAATGTCTCCAACAACAAACAAAGTCGCATTGTTGGGCGCATAGTAGGTGCGAAAAAACTCCAGGCAGTCCTCTTTGGAAATGGCTGCAATGTCACCGGCATAGCCAATAATGGGCCAACGGTAGGGGTGGGCTTTCCAAACCAATGAGGACAACTCCTCATCCATCATCCCCATTATATCGTTGTCCACTCGCATGCGGCGCTCCTCCAAAACCACCTGCCTCTCCGTCTCAAGCGTCTTGCTCGTTATCTGCAAGGAGTGCATCCTGTCGGACTCCAACTCAATGACGGTTTCCAACGCCTCTGAAGCTGCGTTGTCATAATAAACTGTCATGTCAAACGAGGTATAGGCGTTGCTATGCCCTCCTTGTGACTCGAGTTTCTTGTCAAATTGGCCAGGCCCAAATTTTTTTGAGCCATTAAACATCATATGCTCAAACAAATGGCTAATGCCCGTTATGCCAGGGCGCTCATTGCGAGAGCCCACATTAAAAAATGTTTGGTAACTAAACACGGGGATGGTGGCGTCCGGGTAAAACCTCACCTTCAACCCATTGGGCAATGTCCTTTCTACAACACGCTTGGACAGTTTTTTTAGCGCAGAAGAAAACCGTGCACTCACCATACAAAACACCTTTCTAAAGCTGAATAACTCCCTTTCGGAGCAGCCAAACAACAACACCTCTGTGAGAATAAATACCCATTTTTTATAAATGTGGCCAAGGTGCGCGCAAACCGTACTCATACACTGCGCCTTTGGCCTGCTTTTTTCATCAGCCCTTTGAAAATTATGTCAACCATTCCACAACACAGGCGTTTTTCTGCCTTCATGCCTTGCACACTCAAGCTTTATAGGGTATGGCCAGGCAAATTTTCCTCCTTTGGGCCCGTCTTCGTTTAACCTGGAAACAACCGGCAACAACGGGTGCTTTCTTCACGTTTGCCGGTGGACGTCTTGTCACTGAGGAATACATCAGATTGAAACTCTTACATGGAAGTGTCAACGGGCCGATTGACCGTAGCCTCACACAAAAAATTCAAACGCAAGCCAAAAAACTGCTCGCCGAAGGTATCCCTGGCGCCCATGCAGCCAACGAGAGGCCTCTGGCCCAGGTTGAGCGAGCACGGCAAGTTTTCGTCAACCGAAACCTGCGCATGTCAACCATTGAGCTTATCGGCTTTGACATGGACTATACGCTGGCCATCTATCACCAGCGGAGAATTGAACAGCTCTCTTTTGAGCTCAGCCTGCAAAAACTTGTCAACAACTATGGGTATCCTCCGGAAATTTTGAAAATTCCTTATGACGCTCACTTTGCCATCCGCGGACTCTGCATGGACAAAGCCCATGGCAACCTCGTGAAAATGGATCGCTTCGGCCACGTCGGTCGCGTCATGCATGGACGTATGCCCTTGGACAGCAAGGAATATAAACGCCTCTATAGAGACGAGAGAATACGCCCATTCAACCCAGCCTATAGTTGGATTGACACCCTCTTCTCCCTCCCTGAAGCCTGCATGTTTGCCGACATTATTGAAATGCTTGAGCGACAAAAACAACCCGTGGACTATGCCAAACTCTGCTCGAACATTCGAGAAGCCATTGACTCCATTCACCGGGATGGCTCCCTAAAAGAAATCATCTTCCAAAATATGGAGCACTATATTTATAAAGACAAAGAGCTGGGGCCCACACTGCACAAACTTCGCTCAGGTGGAAAAAAACTCTTTTTGCTCACCAACTCTCTGCATGGCTATACGCAGGCCGTCATGAGCTACCTGCTCGACAATGCCATCCCCGAATACCCTTCTTGGAAAAATTATTTTGACTTCATTATTACTGACGCCTGCAAACCCCTCTTCTTCTCCAATAATGCCCCCTTTGAAGAAATATTGCCCGAAAACCCTTCCCTTGAAACCACCTCCTCCCTCGAACGTGGAAAAATATATCAACACGGAAACCTCTTAGACTTTGAGCGAATAACCAAAATCGGCGGCGACGCTGTGCTGTATGTCGGAGACCATATTTATGGAGACATTCTAAAGTCCAAACAGGCTTCTCTCTGGAGAACATGCATGGTGGTCCAAGAGCTTGAAGACGAAATGAGTTATTTGGAGTCCCGCGCGGAAGACATATTGACTTTGTCAAAACTCGAACAACTTCGAAAAAATTTGGATGAAGAAATTTCCTCCCTGCGTACAACATTCAACCTCTTCGAGCGCCGCCTTGAAAAAGAAATGCTTACGCCAGCTTTGCTTCAATCCCACAAAACACTGAGGGCTTCTCTTGAAATACTTCGACAACGTTTTCGAGAAACAAATGACTTGAGCCGCCAACTCGCCTTGGAAATAGACAGAGGGTTTAATGCCTATTGGGGACTGGTTTTTAAAGAAGGCAATGAGACAAGTCGCTTCGGGGAACAAGTCGAGCAATATGCTTGCATTTATACCAGCCGCGTGTCGAATCTCTTCTTCTATTCACCCATGCAATATTTTCGCTCTTCGCGCGACTTCATGGCCCATGAAAAAGACAGCCTGTTCACCTGGAAAAAAACCGAAGACGGCACCGAAAAACCCTATTGAGTCTCTGCCCCCGGGGCTTCATTGGCGCAGAAAATTCTCCCCCAATAACTTGGAGGAGGCCCCTTTGTTGGCGTTGGAAGACACCGCAACAATGCAATTGCGCCCCTTGCGCTTGGCCATGTAGAGACGCTGGTCCACCACCTCAATCAACTCTGCCTTCTCCTTCGCACATTCAGGAAATGTGGCAACCCCCAATGACACCGTCACCCGCAATATTCCCTTCTCCGTTTGAAATATTTCCACCTCCACCGCCTCCCGTATACGCTCCGCTATCACCTGAGCCCCCTGCAAATCCGTCTCGGGCATAATGAGTGCAAACTCCTCTCCACCATAACGCGTGGGAATGTCAGAGTCCCTCGCCAACTTGCGAAGCAGTTTTCCTATCCTCCTCAACACATCATCTCCCACAGGGTGCCCATAGGTGTCGTTGACGTTTTTGAAGTGGTCTACATCAAACAAAATCAACGAGCATTGACGCCCATAACGCTTGGAGGTGCTGAGCATTTCATCCAAACGTACCTGAAACGTTCGGTGGTTATATAGGCTCGTCAACCCATCCATCGTCGCCATCTTCTCCATCTGCCCAAACAACTGCGCCCTCAAAACAGCTTGCGCCGCTGAAATGGCTACCACCTCCAACATACGCAACTCGTCTGCCTCTATTGCCATCTTCTTCTTGCTCCCCACTACAAGCGTCCCCAACGTGCGCTCCCCTGCCGTCAACGGAAAAACTTTGATGGAGCCCATGCCTCCTAAAAAAATGTTCTCACAAAAAACAACATGCCTCTCCGAGGAAAGCGTGTCTTTGCTCGGCAACGCAACACCATAGCGTACAACACTGGCGACAAGCCCTACGTTGTCCTCAAACACCCTCTTCTCCATGGAAATATCCCCCCCTGAAACACGAGCAATTTTGTGAAAACGCTTTCCCTCTGAGTCGTCCACCAAAGTAATGGCACAAAAATCCAAAGGAGCAATGTGTTGCGCACTCTCTATAATCGCCGACAAAACTTGCTCCGGAGAGTTTGAGCGGTTTAACTCATTCACCACACGAAAAAACCTGTCCCGCTCAGCGGCATTTCTCCGCACGTTTACTATGGTGCGTTCCAAATCCATAACGCGCTGAATTTCCTGCGCAAGCACTGAAAGCTGCACTTCATCCTCCACCCCAAAAGCAACACCCCCGGTGCGCTCTACAAGCAATACCCCCGAAACAATACCTTCCTTGTCTTTCAAAACCGTCGCAAGCAAAGCTTGAATATGCCCCACACAATAACCCAAACTCTTGAGCCCATTTTCTGAAAAGAGATGCAACGGCGCTTCATTCTTGAGTACGGCACTCAACGCCCCCTCCGCAGCCAAAAACGGCTCCCTCTTGTGCTGCCGTATGTCCCCCTCCCCCAAATGCCAACACAAACTCTGCCTGTCTTCCAAAACCAAAAAAACAGCCGCACTGTCCGCCCGCAAAGCATATTGCAACACCTTCAATAAATTCTCTAAGGCACCGTCCACCTCGTGCACGGAAGCCCAAAGCCACTCCGCTTGAGAGGCATAGGCCTCCCCAGAAAGCCTCAACCTGTGCGCCCTCTTCTCAAGCTCCCTCATCCTCGCTTCAATGGCACGCTTCTCAGCTTGCTTGGCGGACCAAAATTTCGCCGACAAAACCAGGTGGTAAAATGCCGCAAACAATGCCATCCAAAAAACATGCGCTATAAACCCCTTCCAATTCCTCCCCCCTTGCCTCAACAAAGTGACAGGTATGTCCAAAAAAATGGCTGCCCCGTATAGCCAACCAACGCTGCGCTTGGAAAAAAGTACGGTGCAACATGCAAGGCACAAAAAAACGGCTGGAAACCCATCCGGCTCAAAACTGGTCGCAAACAAAAAACTGCCCAGCAAAATCCCCAGGCCAAACTCTATGTCCCCCCAAAATTCACCCACTACCCCAAACTTACGTCTGAAAAATGCAAGCCCCATCGCCAAAAACCCCATCCCCCCCACCCAAACGTCCGCAATCAACCAGTGCCCCCCTCCCCACCCCAGGCAAAACCAAAAAAAAACCACCCCAAACCCTAACCATATGCCAAGGGCCCCCGCTCCCTTGGAGTTATAAAGTTGTCTCCAAAAACCTCTCATGGCCCCCCCTCAAATGAAAAAATCATCTCGTCCGGGCGAATGTAGCCCAACTCCTCCCGCAAAGCCCTCTCCACTACTTTTATGTCCGTCTTCAGGGACTCAATCTCTGTCCTCAATTTGGCATTCTCCACAACCAACTCCTGGTTCTTTTGGCGCAACGTCAGCGCCCCTTGCGACAGCGAGTGGTAGCGGCTCAAACCTCCACCGGACAAAAATACGCCCAGTGCTGCCAACAACACAAACACAGCAACAACCCATAAAAGTTTTCTTCTTGAAAACATGCCTGTAGCAAAACTAACAGGCGGCTTGGCAAGTGCAAGAAAACGTCAAAAATGCAAGGAGGCAATCAGCTCCCGTAACTTTTGGCGGTCCACTTTCCCACTCGCATTCTTCGGCAACACGTCAACTGCAAAAATAGCCTTGGGAATTTTGTAGCCGGCCAACTGCTCCCGGCAATGCTGCAACAACGCCTCTTCAATAAACAAACCTTCAAAAACAACCAAAGCAATGGGGACTTGCCCCCAACGCTCACTGGCACATGCCCCTATGGCTGCTTCCTTTATGCCAGGGTATTGCAACAACACACGCTCAATTTCTGAAGGGTATATGTTCTCCCCTCCGGAAATAATGAGGTCCACCCGGCGTGAAAGGACTACCAAACGGCCTCGGTTGTCTTTGTAGCCAAAATCCCCCGTCTTTTGCCAACCCTCTCCTATGAGGACTGTCTCCCCGCGTACCTCTATTTCTCCCACCTCCCCCTCGCCCGCCTCCCGGGCCCCCTCCTTGCAAATTCGGACTTCCACCCCAGGTAGTGGAAACCCACAACTCTCCCCGTCCGCCCTCTGCCTCTCCTCCGTCGCTACCTGAGAGCAGGCTTCCGTTAGGCCATAGGTGCATAATATCGGAATGCCCATTTGCCTCGCCCTCAAAAACAACGGCAAGGGGACGTGCGCGCCCCCCACAAGACAAACCTCCATCCCCATTGGAATCGGCTTTCCCCCGCGGTATTCCAACCACTGTGACAACATCGTCGGCACCAAACTCAAGTGGCTGACACGCCCAGCTTCCACTTCCGCGTCTAAAAACGCCACCTCAAACTTTTGCGCGAGGCTTAATGTCGCCCCATAAAGGGCACATCGGCTTAGGTGGACAAGTCCACCAATATGAAACAAAGGCAGGCATACATACCAAATATGCTGAGTCTCTCCACCTAGGTTGGCAGCGGAGGCCGTGGCGTGTGCAAGGAGGTGGCGGTGTCGAATGTCTATACGTTTGGGTGTCCCTGTTGTCCCGGAAGTAAAGAGTGTGGCCGCCACGTTTTCTTCGGCATAATGTGAGGCCGTTGTGGGGGGAGAGGGTGGAGCAAGCCGTGGGAAAACTTCCCCTCGGGGAAATTTCTCGAGGAGGGGCGCTTCTATAAAACAAAATTTTGGAAGAGACAATTGCTCCAACAGGGACAATTCATTTTTCGCCAAACGCGCATTCAATAAAACCAGCCGCGCACCCAAACGAGCGCATGCGTGGAAAAGCGCAACGGTGTCCGGTTGGTTGAAGGCCAGCACCCCTATCCCCTCCCCGGCCTCTATGCCTCGAGTGGACAACTCCCTCACCCAAGCACCCACCCAGGTGTTCAATTCTTCCCATGTCCACGCCTTGCCCTCAAACCTTAGGGCAATGGCCTTGGGCCTTCGTCTTGCCCACTGCTCAACAAGGCATTGCATTGGCATTTAGGGAATACCCAATCCGGGGGTGCGGGGAAGTGAAATTTTCCCTCCCCGAGGAGAAAAAAAATCCCCCTCAAACCCCTCCAATAATTCCGGACAGCTTAGGCCGTGCGCTTGCTGCGTCTCCCCCAAAGCAAAAGCCAAATGCGCCGCCGCAGCTCTGCCAATGGGCCCGTCCAAAAATGTGGTTATAAAGGAAGAAACCTTTTTCTGGCGCGCACGTCTTGCCAGCTGCATGGCTGGAATCAACCCCCCCAGGGCCGCAGGTTTGAGGACAACAGCATCTATCTTCGCACCACCTTCCAGCAACATATCTACTCTGCCTTCGTCCAACAAAGCCTCATCCGCAGCCAGAGGAATGCCCAAATTCAACCGGTGTAAACGGCACAAGGCATGGACGTCTTTGGCCGGGACAGGTTGCTCGCAAAGTTCCAAATGCAACATGCTCACCCCCCGGAGAAAAACACGCGCCTCCATCTCCCTCCATGCCCCGTTAGCGTCTATGCGTATGCCTATAGAGTCCCCCAAACTTCGGCGGAGCCTGCCCAAACAGTGAGCGTCCCACTCCAAAGAGGCAGCACCCGCTTTAAATTTCAGTTTTGAAAACCCGGCGCGCACGGCACTCAATGCCGAATGCTCCAGGGAAGAAAGCTCTTTCCCCTCTATGAGGGCATAACATGAAATTTGGGGAGGCGCTTGCTTGGAAAACAACTGCCAAACAGGGCATGCCCTTTGGAATGCCATGGCTTCTAAAAAAGCCACTTCCAGGCCAAACCGCGTGCATGGAAGTTGCCTCAAACCCAGCAAAGCCGCTTCGAGTTCTTCCAATGTGCTGGGCATATGTTCCACTTTCAGAGAAGAAAGTGCTTGGGCTGCCTGAGGAAGCGTCTCCGTCCCAAACGAAGGCATGGGGAAAACCTCCCCCCGCCCATGGCGGCCCTCCTCGTCCTCTATAAAAATACGAAAGCCCTCCCTCTGGTTGAAGCACCCATGGGAGGTGAAAAGTGCCGTCTTTAGTTTCAAAACACAATGCTCAAAACGAAGCTTCACAACATAACCCCTAGGGCCAACAAAAACCCAAAACCGGCCATTAAAAATGCTGTGCGCCCCAATATGGTATTCAACGCACGGCCTTTCAGTGAAAACAAACCCAGGGTTGAGCGGACGGCAAGCGGCAAAGAGAGGAATACCAGCCATACCCATGGAAAGCGCCCAAAACACAACTTCAGAGAAACACCATAACTCCAGGCCAATACCAACACATATTGCCACCTCCCAAAGGCCTCCCCCCAACGTACAACCAATGTACGCTTGTTGGCTTGCGCGTCGGTTGCAGCATCTCTCACGTTGTTGACGGCCAAAAGTGCAACCCCCAATGCCCCAACAATGGAGCCCAACCAAAGCGCATCCGTAGTCAAATGAAAACTTTGGACAAAATAAGTCCCGCAAACCGCCACCCACCCGAAAAAAACAAAAACAAAAACATCCCCCAACCCATGGTAGGCGAGGGGGAAGGGGCCACCTGTGTATATGTAGCCGGCAATGAGAGAAAGCAGGCCCACCCATAAAATGGGCCACCCCGCTACCCATACCAAATAGAGGCCAAAAACCAAAGCCAGCAAAAAACATGTCAACGCGGCCCCCAACACAACTTTGGGGGGAAGCCAACCTTGTTGCGTGGCTCGGGCCGGCCCAAGGCGAGACGCATTGTCTGCACCACGTCGCCAGTCAAAATAGTCATTGGTGAGGTTGGTGCCTATTTGTATTAATAAAGCACCCAACAATGCCACCCACACCGTGTCGGCTCTAAAACACGCATCCTTCCACGCAAGCGCGGAGCCCACAGCAACAGGTACGGCTGCTGCTACCAAAGTGCGTGGCCTGGAGGCCCATAGTAGGGCCCATAGGGAGTTTTTGGGGGGAGTCACGGCCGCCTTGGGAATTTGGAGAAGTCCGGTTTGCGTTTTTCCAAATAGGCCCTCTTCCCCTCCTGCGCCTCCTCCGTCATATAATAAAGCATTGTCGCGTTGCCGGCGAGTTCTTGCACGCCTGCTTGGCCATCAATGGCCGCATTAAACGCGGACTTCAACATACGCAAAGCCAGTGGGCTCATCTCCAGTATCTCTGCACACCAACGCAAAGTCTCTTCTTCCAAATTTTCAAGCGGCACAACAGCGTTGACAAGCCCCATGCGCAACGCATCCTCGGCACTGTATTGCCGGCATAAAAACCAAATCTCCCGCGCTTTCTTTTGGCCAACAATCGACGCCAAATAGGAGGCGCCAAAACCCCCATCAAAACTTCCAACACGAGGCCCCGTTTGCCCAAACCGCGCATTGTCTGCACAAATCGTCAAGTCACAAACCACGTGCAACACGTGCCCTCCCCCAATGGCATAGCCCGCTACCATGGCAATAACGGGTTTGGGTAGAGAGCGAATTTGCTTCTGCAAGTCCAAAACGTTGAGGCGAGGGACTCCATCCTCTCCCACGTAGCCTTCCTTCCCCCTCATCCGCTGGTCCCCACCGGAGCAAAAAGCCTTCTCGCCTTCCCCTGTTAAAATAGCTACCCCAACCTCAACATCCTCCCGCACATCTTCAAATGCAGTTTGGAGTTCAAACAATGTTTGAGGGCGAAACGCATTGCGTACTTCGGGACGGTTAATGGTTATTTTGGCAATGCCATTCCACTTCTCATATTTTATGTCGCCAAATTCCTTGGCCAAAACGTCTGTCTTCCAATCCGGCTTCATTCTCACCTCGAAAAACTTCTTGGGTTAAACGGCAATTCGTGGAGTTTCAACCTCAACCACCTTTTCTGGTTTGTTCCTCCAAAGAGGTTTTTAAAAAAACAGAAACAGCTTCTAACCATTGTTGGGGGGACTCCAAATGTATGGCGTGCCCACAACTCGCTATGGCGACATGCCAAGCCAAGGGCAATGCGCACAACATTTGTTGCGCAATTGTCGTAAACTTGGTGTCCTCTTCTCCGGAAATCAACAACGTCGGCAAATGCAACCCACCCAGCAAAGGCCAAAAATTGGGCTGTGTGCCCAAACCCATGCAGCGCAGGGCTCCGGCCAAACCGGAGGCAGGGTGGGCCTTGCGTCTTTGGGCCAAAGCCTCCTTCGCCTTTTCAGGCAAACGCGCTTGCGTTGCAAACAAAGGCAACTTCTCCCAGGAGTCCATAAAGGCCAAAACACCTTCTCTCTCCAACAAAGTCGCTCTCGCCTCGTCCTCTTCTCGGCGGTTTTGGCGCAATTCCTCGGAGTGCAGTCCGGGCGTTCCGGACTCCAAAATAAGCCGGCGAATGCGCTGAGGGTGTCTCAATGCCAAGGCCAAAGCCAGGCGTGCACCTTGGGAATAGCCGGCCACATCCATGGGGGGGGGTATACAACCCGCCAAGGCGTCCACCACCTCAAAAAAACCTTCCTCCCCTAAATTTGTGGGCAAAGGAGCGTGGGCATGTCCTGGCAAATCCACCCGCACCACCTTTGAAAATGCGGCCAACTGAGGCACAAGCCCATCCCAACTGCTTTTGTCCCCGGCAAACCCATGGAGCAACAACAGAGGAAAGCCACTTCCATGCGTGGAGGTTGAAAGTTGAAGGCTCAAACCAACCCCTTCAAAGCTTTCAAAACACCCTCATAAAGCTTCTGGTGTGTGTTCAAATTGCTGTGGCGGTCTGTGCATATTTCAATGAGGCTCAACTTCTGTTGCCATGCAGCAGACAATGCCGAAGAAAATTCAGGCAAAGTTTTGGGGTTCGCATAGTGTGCCCCCACCACTTCAGCTATTTTCGCAAATGAGGTGTCATGAGGCAAAGCAAAACACGCTTCAAACTCATCCCGCTGTTCTGCCACAGGAAGGAAATGAAAAATCCCCCCTCCTCTGTTGTTCACCACCACAACAATGAGGGGTATGTCCAGGCGTTTTGTCAACAACCACCCACTCATGTCATGCAAAAATGCCAAGTCCCCTATCAACAAAACGGTGGGCCTTTGGCTCGCAACAGCAACCCCTTGCGCCGTGGAAACCAACCCATCAATACCGTTGAGTCCTCGGTTGACATAAACACAAACCTCCTTCGAGGACGGAGCGCTAAATGCGTCTATGTCTCGAATGGGCATGCTGTTGGCAATAAAACAATTGCTGCCGGGGGGAATGGAAGCCATCAGCTTCCTTGCAATGGCCGGCTCACACCCATCCTCCTTCAAAAGCTCACTCAACGTTTGCTGCGCCCTCTCCTCCAAACGCACCCACTGCCCTGCATAGGTTTTGTCTTTGTCTGAAATATGTTCTTCAAAAAATCGACAAGCCTCAACAACATTGCACTGCACAACAGCCTCGGCAATGTGCTGAAAATCCGCCTCCACCCCATGTTCCAACAACATGAAGAGGCGTGCGCCGGAGTCCTTCAACCACGCCTGCAAATGTTTGGAAACCAAAGTCCCTCCCAAACAAAGGACAACATCTGCCTTCATGCGCTTTCTCAAACCATCATCGCGCAGCAAAATGTCATAGCTTGCTATCATGGGCACATCCGCAGGCGTTTGAAATCTCAGGTTGGAGGCTGCTTCGGCCAACAAAGGTGCCGCCAATTTTTGGCTAAGTTTGTAAACAGCGGAAGCAAACCGGGGGTTGGAGGGGGTGTTGCCAACCACCACCAACGGCCGCAAAGCAGAGTTCAACGCCGACAGCACAGGCTCCAATTCGCGTGGCGCCCCCTCCCCCTCTGCATAAACAAAACTGGGGGGGTGGGGCAATGTCGACAACGCCTCCGGCAACCATTTCTCCCAAGCCAATGCTGAGGACAGTGGCTCGCGAAATTCAAAATTCAGGTGGGCAGGCAGGGCCTTGTGTTTCGCGCTCGCCAAAGCCTTGGCAACAACAGCACGCATGTGGAGCAAAACTTCTCTGTCCCCGTTTGGAGCGGGAATGTTTTCTGACAAGCAGACAAATTTTCCATAGAGTCCAAGTTGCGGCATGGTTTGTGGCGCACCAAAACCATGCAACTCCCACGGCCTGTCAGCTGTCACCACCAAAAGAGGCACCCTGCTGAAAAATGCTTCGGTTATGGCCGGGAAAAAATGCGCGCCGGCACTCCCTGAGGTGCATAACAATGCAACTGGGCGCCCTGTGGCTTTGGCCAACCCCAAGGCAAAAAAACCTGCCGCCCTCTCATCCAGGAGAATGTGGCTCCTAAGTCGCTTTTCTCTATATAACGCCAAAGCCAGAGGCGTGGAGCGAGAGCCTGGGCAAACAACAACATGTTCGAGTTGAGCTCGAAGCAACTCGGCAACAAATGCCTGCGCCCCAAAAAGGTTGTATTCTGCATTCATGGAATACCCAATGCGTGGAGCAAAGCTTGCGCCTTCTGCTCCGTCTCCCACCACTCGCTGCCCTCACTGGAGCCCTGCACCACCCCCGCCCCTACAAATAGCTCCGCCACCTTGGAATGAATTCTGGCGGAGCGCAATGTCACAAATAAAGTAAGTTCTGCCTCGTTCCCCCAGCCTAGGGCCCCGGCATACCAACCACGAGAAAAAAACTCCTGCGCCCGCAAAAAACACATGGCTTCTTCCCGGGGAATGCCTGCAACAGCGGGGCTTGGGTGCATGGCTCGCGCAACTTGCAACGGCCAAACACCCTCGCGAAGAGAAACACGTATCGGCGTATGCAAATGTATAAGGTTCGGAAGCCTTCGAATTCCCACAGGAGCGACAAGCTCCACCCTCTCACTCAATGGCTCAAGCGTTCTTTGAATTCCTTCCACAACCCAACGGTGTTCTCGCAAGTCCTTCTCTGAGTGCAACAGGGCAGCGTCTTCGCCTGTGCCAGCAGTGCCGGCAAGCGCTTCTGTCTCCATCTGCCTCCCCCTTATGCGGCACAAAACCTCCGGCGTCGCCCCTATGAAAAATTGGCCACCCTCGCCACGCATGCAATATACCCAACAATCCTCAAAACGGCTTTCAAGCTTCCTCAATACCTCCGCCGGGTTCCACACCTCCTCATTCCCAATATGAATTTGCCTGGCCAAAACCAACTTCTGAATGCGGCCCTTGTCCATCTCCTTCAGCGCCGCCCCCACCAAACGCCCCCAAGACTGCCTCTCTTGTTCAATGTCCCCAAGACGACAAACAGCAGCCTGCAAAACAGACGCCGTCACCCCTGCGCGCTGCCGCCCACTTTTGAGTTGGGACAAATGCAGGTGCGCTTCCTCTCGGGTGGAGCCAAAACCACACGCAAAACATTTGCCCTCGCGTTGCCACATAAGCTGCTTGGGCAAACACCAAACCTCCTTCTCAAACCCCGGCCAAGGCCTCTGTTTGTCAAAAACCCACCCTCCCCAAAAAGGGCCCGGCATCCCCTCCGGCTTCTCTCCACTCCACCGGAGCCCTACCATGGAGTTGCTCGCTCTCCCCCGCGCCCATAGCCGAAAATTCTCACCAGGCTTTGAGCAATAGAAATCCACAGTTGCCAAATCCGCAACCTGTCCTTCGTCAAAATCCAACTTCTGAGAACAACCCCAAAATAGGCTCATGTCGGAAATGAAAGTCAATCCATGAGCCTTTTAGCTTAACAACCTTCCCCTTGCATCTTCTCGTTCAAAACACTTTGAACTCACCTGGCAATAAGGTAGGCCTCAAACTCGTTTTGCCTCCAGGAGCCAGGCTTGAGTGAATCCGTCCGCAGCATGTTTTCGCAAATTGCCCCACGCTATGATCTCACCAACGACGTCCTCTCGCTGGGAACACACCGCTATTGGCGCAAAAAAGCCGTCAAACTCACACGCGCCACCCCCGGCAACAAAGTGTTGGACTGCGCAACCGGAACAGGAGACTTGGCCCTCGCCTTCAAACGCGCCGTGGGCCCACAAGGCCATGTCACAGGCACGGACTTCTGCGCGGATATGCTCAACTTGGCCCCCGCCAAAGCCGCAAAAGCAGGCTTGAATGTCCACTTTGAAGTGGCAGATGCAACGGCTCTCCCCTACCCGGACGACTCCTTTGACATTGTCTCCATCTCCTTCGGTATTCGCAATGTCGACAACCCCCAACGCTGCCTCCTCGAAATGGCTCGCGTCCTCAAACACGGCGGCCGCGCCCTCATCCTCGAATTCGGCCAACCCAAAGGCTTGTTCGGTGGCTGCTTTCGCCTCTATTCAAAATGCGTCATCCCCTTCATCGGCAAATGCTTGACGGGAAACCGCTCTGCCTATGAGTACCTCCCCAAAACCTCGGCCACCTTCCCCTCCGGTAAAGCATTCCTCAAACTCATGGACGAAACCTCCGCCTTCCACAAAACCCAGGCCCACCCCCTCTCCCTTGGAATCGCCTATGCCTATGTCGGCGAAGTTTCCAAACCCCCTCAAAAACCCAACTTTGAAGCCCAATCCAACCCCTAAACCCCCAATAAGCCCACCCCCCTTCTTTGAAAAACCTACAAAATGTTAGAGGTTTTTTCGCGCCCCA
>JGI24696J40584_12961390_pt1 | contig 14829 bp, 8 predicted proteins | sample TergutCo191P4_FD_40584 | JGI IMG/M metagenome (IMG submission 40584)
ACTGAACTTCCAAATCTAAATAGGAACCAGCTTCAGTTTCATGAACTTTGCACGGTTCTAAATCTTCGGCACACACGATATCGCCTTCATGAATAATTTCAATATAGAAGAAGAACTGGTCGCAAGGCACGCCTTCTTCTACGTAAAATGTGATATCAAAACTTACCGTATCTAATTTACTCAATCCTGTCATACCGGTGTAAATGGGAATTTCGTATTCTCTGTTTTCTAAGTCCTCATCATAGCCTGTTTCTAAGTTAGCATCGTCAATGGCTTGTTCATCCGGATAATTCAGGTAGTTATATGCACTTCCTGTGCTCATAATTGATTTTATGGTCATTCCAGTAGGAATATTAAAATATATTGCCTCTGAAGTAATATCAGGGAGTCCTCCATCCAACACATATTTAACCGACCATTTAACGGTGCGGCTCGCTTCTAAATCAGACATCCCAACATTTTCAATGATAGTTTTATCAAATTCGCTAAAGATGCTATATTCGGCTAATGGTGTGGTCCATACAAAATGCGTCTTGTCTGTGGTGGTGGTTTGTGGTTCCATTTTTGAAGTATGACACGCATCCCAACCTGTTACAGAAATAAGATAGTCGCTGCCGGCATAAAAATCGCAGTCGGCATATACGGTAAAACGTACCAAAATGGAGTCCCCTTCTTCTAATTTAATATTGGTCGGTGGAATGAAAGAGAAGATATAGGTTTCATCTCCCTGTTTTTCCATATTCAACGGTTGCCAATCACCAAATTCATTTAAATAATCAATGGTTTGATTAGACGGGATCTCATATAGATATTCTGCTTTACGCATTTCAATTACACTTGCTTTCCAGTCTTCAAAGATGAAGTTCATATCTATCAAACCGCCCTCTCCTGCTTCTGTAATTTTAACGATATATTCTTGTTCCACACAGGTTTGTTCCATGGGTTCAATATCTTTCACCACTTCAATAGTAGCCATGGCGTCTTTCGACTCTGCATAGAGTACTACCGTATCAACTACTAATCCGCAATAAGCGGTAATCGTCATTCTTATGATAATGGAATCCTGATCCAAATCGAAAGCAGAGGGAGTATATTTTACGGGCATTTCCGGCACGGTAGCATTTCCGCCCCAAATAGGCTCAATAGTACCGATTCTGAGGTCAGATCCGCCTTGTCCCGATACAAATTGTTCAGAAACGGGGTCAAACCATTCCCATTGGTAAGGAACTGTAATCGTATAATCAAATCCTTCGTCTAACTCAGGAATCAAATCGAAATAGGTATAACCTCCGCATAAGTAGTTTCTGGGAACGTTAATCGTTAATTCAGGATAGTTCAAGATAACAATAGTCACCTCTTTACGGTATCCTTTAGGGTTTTCGCAATATTCATCATCCTCAGGATCGGAAATCGAAACATAGAGTGTAACTGTTTGCGGAAGGGTTACTTCTAAAGTGCCATAATAATATGGGGACCCCGTGCCAAGCGGCTCTTCTGCCGTTTGAGATTCGTACCATTTAAATAGTGGATTAGTTATCGGCAAATTAGTAGAAGCCTTAAAAATTATTGGATCTCCGGAACAGAGCAGTAGGTCATTAGCATTAATAATAATATCATCGTCTGTAATGGTGGGCTTAACAATTACGTTAATAGGTATTATGGGGGTATAACATCCGTATGCACCCTCAATAAGTGCGCGTGAGTAGTAGGTCTGTGTTGTCATGGGGGCAACAACAGGATTTATCATATTGGTGGCTGCACCGTCGCTGTAGTAATAGACGGTAGCGCCCGAAGATACATTAAGTACCAAACTACTCAAGTCCACGTTTTCATTGCCACACATCTCCTCGCTTGTTTTAGTTGAAAAAGTAGGAAGTGGCAGTACTGAAAATGAGAAGGTCCAATAGCACGTAGCATTCAGGTCGCTGGGTACCGCATAAAAATTAACGCCCGATGTTGCGGGGAATCCGGTAGATTGCGAGTATTCGGTGGCGCCTGCGGGCGGTTTTCCCGTGTTAGTTTCAATCTGGTTAAAGAAACGGCTACCTCTTGGGAAATGTAGCGCTACGGCATCGTACGGAATACTGGTCTGTCCGGGTTGCAAACATGCATTAATCACCAGATCTTCATATTCTGAAACATCCTTACACTCGTCTCCTCCCTGAATCCAAATGGTGGGGGGAAGATAGAGCGGTATCTCCTGACACTCTCCCTTTTTAAAACCGTAAATAAAACGCATATCTGAAAAATGCACTCCGGTATTTGCTCCAACCCCACTCACCAATCCGTCAATCACCACGGAGGGGTCGCACCCGCCTCCGGCAAGCAACATCTCGCAGTCGTCCGAGACTGTTAACTCAAAAATCAACGTCGCAAATAGGTGGTCGGCAGTACTCGGTAAGGGTAGTGTCCCTACATTCCAGTTGATTGCCCCCATTGAGCCTGCAAACGGATCGAATGTAGGCTGGGAGGTTGTAAAACTATATCCCGGATACGTTATTACATAAGCCGTATCAAATTCTGTGGTATAGGGTACAGGAACTTGGATAGCCATATTATTGATCGGTTCGCTTCCTCTGTTTCTAATCTCTAACGCATACCGGATTTTTGTTCCGGGATAAGCGATATATAAGATCTCTTGAATTTCACCTCCTTCAATACCCCCAACCCATGTGGTATCCTGTTCTAATGGATTGTTATCTTTATCCCATAAGGAATAGATAATATTTTGCGCTTCAGGATAGGGAATATAGGCGTCAATTGAGACAACAAAACAGAAAAGACCATAGGCATCCTGGCTTGTGTTATACCGAAAACTGGTTTCGCTTTGATTGTTGGTAATGTGCTGCTTCGTACTATTCGGTACATCAAACATAGCAATATCTATCCCTGTGTTGTTCTGTAAATTCGGGTTTCTTTTCAACGGTGTCCCATCTACTAAACAATAAATAGAAGAGTTAAAGAAGTTGTTGACTACATTACCCGGGTGACTTAAGTTAGTATAGTTCTGACCGCCTAATTGCCTGATACCAAATTGGTCGCCCGTCAAACTCACATCGCCTTCGGTTGCCATTACACCCATCTTAACACCTACATCGCCTTCCTGCACAGATCTAAATCCTTTTACATCTAATGTATATTGTGAACTTGTGATATATCCATACCCGTCAAACACGGTAATATCGCGCCATTTCATCAAATCGTTTTCATACACCACAACCATTCCCCATCCGCCACTATAGCCTTGATTATCTCCCAAACCCTGACGAGTGCACAAATCGGCTACCCAATATTCGCCGGCGCCATGTGCTTTAACATACGCTGTAATATCTGAATATGCCACATAAATACCTCCATTGGTGTTTAACGTGGGATATGTAATATCTCCGTTGGTGAGATGAAAATTTTGAGAATTTGCCGTAACCACACGATATTCAGTATCGTCTTTGTGGCGTAGTTTTACCTCGTCTTTACGCAATGTTTTAGTAATCGTTTTATAGACTTGTATAGCTCCGGGACCATCTATCTTAAGCAAAGCGTAGGGAGTATTTGTGGGACTTTGGTTACCTCTGCTATCCTTTGCCAATCCATTTACCGTTACTTTCATACCTTGATAAGTAAACACAACCGGATTTTGAAACATTCTGATAACAAGATTACCGGAAGTTGAAGCATTTGTTTCTCCTTTTGGTATCGTAGTCCATGGTCCATTTGTACCGGTAGTACTATATTGAATTTCACCATCTCCAGTACCACCGATTCCGCCGCTCCCTGCACCGGTTCCTGTCCGTCCCCATTGAAATACTACTCCCGAAGTAGTGGTGCTTGTACCAAAGGTATATCTTGTGTGCTGCGCTAGAGCAGTAGTCGTCGTACCGGTATTAACAGTAACTGTCATGCTGTAAGGCGTTACTGTTACTGCCCCACCCCCTGTTATAGTACCGCTAAGTTGAGTGAATTGCGGAATACTGTATAAACTTTCAACTCTAATGGTTAGGTATGGAACCGAAATATCAGTTTGTGCTCCACGAATATCCTTTGTAATAGAGAGTACGGTAATACGCAGACCCCCATAAATAGTGGTGTATGGCGTATTAAAGGTTCTGGTAACTAAATTGGTGGTAGTGTTAGTAGTTTGAGAATATTGAGTTGCTGTTAAATTGGTATATGTCCCGGCAGAGCCTGTCGTACTAACGGCAAGCGTTCCATCACCCCCGCTACCAGCGTTGGTGTTTGATCGCCCCCATTGAAATGCTAATCCTGTGCTTGTAGTGCCCAAAGAATATCTCATGTGTTGCGCCAGAGCAGTAGTCCCTGTACCTGTATTAACAGTAACTGTCATGGGGTAATCCGCTCCAGCAATAGTAGCGCCGTTGTATTGATTGTATGTACTATCCACTACTCTCGGCAAGCCATCCAAGGCGTTAAAAGTCACATTCATGGTATTGGGGTTGTCATTGTTGGGCGAGGGTCCATACATACGTCCTGTCCAGTACAAGCCTGCATACACCACTTCAGAGCATGCGGGGTTGGCAGGGTAGGTGGGAGCAGTTCCTTCCGAAGAAAAACGCAATGTGGAAGAAGAGGAGTTTACTAAACCGGGAAAGTTAACAGGGTTCTCTGCATTCACATATTGCATGGCAATATTGTTGTTGTCGGTGGTATTCCCATAATTAACCAAAGTTAAATTGGTATTTCCCATCATCACAAAATCACCTCTCACATTGTAGATGCTTCTGTTTTGCGCCTCCGGAGAGGTTCTGGGTTTCATCTCCTTTACGATCTGAGCCTCCACTGCCGGCATCAGCAAAAGAAGCAGCGCTGTTAAAATAAAGATCAATTTTTTACTCTGTAATGTCGTTAAAAAATGTAAATTTTTCATCATGATATTTTTTTTTGTTAATAAACGAATTAAACTGAAATTTTTACTCCTGTGAAATAGATAAGGAATATATTATGGTAATATCCTCGTTTCCGGAGTTTATAATGTTTTGAGTTTTTTCTAATAAACACCCATCTGTTCCATTTTCACAGGCATCGTAGAGGAACATCAACCACACATATCGAAGTTGTGGAAACGATTGCAGGTTCTCTAAATCTAATGTAAAATCAGATCCCTCTGTAATTCTAATTCTAATCAGTTGTACGGTAGAGAAAATCTCCTCTTCTGTATAAAGTTGAGAAATTTTTGAATAGGGAGATTCTAACACTAAAAAATTGCTGTTGCCGTACAGAAACATGTCATTTTCATTGATAAAGATAGTGGGTTTAAGATCCAATGCCAATTTTGCAACGTATGAGTCATTGGTCATAATCTCAGCAGCGTTTACAAAAGTGGGATTTCCTGGTTGTTCTTGTCCTTTTGACAAAAAAGGTGCCATACAGATAAACAAAAATGTTACTGTAGCAAAAAAAATAAAAAGTCGATTTTTTTTCATATTATAAGGTATTAATAAATTGTTTTTTGGATCTGTTTTGACTGAAAAAGTATTAAAATTGTCATTTTTATGCGCACAATGAAACACAATACGGACCTATGCATGTTCGTTTTACTTTTTCTAACATGCATTATATCAAAAATATAACACAACGGTGTAATGCACATCACGACATTATTTTGGTTTCTAAAAAAAACGCTGCAAATATAGCGTTTATTTTCAATAATTTTGTAAAATACAAAATTATTCTATTTTTTTTAGCGGAATGTTGTATAATAGGTGTAAACCAAACTACTTTAATAATGAAATCCAAGTATATACAGGATAGTGGTCAGAAATTGCAATATGGGTTCCAATGGTGTGTCCGTAGGATTTATAGGCTTGATCGTGCAAAATATAGTCAATTCTAAATTTTGGAAAAACTTCTCCCAGATAAGTGGTTCCCATTCCTTTACCGCTCTCTCTAAAGGAGTCTTTTAGATTATTCGCCACTTTATGATAGGCAAAAGATGCCGGTGAATCGTTCAGGTCGCCGCACAGAATAACATAATGAGATTGATTTTTAATATGTTGATTTAACACTTTGGACTGTTCTTTTCTAATTTCAAATGCAAGTTCCAATTTTTTGTATAAAACTTTAGCTTTTTTTTGCCATTTTGGATCATTTATTGGATTTACTTTTAACTGTTTTCCCATTTCATAATCTTCATTTTCAAAGTGTACGGAAGCTAAATGGCAATTGTAAACTCTTACCGTGTCGTTTTTATGCTTAAAATCTATATAAGTGGCAATTACGCTACTGTCGGGCATCTCCACCACCCCTTTTCCCACTATCTTATTTTTTGAAAATGTGGCAAATCCATAGTAAAAATCATCCCTATTTGCCGTATAATATTCAAAATGGTAGTTTTTATTTTTCAGTTTTAAAAGAGATAATAAGGAGTCGGTGGTGTTAAAGTTCAGTTTCCCGGATTGATCGTAAAAATATTCTTGAAAACACACAATATCAGGTTGTTCATCTTTAATATATTGCAGAATTTTATTCTTATTCTGTTCTCTTAACTTTTTATCTTCCGTGTCGTACAATCCGAACAGTTTTACATTATAAGTCATTACTTTAATACAATTTACACATTTGGGCGGTTTTTCCGCTTCTTTCAGTTGAAAATGTTTGTCAATATTCCCAACATTTAGTAATATTAATACGAGAGAAATGAGCGAATAGGGGTATTTTATAGGAATCCACAAGATTACGAACAGCCCATTGAGGGCTAAAATGTAAATAAAACCAAGACCACAAAACGCTACAAATCCAAACAGGGTAGGGGGGAGGTACTGCGCCAACAGTGCGCACAATAATCCCAAGGCTGCCACGCAGTTAACAAGAAAAAGTGGGATTGTAATTAGTTTTTTTAGCGTAAAAGCGGATTTTTTTTTCTTTTTGGGAAGCGGCATAATATATTATTATTTAACAAATTTCAATATTATTTCTGTCATTCTGTTCCAGTTATATTTTTCTTTTTCTTTTTTACAATTTTCTATAAAAAGCGTTTCATGATGATGGTTGTAAAAATCGAAAATTGCCTCTGCGATTGATGTGGGATTTGGTTCAACGACATAGCCGCATTTTCCGTTAGGAACGATTTCTGCAAGCCCTCCTACATTGGTAACAATCATCGGTTTTTCAAAATGGTAAGCAATTTGCGTAACTCCGCTTTGCGTGGCTGTTTTGTAAGGTTGCACCACCAAGTCGCAAGCGCTGAAATACTGATTAACTTTTCCATCAGGAATAAAATCGTTGCATAACAATACTCTGTCTTCTAAATTATGTCGTTTTATGATTTCTAAATAGGGTTTATTTTCCTCGTAAAATTCACCTGCGACTATAAGTTTCAGGGGAAGTTTTTTTACATTTTCCTCTGCAAATGCCTCCAACACCAAATCAAGCCCTTTGTAGGCTCGAATAAACCCAAAGAAAAGCAGATAATTGATTGGGGGATCTAAATTAAGATTTTTTTTAGCATCAATTTTGGATAATAAATCTCCATAATGGTCATAAATGGGGTGAGGAGAAAATGCTTTCGGCTTGTTTTTTTTGTCAAATTTATTAATATCTGTTAAAACTGATTCAGAAAGAGAGACAAATGTATCTACATTTTTTACATAAAATGCAGGAAAAATTTTGTCTAACAGGGAGGGTTCATGCGGTAGCATATTATGTACCAATCCCACCACTTTCGAATGTTTATTCTTTCTAATTTGCGCCGCAATCATCCCCAAACAGGGCGCCATGAACGACATCCAGTACGGAATAATAACCAGATCAGGTTTCTTTTTGCGGATCTCTTTCCCGATTTTAATCCAATTTATGGGATTGATTGAGTTGATTTTTCGTGAGATTTTCAGATCATCAGGTGCCGGTTCATTGCTGTATTGCGTTTTTCCCGGAAATAAAAAATTGGGATATTGTAATTTAAATGTATAGATTTCAACATGATATCCCTCTTTTTGAAACTGTCGAGCCAATCGTTCATTAAATGCGGCAATTCCTCCACGATAGGGGTGCGCAGTGCCGATGATGATGATATTTGAGGAGTTCATTTAATAGATAAGTCTAATGTTCAAGATTTTGCTATTCGAAATTATTTTTTTTAGTTTCTTCTTTATCGGGCACAAAATTACCATATTTTTTTAAACTCTATTTTTTCTAAATAATCATCAGTATGAATTCTTGAATGATATTTGTTTACTTTTGCAACCTCCAATCAATCTACAATTGAAATAATGAAGGAAAATAGATTAGATTATTTACTTTTATATTATTCATGAAAAAAAACCTGTTTAATTCTTTACGAAAAAAATACCCTCAATTTCACTATCTGAATTTTGAATTTGAAGTGAAAGAAAATGCAGTTTGTATGCAATTTTTCTTTCAAACAAAGGATCTGTTTTTTTCTCCCAAAATGACCTTGAAATTGGGAAAATATGCACAGATGATGAATCCTGATGAGATGCAGGGACTTATTTTTAACATTGGGCTCATTGAATTGATAAGTTACTGGAAGTCAACTTGCTCTCCAAATATTGTGATCCATAATTATACCCTTGATAAAGTACAGCAAAAGTGGTGGAGGAAATTATATTATAAAGGGTTGGGGGAGTTCTTTTACCAAAATGGAATTGATTGTAAACGTAATACATTTGTTCGTTTCTCTTTTGCAGAGAAAGCAAAACCATATTCAGAGTTACAGTTCGAAAACATAAAAAAAACTAAAAGAGTGATTGTTCCGATTGGGGGGGGGAAAGATTCAGTGGTAACCTTAGAGGAATTGCGAAAAGAACAGGAAGTAATCCCTTTCATTATCAATCCCCGCGGCGCTACCTTAGACTGTGCGCAAGTTGCTGGTTTCAATACTCTAAACGATATTGTAATTTTAGAAAGAGAGATTGATGCACAATTATTAAAATGTAATGAACAAGGTTTTCTAAACGGACACACGCCTTTTTCCGCCATGTTGGCATTTTACACATTATTAGTAAGTTATGGAACAGGAGTCCGAGGGGTAGCCTTGTCAAACGAAGCCAGCGCAAATGAACCTACCGTATTGGGAACTGAAGTAAATCATCAATACTCAAAATCCCTAGAGTTTGAATATGATTTACAAGATTATTTATATGATTATATGAATGATTGTACTTACTATTACAGTCATCTTCGTGCTTTCACAGAGTTGCAAATTGCTGAGAAGTTTGCGCATTATCCACAATATTTTACGGTTTTTCGCAGTTGCAACGCGGGGAGCAAAGAAAACGTGTGGTGCTGCAATTGCCCTAAATGTTTGTTTGCCTATATTATTTTGGCGCCCTTTATAGATAAAAAAACACGTTTGCAGATTTTCGGCGAAGATTTGCTTAATAAACCTGAAATGACGCACTTTTTCTATCAACTTATCGGAAAAGAGGCGACAAAACCTTTCGAGTGCGTGGGTACGGTGGAAGAAGTGGTTGTTGCGCTCAATATGTTAGTCAGTCAAAAAGAAAAAAATTATTTGCTTGATCTTTTCCAAACGCTATAAACGTGTTACTTTTCCGTTTTCAAGACTATATTTTTGCTGGGATTCCGGACAAACTGCTATGTTATCATTACCAAAATGTAAGCAGTGTCCGTATTCGCTGAACCATCCGGTTTGTCGCGCGGGGTTTCCTACAACTAAAGCATAATCGAGCACATCTTTGGTAACGACAGCGCCCGCACCAATAAATGCATATTTCCCAATGGTATGTCCGCAAATAATGGTAGCATTTGCCCCTATGGTTGCGCCCTTCCCTACATGTGTTTTTTCGTATTGATCTCTCCGACAAATGGCGGAGCGCGGGTTGGCAACATTGGTAAATACCATGGAAGGACCTAAAAAAACATCATCTTCGCAAGTCACGCCGCTGTAAATGGAAACATTATTTTGCACTTTTACGTTATTTCCCAGCACAACTTCCTGAGAAATTACCACATTTTGCCCTAAATTGCAATTTTCCCCGATTTTACAATTTGTCATAATATGTGAAAAATGCCAAATTTTTGTACCTGCACCAATTTGACATTCTTCATCAATAACGGCAGTATCGTGCTTGAAGTAACCCTCATTTTGAAATTTGAGTCCTGAATTAAATTCAGGAGAAATTTGAGATTTTTCCATTGGAAGTTATATTTATTGTTATTGAATCTTTGAACTTTAAACTTTTGAACCTATGACTTCTATATTTCACATCGTTTTAATTCTTCTTGTTAGTTTCCTGCATAAGTTTGGAAAAAAACGCTTGATATACACCATTAATAATTCAGTTTTTCCGACTAAAACTTCCGGTTTTTTTCTTTCAAATGCGCGTACAATTTTCTTCGCTGCCTGTTGTGAAGTAACCCCTTTGGCTTGTCCTGGATCTAACTTGCCGTGCGGTTTTCCATCTTTTTCTAAAGCATAAAAAGAGATGTTGGTTTGCACGCGCCCGGGGCATACGATGGTTACTCGAATATTATCGGTAAAATATTCAGCCGCAACTGTTTCAAAGAATCCATACAAAGCATGTTTGGAAGCGCAATAAGCCGAGCGCAACGGGAAGCCGAATTTTCCCGAAATGCTGGTTGTTGCGGCAATTTGCCCTCCCCCATTTTGAATCATTTTCGGTAAAATTGTCTTAGTTAAAATAATGGATGCAAACAAATTAACATCCATAATTTTTCTAAAAACAGAAAAATCTGTTTCTATGGAGGTGGAGCGTTGGCTAATGCCGGCATTGTTGTAAATTAAATCAATAGTTCCAAAGTGCCCCCAAGCGGTTTCAACTAACTGTTCCAACGATTCTAATTGTGATAAATCAGCCGGCAATACAAACACTTCCTGAGCGCCTAATTGCAGACATTTTTTTCTTACTTGTTCTAAAATATCCTTTTCAAGTGCAGTTAAAATCAGTTTTGCATGTTGTTTCGCGAGTTCATAAACGCACGATTCGCCAATTCCGGAAGAAGCACCGGTCACCCAAATTATTTTATTATCAAAATGTTTACTCATATTTTTTTTAAAGCGCGAAATTATGTTTATTTTTCAACTATAAACATAAATAAAAATATACCTTTGCGCTCTCAAAATAAAATGTATGAAACGAATACTTTTTTTCTCACTATTATCTTTCGTATTAAACCTCTGCGCTTTTTCTCAAACAGGTGTAGTGAAAGGTTTTATATATGACGCAACCAACGGCGAACCCGTTCGTTTTTGTATGGTTCGTTTGGAATCGACATCATTTGGTGCTATGACTGACCAAAACGGAATTTTTTTTATTGACAAAATTCCAAACGGAAATTATGTAGTAGCAATTACTATGCTTGGGTATGAAACTCTTATAGATTCAATTAATGTAAACTTTAATGTACTACAAAAACGTTATTTAATTCAACCTGCAACACATGCCTTGGATGCTGTTCAAATAGATGCGGAAGGGCAAAGACGGGTGCAGGAAACCCGCACTTCAGTGATTACAATTACGCCCAAAGATATTTCAAAAATGCCTTCCATTGGCGGTACTCCGGATTTTGCACAGTACTTGCAAATTTTGCCCGGAATTGTTTCTACCGGAGACCAGGGAGGACAAATTTACATTCGCGGCGGCACACCCATTCAAAATATGTTATTATTGGATGGAATGTTGATTTACAACCCGTTTCACTCTATTGGACTCTTCTCTGTATTTGATACTGAAATTTTGAGTAGCGCTGACGTTTATACCGGAGGGTTCGGAGCAGATTTTGGCGGCAGAATATCTTCTGTAATGGATATTAAAACTAAAGACGGTAATAAAAAAAGAATATCCGGTAAACTTGACGCTAACTTGTTTGGAGCCCATATGCTTTTAGAAGGTCCTTTTGTGAAAATGAGAGAAGAGATGGATGGACTTGCAGTAAGTTACATTTTATCTCTCAAAGGATCTTATTTACAACAAAGTGCAAAAGTTTTTTATCCCAATGTAAAACAAGGATTGCCGTATAATTATTGGGATTTGTATGGAAAAGTATCCCTAACTACTAAATCCGGAACTAAATTCAGTTTGTTTGGTTTTAATTTTGATGATAAAGTAAATTATTCTTTAGTAGCTGATTACAGTTGGAAAAATTGGGGCTTGGGCGCACATTTTTTGATTATCCCCGGCGAAGTGCCAATGAGTATGGAAGGCGCATTGTCATATTCCACCTATAGTACTGTTATGAATGACGCAGGGTTTCCTCAAAGATCAACATCACTCGGTGGACCCATTTTTAAATGGACTTTTAATTATTTCGTGGGAAGAAGTGTCTTTTCCGCAGGTGTTGATGTCAATCTTTTTACTACAAAATATAAATATCCTGATATTAATAACTCGATTGTGGATTTAGATCCAGGATATACTACAGATTTAGCAATCTTTGTTAAATACAAATATAATTTGAAAGATAAACTCCTCATTGAACCCAGTTTCAGATTGCAATCTTTTTTTACTCTCCCAGCAATATCTCCTGAGCCGAGATTAGCTCTCAAATACAACATCACCAATAAAATAAGGCTAAAACTTGCCGGTGGTTTGTACTCCCAAAACTTCGTCTCGCTCTCTTCCGATAGAGATGTAGTAAACCTCTTTTACGGATTTTTATCTAGCCCTAAAAATTCACAACTACCAGATAATTTTTTTGGAAAAGAGGTAAAAAACAATCTTCAAAAAGCACAACATATTGTTTTTGGAATGGAATTGGATTTGTTAAAATATACCAATATTAATATTGAAGGCTTCTTTAAAAACTTTTCTCAACTGACTTCTACAAATAGATATAAGCAGTTTGTTGATGACAAAGACTTTTTGTGGGAAAAAGGCATTGCTTATGGAGGAGATATTACCGTGAAGTTTGAACATAAGGATTTTTATGTTTGGGCAGCATATTCCTTAGGATGGGTGAAAAGAACCGATACGAAAGTAACTTATAATCCGCATTTTGACAGAAGACACAACATCAATATCCTTGCCTCCTATCAATGGGGAAAAAAACGTAAATCGTGGCAAGCAGACGTGCGCTGGAATTTCGGTACAGGATTCCCATTTACCCAAACGCAAGCATTTTTGCCTAACTTAGGTTATGGACTAATTTCTGACGATTTGATGAGCAAAAATGAAGATATCTATACCTTACTTGCCGACATTAACAAAGGAAAACTTCCTGCGTACCATCGCTTAGACCTAAGCCTTAAGAAAAAATTCTTCTTCGGCGAGCGTAATATCCTTGAACTAAATGCTTCTGTTACCAATGTTTACGACTATAGCAACATATTCTATGTTGATCGTTTAACTGCAAATATTATTTATCAATTGCCTATCCTTTACTCGGTAGGGGTAGCGTGGAGTTTTTAGATTAGATGATTAGGTGATTAGGTGATGAAGTGATTCGGTACCTCAATCTCCCCCGCTGGTGGGGTTTGGGGGGTGGAAAAAAAAGCCCTTTCGTCAAAAAATCATACACTTGCTGTATGATTTTTTTACATTATACATTTTCGCTAAAATGTCAAACTGCTGATTACAAGCAAACTAAGTAGTTTGGCACGATTATTGACAATAAAAAAAAGAATTAGGAATTAGAAATTACGAATTACGAATAAAGTAATTGAATTTTTGAATTGTTAAATTATTGAATCTTTAAACCTTGAACTTTGAACCTTAAACATATTAATCACTAACCACTAACCGTTAACCGTTAACCATTAAATTTTAAATTTTATGAATACACTTAAACTCGCTCTTCGCAATACCTTCCGGAAAAACGGGGGTAATCTTATCAAAATCATTTCGTTAGGCGCGGGATTAACCATTGCGCTGGTGTTGATCGCCAAAATTCTTTTTGAATTGAGTTACGACAGGCATTTTCCTGACAGTGACCGCATTTACTGCGTTTATTCCAATTTTTCCATTGCGGATTCCGAAATGGAGAGTTATGACATGACACCCGGCGCTATTGCCTGGGGAATGAAAAATGAGATTCCGGAAGTGGAAAACGCTACTCGTTTTTCGCCTCTTTGGCAGAAAGGGATTTATACAGAAAATAGAGATTTTTTGTCATTAGCCACAGATGCAATCCTTGCCGATGAAAACTTCTTTGACATTTTGCAACGTCCTGTCCTGATTGGAGATGCAAAAACCATATTGAGCACACCAATGCAATGCATGGTATCAGAATCTCTTGCTGAAAAAATTGGAATGGAAAATATTGTAGGTAAAATAATTACTTTAGAGAATTGCCCTTCGCTGCCATTAACTGTGGCGGGGGTTTTTAAAGATTTTCCCGAAAATTCAACTCATATTTATGATTTGGTAGTTTCTTTAAAATCTATTTCAAATTTTATGTGGGATGGATCTGAAAATTGGTTGGGAAATGACCATTACCACAGTTTTGTAAAATTATTACCCGGCGTAACTCCTGAATCTATTGCTGATCAGGTAATCGCTATGCTTGATCACCATGTTGATAAAGAATTAATGGAGAAATATGGAATGAAAGTAGAATATATCTTCAAGAATATTAGAGAAATACATAGAGAAGACTCGCAGAGTGTTTTGTTTGTATTTGGGTTGTTAGCCGCTGTGTTACTGATTACCGCCATATTAAATTACTCACTTGTTGTAATCGCTTCTTTATCAAGAAGAACGAAAGAGATTGCCGTGCATAAATGTTACGGAGGTTCAGGCGTAAATATTTTTAAACTGCTGTTTACAGAAACCGTAGTGCATTTGCTTTTGGCGTTGGCGTGTGCTTTTGTCATCGTTATGTTGCTGGAAGACGTTACGGTAAATCTGTTTCATGTCTCCTTTGAAGCGATGTTTG
>JGI24696J40584_12961389_pt1 | contig 14828 bp, 17 predicted proteins | sample TergutCo191P4_FD_40584 | JGI IMG/M metagenome (IMG submission 40584)
TTTTAAACAAGCAGAAAGCATGAGGTTAGATTCTTTAAATAGAATAAAAGAAGCAGAATACTATAAAAAATCAAGAGAAAAAATTTAAGACTATTAAAAGGTATGAAAAAGAATAAATTATCTATTATTGCATTACTTGTTTCATTAATCGCAGTTGCTTTTACTTTTTTTCGTATTACACCTTTTGAGTTTACAAACGATATATACCTTGGAGTAGTTGCTACTTTCGTTGCTGTATCGGTAACTCTTGTTATAGGCTTTCAAATAATCAACACGTTAGAAATACGAAAAGAAATATCTGAGCAAAGAAAGATGTCTGAAGAAATTATGCAGTTGAATATTGAACTAAATAAAACTATTGATACTCAACAAAATAAGATGGAAGAAGGTTTTGCTATTATAAATGCATTAATGCAACATCAAAAAGGTTACACATATAGCCATAGTGCTTTTAGTTTTTTACACCATGCTTTAGTGGCATCATTAAAAACAAATCGAACAGAATTCGAATGGATTTTTGAATGGCTCAGAGTATTTATTGCAGATATTAATTGGCAAAATTTCGAATGTGGGGGACTTACAACACGAAGCAATTCCATCACATGTGAGAATCCTAACAGCCCTCATTTTAAAAAGGAATTTAAAGATATTATTAAAGAATACACAAATGATATAGATGAAGATGAGAAAAAAATCAGAGGTGAAATTTTTGTCGCATCAAGATGGAGTATGATAGAATAATGACATTATACAGAAAACGAATGTCTGAACTACTAAAAGATCCAATGAATGGGCTAACACTGGAAGAGCAATATACAATTACAAATTCTCAATAAATCAAAATGCTGAATATTGACAAGTCTCCACCCGTCGCTTTCCGAGTTTTCAAAGTCATGTTCACTCCGTTCACACCACTTTGCAAACCCCGCACAAGAAAATGTCGGCAAATCTCCGCGCCTGCATATTGTACAACAAAAAATACAATATGCGCCACCCAATATTTGCCTCCATTATCTTGCTTTTGCCAACGCACGCTCAAGATTATTCAAGAGGATTTGTTCAGAAAAGTAAAATTCAGTTCCTACTAGAAAGCAAGCCTCATGCCCAAAAATTGCTAACGCAATTTTTAAGGCATTTGCCCACCCACCACCCTGAGATATAGCAGAATAGCATAACAATACCATCAATGACAAAATCGGATATTTTGAAAATATTGGCAGAAAAGAAAAAGAACGTGAATGGCATGGCACTGCTTGCAACAAGCATATTGGCAAGATGGCGGCACTACCCCCGCTTGAAAATATGTATGAAATTGCAAGTTTGTCGCCCGCAAGAAAGTGCTCCGTTGCCGCCACCTCGCCAATATGCTGGACGTTAGTGGCTATGGCAGACAGTGATTTGGTAAACAGACAAATACCTCTGAAAAGATATTTTTTCAAAATACCCTTTGTGGAAAATTTACAACCAATTTCTATCCACATTGCGTATTTGAAAAATAAAACGTAGTTTTGCGGCATAATTAAAAAAAACAAGACAATGTACAGAACAATTTTTATTCCAACCGAAACAGACAGTATGATACCACTGAATATTCCTCGTGAGTGGTATGGACGAAATGTTGAACTAATAGCATTTCCTCTTGACTTACCTCAAATAAAATTACCTGAAATTGCAAAAATAAACAAGAACAGGTTTAAACCAATGCCGTCAAAATATTTGTTCGGTACAAAAAATTTTAAGTTCAATCGCGATGAAGCAAATGATTATGAATAAAATAATTGCACTTGACACAAATGTCCTTGTTTACTGCCATAGTAACGATGAAAGAGATAAACAAGAAGTAGCAACGAGTTTGTTTGCTTTTTATCCGGTAATTTCTACACAAGTTCTTTCGGAATATTTGAATGTTGTAAAACGTACATTGAAACTCCCAAAAGATGAAGTTATGGATATCTGTCTGCAAAATATTGAATTGTGCATACTGCAACCGGTTGGCTTAACCACCTTGCGTTCAGCAAGAAATTTGATTGACAAGTACGATTTTCAACTGTTTGACAGTATTATAGTTGCTGCTGCACTTGAAGCGAATTGTCATATCCTTTATTCCGAAGATTTGCAGCATGGTTTAATAGTGGAAAAGCGCTTGGAAATCATTAATCCTTTTTATAGCATCAAAAATTAGCTTTGCTTAAACGGAACTCAGGTTGTCAGCTCCTCGGGAAAATAAATGTCTTTGCGAAAAACCACCCAAAACCCCGAACTTGCATAATAATACAATGATTGCGGCAATCCTGCCTCTGCACATTGTTCGTTCATTTTCCGAATACCGCGCCCCCACGCCTCAATGTAACCAGTACGAAAAAATGCGTTAGAAATATCTGGATTGTGAGGTACGGAAGAGTGCTTTTCCAATGTGTCAATCGTCCAATTTGGGGGCAGTTGTCCGTAGTTCCAAATCATAATTTTGTCAGGATAAACGCTGATTTGAATAGGTGTTCCACCTGTATAATTCTTGCGAGCAACGGCGCGAAAGTAGCAAATATTTGTCCACGCGAGGTAATGCCGCAATTTTGACAATATGCTTGTTCTATGCGTGGTTTCCACATGATTGGCATTTTTTCATTTTGATTTTGTGAGTTTATTTCGTATATTTCATTTCTCCAATCATTTCCATTGACATTTCCACATCTCCAATAAATGATTCTCCTTTTAAAATTTGCCTAATAGTAGCATCAATAACCCAGCCTGTATTTCTATCAATTTTAATATTTGAAGCTGCTAAGCCTATTAGATTATATTGCATTAATTCTCCAGTTGTAGATTGTTTTATTGTGTCTTGTAACCCATTTGTAGAAATGTAAGAAGTTCCTTCTATAATAAAATAATTTTTTGTAATTTTTTTCAGTTTGTATTTAGAAGCCATTGTCGCAGGAAAATTATCATTTAATTCTATTAGTGTATACCATTTTCCCCTTTTATTAACAGGTTTTTCAGGAAGGAATGCGAATAGTTGCTCAAAACTACTTTTAAACGACTTTTCTCCATAAGCCTGCTTAATTTGCTCAACAACTTCTTCCTTTTGTATTAGTGGTAACCATTCCAATGAAGAATCAAATTTTTCCCAAAATGAGGACATATCCACAGAGGATACTCTACCATTTTTTAGCAGAATGATTTTAAAGGGGTTGTCAACAATACCTTTAAAACTTTTTGACATAAAATCATCTACACTTTCAGAATCAAATGTCATAGATACTCCTTGTGGCATTTTCATTGTCATTGATAGTTTTTTGTATTTTATTTCAATAAAATAAGCCGTGTCAGATTCACTTTCAACTATAAACGACATCACTCCTGCAATAGTTATAGGCATTTCCATTGTACTTCCATCTAAAAAACCTATTTTTGTTGTAAGCGTCAAAGAACTACTTTGCGTATACTCCTTACCATTTTCCAAATTTAACTTGATTTCTATAGGCTTTGATTCACAAAGATATTGCATAGTAACGAATATACTCAACAATAATATTTTCAAATGCCGTTTCATATTATTAAATTTTAAATTATTCAATTTCAGAATGTTATCTTTCAGTTTAGTTGTTTTAAATATGCACTTCGCTGTCAGACTTGCATACAACGCATAACTACACGCAAAATAACCACATTTTTTGAAATGAAATCCCCCCCTACAATAATTAAATAAGAATATCGTTTTTTCCACACCTTACTAAAAAAAATTGTTTTATGAATACTCAAATTGATATTCGAGAATTAAACGAACGCATTCAGCGCGAAAGTTCTTTTGTGGATCTCATTACTATGGAGATGAACAAAGTGATTGTTGGTCAAAAACACATGGTAGAACGCCTGCTCATCGGGTTGCTGGCAAACGGACATATTCTGTTGGAAGGTGTCCCCGGCTTGGCTAAAACCCTCGCCATCAAATCGCTTGCCAACACAATTGATGCCAAATTCAGCCGTATTCAGTTCACCCCAGACTTGCTTCCTGCCGACTTGCTGGGCACCATGATTTACAGTCAGAAAAAGGAAGAGTTTGTGGTTAAAAAAGGTCCGCTTTTTGCCAATTTTATTTTAGCGGATGAAATTAACCGTGCGCCTGCAAAAGTGCAAAGTGCACTATTAGAGGCTATGCAGGAACGTCAGGTTACAATTGGCGAGCAAACCTACAAATTGGAAGAACCGTTTTTGGTTATGGCAACGCAAAACCCCATAGAGCAGGAAGGAACCTACCCGCTGCCCGAAGCACAGGTGGACCGTTTTCTGATGAAAGTGGTGATTCAATATCCCACCAAAGAGGACGAGAAATTGATTTTGCGCCAACAAATTGACGAAAACATCCCCACCACAGGCAAGGTGTTGAAACCGCAAGATATTGTGAATGCCCGCAAAGTTGTGAAAGATGTGTATGTGGATGAAAAGATTGAAAACTATATCACTGATATTGTGTTTGCTACACGTTTTCCAAGTGAATATAAGCTGGATAAGTTTAAAACGATGATTAACTATGGCGCATCGCCGCGTGCCACCATTAATTTGGCGCTCACGGCACAAGCCTACGCATTCATCAAACGCCGCGGCTACGTCATTCCTGAAGATATTAGAGCTATTGCACACGATGTGTTGCGCCACCGCATAGGACTAACCTATGAAGCGGAAGCCGAAAATATCACCTCAACAGATATTATTAATGAGATACTTAATACGATTGAAGTGCCGTAAAATATGGACTCTACAGAACTCCTTAAAAAAGTTAGAAAAATAGAAATTCGCACGCGTGCGCTGTCTCGGCAAATATTTTCGGGGCAGTATCATAGCGCGTTCAAAGGACGTGGGATGGCATTTAGCGAAGTACGTGAATATCAATATGGTGATGACATCCGCAATATTGACTGGAATGTTACCGCACGTTTTAACCACCCATATATCAAGATATTTGAAGAAGAACGAGAACTTACGGTAATGTTGCTCATTGATGTGAGCGGCTCCACCCATTTCGGCACAAAACAACAATTTAAATCGGATTTAATTACAGAAATTGCTGCTGTGCTTTCATTTTCAGCGATTAATAATAATGATAAAGTGGGCGTTATCTTTTTTAGCAATCAGGTAGAAAAATTTATTCCGCCGAAAAAAGGTCGTTCGCATATCTTGAGAATCATCAGAGAATTAGTTGATTACAAACCTCAACAGGTGCAAACCAATATGTCGGAGGCATTGCGCTACCTCACCAATGCCATCAAAAAAAGATGTACTGCGTTTATCCTTTCCGATTTTGTGAACAGCGATTGCGAACAGGCATTGAAGATTGCAGCCAACAAGCACGATGTTGTAGCCTTGCAGATTATGGACACAGGCGATGCGCGCCTTCCCCACATAGGCTTAGTGCAAATTCACGACCCTGAAACGGGAAAAAGAACTGTTGCAGACACCTCAAGCCCAAACGTTCAAAAAGAGTACGCTCGCTGGTGGCGCGAACAACAAAAGAAAACTACGGAAATCTTCAAAAAGTCGGGCGTAGATGCTGCGCAACTTTTCACAGACAAGGATTATGTGAAGGCGCTCTCGGAATTGTTTCATCGCAGGGGGGCGTAAGGTTTTGAGTTCAAAGAAAGGCTGGTTGAACTTTGAAAACACAAGCTACGTTTTTTCTATTAACTCTTTCATCATCAGAAGTTGAAAATGCAAAAAAAAAGTTGTGCATACTTGCTCAAATTCGAATGTTTTTTCGATTATGCAAAAATGAATAATATTATTTTTTCGTCCCAAAAAATTGCTTCCACTCTTTATAATTTTTTTTCTACTCCTCCGTTTACTTAAGATTAAAAACAAAGAGTATGCTTTCATTTACAAATCTTTCTTTATTAATTATTTCCATTATTTCATTTATAGGTTTTCAAATCGGTTTGTGGTTTGTTTTTAAAAAAGCAGGTGAACGACCATGGAAAACGCTTGTTCCTGTTTATAATATGTGGATGTGGCTCAAAATTTTATCGCGTCCGAAGTGGTGGATGTTTCTTATTCTTTTCCCGTTTATCGGCGTTTTTATGTTTTTTTTAATGATTTGGAAAACCATACGTTTATTTGGAAAAACAAGCTATTTATACCTGCTTCCCGGAACATTTTTCTTCTTTCTCTATTTGCCATGGCTTGGAATTTCAAAGAAAGAACATTATACAACGTTGGAAAAACTGCCCAAATTTAAGAAAAGCACTGCGCGCGACTGGATGGATGCCTTGATTTTTGCTGTTGCCGCTGCCTATATCCTGCGTTGCTTTTTGTTTGAACTGTTTGCTATTCCCACCTCTTCCATGGAGAGTTCACTCATGGTTGGCGATTATTTGGCTGTGGACAAAGTAACTTATGGCGCAAGAATTCCCATGACCCCTTTGGCTATTCCTTTTGTGCATCATACCATTCCATTAACAAAATTTACAAAATCCTATGTAGAATGGGTTAAGTTGCCCTATTTGCGCGCTCCTAAAATCCGCTCAATAGAAAGAGGAAATGCTGTGGTTTTCAACTATCCTGATGGCGATACCGTAGTTTTAGAGCGCCAAGCTGAAAGTTACAACGCTATCGTGCGTGAGGCTGAGCATTACTATCCCGGAAAAGGAAGAGAAATGGTTAAGAAGAAATACCATGTAACGGCAAGACCTGTTGATAAAAGAGAGTTTTATGTTAAGCGCGCCATTGGACTACCCGGAGAAAAATTAGAAATTATTAATACCCAAGTATATATTGACGATCAGCCGATAGCCAATCCTAAGCGCATGCAATTTCGGTACAATCTTGTGGATCAAAGCGGTGTAGGGGTAAACCTGAAGAAAATGAAGAAAAGAAAAACTTTAAATATTAATGAAGGAGACATCTTGTATGATGCTTTTTATTGCTTGCAGGATGCACAAGTTGAGGAAATTGAAAAAATGGGAATAAAAGTGGAAAAACTCGTGGATGAAAAAGGACAATACAATCCTGAGGTTTTTCCCCATGATCCTCGTTATCATTGGAATAAGGATTTCTTTGGTCCAATTACCATTCCTAAAAAAGGAGTCACTGTATCTCTAAACGATTCAACGGTTGTGCTTTATTCACAAATTATTCACAACTATGAACTGCACGATTTGCAAGTGAAAGCGGGACAGATTTTTATTGATGGGCAATCTGTTACCGAATATACCTTTGCTCAAGACTACTATTTTATGATGGGCGATAATAGGCATAACTCCGCCGACTCACGCTTTTGGGGATTTGTACCTGAAGACCATATTGCCGGTAGAGTGTGGTTTGTTTGGTTGTCATTAGATAAATATAAAAAGTTGGGAGAAGGAAAAATACGTTGGAATAGAATGTTTCGTGGATGTAAAAATGAATAGTTGTTCGTGTTATATTTTTTCTATTTTTGCGCCGTTAATAATGATTATAATTTAAAACATATCAATATGAAATCAAAACTATTATCTTTTAAGTCAATAGCATTGTTTGGAATTGCAATGCTATTTTTATCAAATGGGGTTTGCCAAAAAAAAACTACCGCTTCGGAAGAAAAAAAATCGCCTGATGTAATTGTTAAAACCACCAATGTTACGCCTGCAAATCCTAAAGCTGACATAAATACGGTGCAAATATCGGAAGTTACTTTTGTTGAAAAAGGCAAAACAACTAAAGATCAAGTGGAAATTAAGGATAACAACACTCCTTACTACACTGTAAATGAAATCCCTGTATATGTTGACGGTAAAAAAGAACTTCCCAACTATGTATCTAGAACTGCAAAATATCCTAAAGAAGCCATTAAAGATAAAGCGCAAGGAATTGTTATGGTTCAAATTATTGTGGAAAAAGATGGATCAGTTTCAAATCCTAAAGTAATAAATTCTGTGCATCCTAAATTGGATGAAGAAGCTGTACGCGTGGCTTCTACATTGAAATTTACTCCTGGAAAACAAAATGGAGAAGTGGTACGTTGCTACTACCAGGTGCCCGTTCCCTTTGTGTTGTTGCCGGCAAAAAAATAGTATTTTTTTATAAATATTTTTTTACTAAAGAAATAAAAGCCTCATCAATTGCTAATATTTCTGCAATCTTAACCGCTTCTTCAGGAGCGGTTTGTTCATTACAATCTTCTAATTGATAATCAATATATTTGTTTAATTTGTGCGGATGCGTTTTAATATGTTCTATTTTATCCCATTCAATACCTTTCACGCGCAAACGGCGAAAATTTCCCGCAACATTTGAATAATGTGTAGTTACCAAACATATTGCTTTCTTGTGGTTTATCATTTCTAAAAAAGCAGTTACCAAAGCGCTACCCTCTTTGGGGTTGGTGGTACGTGCAAACTCATCCACCAAAACCAGCATTTTTTTGTCTGTTTTCACCTCTTGAAGAATATGATGGATATGGAAAATTTCATTCACAAAGGAAGATAAACCTGTGTGTTCTGTGTCGCTATCGCCGGCAACAAAGTGAATTTTTTCTACTGGAACTATCGCTGCTTTTTTTGCCGGAACATAAAATCCAAACTGAAACATCCACTGACTGAATGCAATAGCCCTTAGAAAAATTGATTTTCCCGTCATATTGGCGCCGGTAATCAAACAAGGTTCCTGTTTCAATCCTATGTTAAGAGGTTGAAAATCTATACTTTCTTTTTTTAGGCGGTCGGAAACCACCGGGTGGAATAATCCAACGTAAGAAATCTCATCTACAGCTATTTCAGGCTTACAGCAGTTCCACTCTGATGCTAATCCCGCTTTGGCGAGCAACAAATCCAAACGGGCAATAAATTGCAAATTCTCCTCTAAGATTGTGGCAAAAGAGAGTAACTTTTTTACTAAATTTTGCCTGATTTTATTTTCCAATTTAGAAATTTGCCACAACAAATCCTCTTTTTCTTCCGGTGAACTGGCTCTTTCACTTTTACTCCGCAAAGCCATTAGCTCTTTACTGTAAGAGGAATAGATATAAAAATGAGGCATTAATGTTTTCTCAGGATCCAGAATGGCAATCACCTCATTTATATCATGCAAAGTAAAAAGCGTAAAAGAAGTTGAAATAAGCAACTTACTCAAATTATGCATGATCAATGCACTTTTCTTTATTTCAAAAAGTTCAATATCATCTAAAGAATCGTTGTTTTTTAACCTTGAAAGGGTAAGCCAAATATCTTGTGCAGAAGAAAGTATTAGTTTTATTTTTGGCAAGAAATCGGAGGCTGTGTTTTGCCAAACCAATACCTGCTCAATTTCGTTCATACAAACTTCCAGCGGTTTCTGTTTAGTCATAAAAACGCTTTGCAGTAACTCTTTTCTTCCCAAAGGTGAAGAAAGATGTAAATGGTCGAAAACAAACCTAAGGATGGGAGTAGCAGTAAGGCAATCTTTAAAGGTAAACATGGGAAAATTAAGTTATTTTTTTGAGTAGCAAAAATAACTTATTCTTGAATATTTATCAGTTGATCCATCTTTTTTTACTAAGGGGTGGTACTTTTTTCGATTAATTCTATGGTCTTCCATGTTGCAAAAATTAGATAGTAATGTTTCCTTTAGAATAATTTTTAAATTATTGATTATGAGGCAAATATACAAAAAATATCAATGCAAAACTTTGAATATCAAAATTTTATGAAAAATATATTTTAAAAGAAAAAAGGAAGTTTTAATGATTTTGCCCTGTCCAAAAAAAAACCAAAAAAGTAATGGATTAATATTTTTCTATATTTGCGCCGACTCTATTTCTACCTTTTATACAAATCATAATATAATATAATAAAATCCATATCACTATTTCAATACATTATTAAATGTTTTTAAAAAAATGGGCGCCCCTTTTTTTCTTATGTTGTCCAAATGTTTATTGATAATGATTCTGTAGAAAAATAAAAAAATCTATTTTCGCCGCTTCAAAAAAAATAGTATGTCTCGAATTATTTTGTCCCTTTTACTACTCGTCCTTTCCCCATTACCATTAGCTGCCAATGATATGACAGAACCCGAGACATTCAATGCTGAAGAGTATTTCATGGAACATGTTCTGGATAGTTACAGTTGGCATATTACAACAGTTAAGAACAAAGATATTACCATTCCCCTTCCTATTATTTTGTTTGATGATTGGAAATTAGTATATTTCATGTCTTCAAAATTAAAACATGGCAATGAAGCCTATAAAGGATATGCCCTTGGTTTTACAAAAGACTCTGAAGGCAAGATCGTTAAATTGCAAGGCGATTACGCTAATTTTACAGGTGTATTAGAGCAAAATGAAAAATATGAATGGACACCGGTTTTTTTCAACATCTCCTTTACAAAAAATGTTTGTGCTATATTTATAAGTATTATCATTTTATGTTTGATATTTTTATCGGTAGCCAAAACTTACAAACAAAATCCCAATAAAGCCCCGAAAGGACTTCAAGGAATGATGGAAATCGTAGTGCTTTTTATCAGGGATGAAATTGCCATACCTTTAATAGGAAAAGAAAAATATCACAAATACTTTCCCTATCTGCTCACGTTGTTTTTCTTTATCTTGATAAACAATCTGCTGGGTTTGTTTCCTGTTTTTCCGGGAGGCGCCAATGTAACGGGAAATATTGCCATTACATTGGTTTTGGCACTCATCACGTTTTTTATTGTTTCCTTTTCTGCCAAGAAAAAATATTGGATACATATTATTAACCCGCCCGACGCGCCGTGGTGGCTCAAATTCCCCATCCCGCTGTTGCCGTTTCTTGAAGTGGTAGGCGTGTTTACTAAACCTTTTACGCTCATGATTCGTCTCTTTGCCAATATGTTGGCAGGACACATCATCATACTCGGTTTCCTTGGATTGATATTTATTTTTGGCGCCATTAACCCTATTGCAGGCTACCTCACATCCCCTGTTTCTATCTTCTTCTACGTCTTCATGGGCGCCATAGAACTGTTGGTAATATTTATTCAAGCCTATATATTTACATTGTTAACGGCGTTTTATATTGGCATGGCAAGAGAATAGAGGTGAGGAATGAGAGGTGAGAGGTGAGAGGTGAGAGGTGAGAGGTGAGAGGTGAGGAATGAGAGGTGAGAGGTGAGGAATGAGAGGTGAGGAATGAGAGGTGAGGAATGAGAAATAAAAATTAAAAATTAAGAGAATTATAACCATAATATACATTAAACATTTATCAACTAACAACTAATCACTAATCATTAATCACTAATCATTAACCACTAATCATTAATCACTAATCACTAATCACTAATTATGACAGCATTAACACTATTACAAGCCGCCGCAGATGCCGCAATGGGCAAAATGGGCGCAGGAATTGGGGCAGGGCTTGCCTCTATTGGCGCCGGCATCGGCATTGGACAAATTGGAAAAGGCGCTATGGAATCTATGGCGCGGCAGCCTGAAATGGCAGGCGATATACGGGGTACTATGTTTATTACCGCTGCTTTCGTTGAAGGTGTAGCGCTAATAGGAATCGTAGTATGCCTGTTGATTCTTTTCACGTAACAGAATGAACAACAGTCCGTTTTCATTTAGCAGAGTTTTATATACTGCTGTGATATTCCTTTTAGGGATGTCGGTAGCATTTTATTTTGTTAAAAACCAACGCAATACACCCAATACGTATGATAAATTGCGCGATTTAATTTATTATATCGACCATTATTATGTGGATAGTGTGTGCCATGAACAGTTCTCTGAAGATGCTCTTTGCGGGATGTTAGCGCGATTAGACCCGCATTCCACTTATGCCAATGCAGAGGCAAAAGAGGAGCAAACCGAACAGTTGGAAGGCGCCTTTGAGGGAATCGGCGTGCAGTTTAACATTATGAACGACACTATTATGGTAGTGGCAGCGCTCGCCGGAGGTCCCTCCGAAAAAGCAGGCATCAAAGCAGGAGACCGCATTGTGTTAGTGAATGATGAACCGGTGGCAAACATTGGTATTTCTAATGAACAAGTGCGTAAAATATTAAAAGGAAAAAAAGGAACGCATGTTAAAGTAGGCATTATACGTCCCGATGTTGATGGCGTGCTGGACTTTGACATTGTTCGTAATGTGATTCCTACCCATTCCATAACTTCCGCCTACATGATGAACAACCAAATTGGCTATATTAAAATTGACCAATTTGGGGGACACACTGCGGATGAGTTTACTGATGCACTCTACAAGTTGATTTCTAAAGGAATGCAAAAGTTTATTTTGGATTTGCGCGGCAACTCGGGCGGCTATTTGGAGGCGGCATTGAAAATTACCGACCATTTTCTACAGAAAGATGATCTCATGCTGTCGGTGAAAGGATTACACACCAAACAGGAAGAGTTTTTCGCCTCTGGGAAAGGGGCTTTTAAGCAGGGCGAAGTGATCGTTTTGATTGACGAATTTAGCGCCTCCGCCAGCGAAATTGTAGCAGGCGCCATTCAGGACAATGACCGCGGTGTCATTATCGGACAACGCTCTTTTGGTAAAGGCTTGGTGCAGCGTCCTTTCAATTTTTCCGATGGCTCACAAGTGCGCTTGACTGTTTCGCGCTACTACACCCCCAGCGGACGCTGCATTCAAAGAGATTACAACAACGGTACCGCCGCCTATTATGAAGAATTGCTGCAACGTATAATCAATGAGGAAGATACATTGTCTAATAGCAGCGACTCGCTTTCGGCAGTGGAGTATCGAACAAAAGCGGGGCGCATTGTGTATGGCGGTGGAGGAATTACTCCCGATGTTACTGTGCCACACGAAAAAAGAATTCACTCAAATGACTATTACCAAGCACTAAACAGCGCTGCCCTCATTCAGTTTGCATTTAATTATGCAAACCAAAATAAAGCTATGTTAACAAAAAATTCTCCTTCTGCTGAAAGCTTTATAAAGAAAATGCAGATAAATGAGATGGTGTTGAAAGATTATTTAAAGTTTTATGCACAAAAAAACAGCGTCGAATTTCCAACATTAAATACTGAAGAAAAAAACTTGCTTTGCAGTTGGCTCAAAGCGTTTATAGGAAGAAATCTATATCAGGATGAAGCGTTTTATCCTATTATTAATACAATGGATGAAGTGATTCTTGAAGCGTTAAAACACTGTAATTAGCGGTGCAAAAAATTATATTTTCGCCGTTTCTAATTATTAATAGAACTATATGGAAATTACCGGCACAAAAACACGCGTAAAACTCCCTGCCGAAAAGCTTTTTGAAATGGCAGGCAATTGCCAAAATTTTTCCCGTTATGTATCTGAACAGGCGAAAGATATTCATGCTACAGAAGACAGTTGCACGTTTACCATTGAAAATATTGCCAAGGTAACTCTGAAAATAGTGGAGAAAACGCCTTTTACAACAATTCGCTACGCAGCTGATAATGATAAAAACATTCCTTTTTTTCTCACTTTATTTTACACAAAAATATCTGATAATGAAACAGATGTTGATGTAAAATTAGATCTGGAGGTTCCTCTGTTTTTAAAACCTGTACTACAAGCCCCTTTGCAACGTTTTATGGGAACATTATCGGAAAAAATTAAAACTGACGCTGAAAAATTAGAATCATGAGCCACTGTATTCGAACTGAAAATTTAGTAAAGATTTATAAGAGCCGTAAGGTTGTAAACGAAGCTTCTTTTGATGTAAAACAAGGGGAAATTGTGGGTTTGCTGGGACCAAACGGTGCAGGCAAAACCACCTCTTTTTATATGATTGTAGGCATCATCAAGCCTTTTTCGGGCAAGATTTTTTTAGATGACAGGGAGATTACACAGCAGCCCATGTACAAGCGTGCACAAATGGGGCTTTCATACCTGCCCCAAGAAGCCTCTGTTTTTCGCCACCTCTCTGTTGAGGACAATATTCGTGCAATCTTGCAATTTACCGGCATGAACAAAGAGGAGCAAACCGACAGGTTAGAAAACCTGATTCAGGAGTTTAACATTCAGAAAGTGCGGAAAAACTTGGGACAGAATCTCTCCGGCGGTGAACGCAGGCGTACCGAAATTGCCCGTTGTTTGGCGGCAAATCCCAAATTTATCCTGTTGGATGAGCCTTTTGCCGGCGTTGATCCCATTGCCGTTGAAGATATTCAAAACATTGTTTGGAAGTTGAAAGAGAAGAACATCGGCATATTAATCACCGACCACAATGTGCACGAAACGCTCTCCATCACCGATAGAGCATACCTGCTGTTTGAGGGGCGCATCATCAAAACCGGAACGGCAGAAGAACTCGCTGAAGATGAGTATGTAAGGACGGTCTATTTGGGGAAGAATTTTGAGTTAAGGCGGTAGGTAATAATTCTGCTATTCCTTTTAGTTATTTTCAATCACAATGTGTACTAATGAAATGCTCCCGATTTGTTAGCTACATATTCACATTAGGAGACATTTGCAAAACGGACTTCTTTTATTTTTTGTTATACATCTTTTGCCACTCTGTTAAGGGTCTGTTTTAATGACTTTATGCTGAACACGGTTTTTAACTTTGCGGTTTTTAACAGGCGATTGCAATAAGGTCACATTATAGGGAACTTGGTAGCCTTTATCTGTAAAACAAGAATTGACGGCAGGTGCTTACAAATTAGGAAGCTATGGGCGCCACCGCGCCTGTCGTTGTCCTCCTCTTCACCTTTTCATGGAAAAATACCCATCTTGGGTTGCCTCTTATTATTATGGGCAATAGAGGTTCTTCATTCCTTAAATAAAACGCTCGTTTTCGGCAATTTGTTCTTTTAGAACACGCTCGTTTTCCTTTTGTTGAATAGCGTTTTCTTGTAATAATGCCCACACACTTTCAAAAGTAGGGGCGTTGTTTGGGGT
>JGI24696J40584_12961388_pt1 | contig 14794 bp, 20 predicted proteins | sample TergutCo191P4_FD_40584 | JGI IMG/M metagenome (IMG submission 40584)
GTTTTACAGACTTTTGATTTCTATCTTCAGCTTGTATCATAACTGTAGACCTTGCCATATTCTCAGGAAGAGCAGTACCATTACTATGATCATAAGACATATCTGCCCATTTTCGCATATCATTATATACTTTCCATCCTTGATCTACCCTTATATCAACAGTAAACTCTTTAGATGTTTCTTGTAACATAGATGTCTTAGGAAATTTATAACCTTTATGAAATATCTCATAAACCATAACTGAATCTTCAGGTGGGTCTATAGATTGATCTATTCTTAATGAAAGTGCTGTAGGATCATCAGCACCAGGTATTCCATTCGGAAATATTACAGAGAATTGATTAGCCATCTGATCATCACCAAGTCCCATAATAGTTTCAGGATTTATTGCCATTAACTGAATATTAGGAAATAATCTTTTTATACTTTTTAACATTCTAATACCCTCTTATTTTATTCATTTTTTTTATTATAGTTTAAATTCAACAAAACTTTCTAATATCTCGCATTCAATTACTCTTCCAAATTTATCTATTGTTTTTACTTTATAAGCACTTTCAGCGGGATAACCTCTTGTTGCTATTGCACTTGTATATTTTGTAATTTTACCTACTTTAAGTTTTTCATAACTGTTAATATCAGTTGTTTGCAAATAAAATGCAATTGTATCACCAACCTTATATTGATAACCTGATTCTTTAAATTTACTTTTATATTTTTCAATCATTATACAGTAATTCCTCCAATAGTAATTTGACCTTGTGGTAATCTTGTAAGTCTTAAAGTAATCCATTGTGAGTTAGGAGTAATTCTAATATAAAGGTCTAATAAAAATTCTCTATTATTAAGCACAATGTCTGTATTGTTTGTTTCATCACAAACAACCTTATAATCTCTTATCCATCCATCAGCTCTAATAGGAGATATAAAATCCTCTGTTTGTATTCTTGCCATCAATCGGTGTAGAGGATCATTAAGTTTAAATTCTTGTTTTCTTAAAATCTGTTTGGATACAACATCAAGAATATATTTATAAACCCTTCTTGTACCAACAAAACTTGTATCACTATTTGTTACTTGTAATGTTTGATCTCCATATATCATAAATCCATAAGAGTCATCAAGAACTATAGGATTTATTTGTGCATTATAAAAAGCATCTAATTCTGCTTGAGTATAATCATTTTCTACTTCTATAATCTGCCAATCAGAAAGTAAACCACCATGACTATTTTCATCTATACCAGCTGGAGACCCTGCATCAAAGACATCTTCCATTAATGCAAATTTTTTACCAACTGATCCTATATTACTTATCCAAGCTGAACTATTATTATAATCATCTCTTATTTTTGCCCAGTTATGATAAATACCTATATCATCTGTATCTATTGCTAATCCTTTTCTAAATGTTATTGCTCTTGATGGACTATAACCAAGAGGTATAACAGTAATACCTTGTGCATGTTGTTGATATGTTTGTATAAGATTATTCAATGTATGTGCAGAATGTCCGTATACATCCATAAATATTTTAACTCTATATTTATTTCCAAATCTGAATTGATTCCATGCTTCTGTATAGTCTCCTGTTTCTGGTTCTTCTCCTCTTGTTCCGCCTGTAAAAAGAACTTGAATAGGTTGTAAATTCCAAACTGCAGGAGATACAAAATTTGAATTAACCATCATTTGAATATAAGGATTTTCCATAAAAACATCTTGCCAGTATAATGATCTTCCAAAAGCATCTTTTTCTTTTATAAGTGAATAAGTATAAGAAGCAAGTGGAGAGTTACCTACTTTTTGAACTCTATAAATCATCATATTAAATCGTAAATCAGATAATTTACTTGGATTCACCCATATACCACTTCCTAATTCTGTTTCAACTTTTTCTTCTTCTACATGAGTTACCATAATAGCTAAATCATCATTATAAGGAGATGTAGTAAAAAAACTATGAGAAGCTATAGTAGATATATCTTGTTCCCAGATATAATTTATTTTTAATCCTTCCATATATTTAGGAACTGCACCTGTTGGTGCTATACCATAATTTTCTAATATAATATTTGTAGTAAAAACAATATTTAAAGCTGAAGGAAGACTTATACTCTCAACAACATCAGGAGTTTCAATTTTAACTACTCCTATATTACTCCCTATTTGACCTGATATAGTAATAAATTGTCCATCTTCTTCTGCAACTTCATTATTAAATTCTGTATTTATAACATCAACAATTTCAGCAAGTGTTGCAACATCTGATTGACCGAGATTGATTGTTTTAACCATATTATCTATAGTTATTTTAATATACTTATCTGTATCATCCACACTTAAATCAAATCCGCCTGATCCGTCTACATCGGATGTTATTGTTGCAGCTACTCCAGGTGTACCTGTAAAAGTTATTTCAAATTCTCCTGTTTCTAAATCTACAGTACCAGAACCGTCTGCACCAGATATATTTCCTGAACTATCAAGTATCATATCTTTTATAACATTATTAACTACAATTTGAAAACTTTCAACTCCAGTGATAGGAACATTTGTTAATACACCTTCAAAATTTACTACAATTCCATTACCACCACCAATAAATTGAGTAGCTTTTCGTTGTACAGGTCCGTATGTGAAAGTATCCCAATCTCTTCCTGTACCAAATCCTATAACACCATTTTCAGTTATATCAACACCGCCATATAATGCATCTTTTCCTATTGCAGAGACAACCCAACAAGGAGCTTGTCTTGTAAAAGATATTACTTCAAATACTCCAGGATATTCAGCAGAGGGATTTCCTAATTCTCTAAGAGCATCAACCTCAGATTGTATATACATTGGTGTTTTTCTACCTTTTTGAGACTTTACAACCATTCCACCTGTTTCATCCATTGTTGTATTTATAAAACCTGAAAAATCTCTTTCTAAAACAGTTATTCTACTCATATATAATTACCTCTTATTTTTTCTCCTGTTTATATATAATATTAGTATTTTTTTATTTGATATTTGTAATTGATACTAATATTATTACCAAATTGGAGGATAATTATGGATAGTCCAAAAGAATTAAAATTTACAGGAGTATGTTGTAAAGGTCATATAAAGATAGGATGGTTAATAGAAGATTCTCCTGATTGTCCTTTATGTAAAATTAAAAATACTATGAATAGAGTTATACAGTTAGAAGAAGAAATAGAAAGAATGAAGGAAAGATTAAAAGACTGTTATAAAAATATGAAATTTTAAATCCATCTAATTTTATTTAAAAATTTTTTCATTGTTTTTAAGGATTATGATCTTTTATTCAGAATTACTCCTTCTTTCTAAAAGTAGAGTATATCTTTTCATTATACTGCATGTACCAATATAACATCAGGTATTTGTGACCATCGTTCAAAAACTTCTTCTTTTATTTTATCTGCCTGATCTTTTAAATACTCAAAGTTAATTGTTACTTCTAATGATGCATCATTTAACATTGCTGCACTATTTGCAAGATGCATCATTAAACTTGCCTGGCATAAATATATAACATCATTTTTCCTCTCAAATATAACATCATTAAAGTCATTGGAATATTTAGCCCATGTAATATTTAACTTACCTGGAGAACTTGTATAGACATACAATTTTCTATTTGGATAATCAACTCTGCTTTTAATTGTAGTATATTGATTCTGCCTTGATTTCAACATTTGTCTTTGATGGTCTACTTGATGCAATAAACCACTCGGATTATATCTTTGTTTGCCATACGCGCCAGATCGTCCATTAGTCATATATGTATTACTGATTGCTTGACTCGCTGCCATATCCCAGAAAGTACCACCAACACCGCCTAATAGACCAACATCTACTACCCTACAATCAAGTACACCAAATACAAATTCATCTGGAAAATCTAAAATTTTTTCTCCCATGATATTTTCAGAATGTTCCATAGTAATAGGAAATTTTGTGAAATAATTTTGTAGCTGTTCATATACTATTAAATCTTTTATTTGATCATCATCAAGTAACAGTTTATCAATGTCTGGCCATCCAATTGTTTTTTTAATTTGATTTAAAAATATAGTATCTATGCTAACAAGTGACATTTTTCCCTTTTTTATTTAATTTTTATTTTTTTTATTGTTTTTACTACATTTTCAATTATCTTAGCTGCTTTATTCATTTCTAATTTAACAAACATATTTATTTTGTATAGTTCATCCTCAGAAATAACTCCTGATTCTAAATATGTATTTACCCTTTCAGGTATATAAGATGCTACTCTTTTTGGTTCATCCTCAATATCTCTTATAAGATTATTTAAATAATTTTTTTTATTTTGCAACATCCAATCATCATTTGATCCTTCTTTAAACTCCTTTCTCTGATACCTTTTAATTTTTACTTCCATTTTATTTACCTTTCTTTATAATAAAATTAATATTAAAAATATTGCACTTATAGAAATAGGAAATCCTATTTCTGATATGTTTCTATAATAGATTCTAAAATTACTCATTCCCATTTCATCATCTATTTGTATTAGTAAATCAGACACAACATAATTTATTTCTTCTTGTTTTTGATTCTTCCAAGAAAATCTAAATGTACATTTATAAACATTTTTGTCCTCAGTTGTTTCAATCTTATTAGCTATTATTCTTATTCTATTTTTGTTTTGAGCTTCCATTATTTCTTTATAATTTTCAGCTCCTCTAACAAGTTCAGTAAATTGTTCTTTACTCATTGTACCAATTTGTTTACCATTCTGATATATTTGAACATCAGCAGCATATAACAATGTTGAGAAAAGAATTATAATAGTTATAAGAATAAATTTTTTCATACTATTATTTAGTCCCTCTTATAATTTGATATACCTTATCTTCCCATCCAAAATGTTCTGCAATATCCTTGACTCCTCTTTCATCTATTATTCCTTTATTGTAGTCTTTAATTATATCATTTACATTAGAATAATATTGTGCTCTACCACTTGGATCATAAGGAGATTTATAGTAACCACCTTCTTTAATTACACTTTCATATCTTTGCATTATTTTTATACCATCCTCTCTAAAATATTTTTTGCTACATCAATACTTTCACTTAAAAAATCTGTGTCTTCTTTTTTACTATCTACTATTTTAAACTCAGGTTTAATCTGAATTGATTTACCTGATTGTTTAAGCCATATAACAAATATAATAATACCAAAAAATGATATTGCTACTATTATCCATACAAATATTTTTTTAATTGTTTTCACTCTCACCCACCACAGTTATTGCAATATCCATCTTTTGTGTTGATGGAGTATATACATAAATATTTGTGATCCAAGATGCAAAATCTTTTCTAACACTCCAATAAAATAATCCATTAACAGGAATAGTCATCGAACCATCTGTATTTGGATCTGGTTTATAATGTATTCTTAAACAAGCATCTTTTGAATTAACTATTATTTTTGATATATTACCAATCTTATTAAAAGGAACTTCTAATAAATCATCGTCTGCTACAACTCCATAAAATTCTTTTTCAGTCTTTCCGCCTGTTCCTACTTTTTCTTCTACATATAGATTAGTTAATTCTCTATCTCCTTGTATTTCAAAAATTACTTTTGCTGGCATAACTTTTCCTCATATATAATATTAGTATTATTTTTTAAATAATTATTATTTATATGCCACATTATTTCTAAATCTTAAAACATCTTGTTTAGCTATATTAACAAGAAAGGATAAATCATTTATATCAGTAGAAAACTTTTTATTTTCATGTTCATATATAGTCTGTGGAATATAGTTATGATTATATGCCCCCCATAAAGCATTACAGTCTGCATCAGAGCAGTCTTTTGCATAATGTCCTGCTGTTGAAGTATCCCAATCTCCATTATATACAATTATTTTACTTCCAATAGGATGATCTACTTTTTCTTTACCTGATTCTGTTTTAGTTAATACAAGACAATTAAGATTATTTTTAAGAAATATATTTTTCCCTGATTTTAATAATTGATTATTAAGACAAGTTAAATAATACTGATATGGAGATAAGGTTCTATCAACAGATTGTTTTATCATTTTAATATTATTTCTTTCTAAAAATTGTTTTTGACTCTCTGATTCAAAAGTATCTGAATATATAGCATATATAGGAAGATGCGCATAAGTAATTAAATCAAGTACAAAGAATTTAGGAGCATCAAGGTTAATGCCTGCATCAGTACCTCGTATAATACAACATAAATCATTTACATAGACTATTTGATTTAAGTCTTGACTCCATTCTTTATGTTTAATACAAAATCCCATTACATCGCCTTTTAATGAATAAGCATTATCCCATGCTATATATCTGTATTCACTTGGTGCTCTTTTTATTGTATATGATCCTTGTGCATTTTTATGAAACAATAAATCTCTTACCTGATTCCATAATAATTGTTCAGGCATACTCATATAGTCAGCAGTTAATGATCCTTCTATGTTTTGTAAATAGGAATTAGAAAACATGATTGAAATTATAGAAGAATTAGGTATAAATTTATTCTCTCTTTGAGTAGGTCTACCTGCTATATCTTTTATTTCTTTTATAAGATTATCTTTAAAAAATTGTTGTGCATCTATAGGTACATTAATAATTAAATCATTAGGTATACCTTCTAATTGTTTATTATTGTCTACTATAAATGGGTCTATTGTACCATTACCAATACATACCTGAAAAGTCTTTCCTGTTTTTTGCCATTCAGGGAATAAATTAGGTCGAGCTTCCCAGAGACTTCTCCATCTAAAATGGACTTTTTCTCTAAATTGTAAATCTTGTATTATATGTTTCTCTATAACTGATTCTGCATCATTAGCGGATGTGTCAAGATAAACAAAAGCTAAATAATTCTCTCTTACAGTATTATATATCCTTGTAGTAATATTGGTATATAGTTCAAATATACTCTCCTCAGATGTCCCTGCAAACTCAATAAAAAAACTTATCTCTGAAATATAACACTGTAAAGGATCAGCACCAATGGCTGATATAACATCACTATTACCAAGTTGTAGTAATAATCCTGATGCTAATGTTATTTCTCCAGATTCAGCAGCTTTACTCCAAACTATAGTATCTCTACCTACTCTATCTTGAGTTTCTTTAACCTTGTCTTGAAATTTTATTTTTTTAAACCTTGAAGACTGTCTCATTATCTCATACATAGGGTCAAGATACAACTGCCTTGTTTTATCAAACTTATAAGAAATAAAATAAATACAAAGTCTTGTTAAAGGAGATAACCCATAAAACATAGCAGGTTCTCTTAGATGGTGTACATAGACTATTGTATATAATATCATAAGTCTGGCAAGATATGTTTTACCTTGTCTTGTAGAACCATATAAAACAACCTTAGTAATAGTCTTATCAGGATTAAAGATGTCTTTTAATTCTTGTATAATATGAGGGAAGGTTGACTGAATAACAGCGTTACTTAACCATCCATTTTTAGGATCAAGAAATTCTTCTATAGTAGGAGGCTCTTTATAAAAAATAATTTTTTTCAATTTATTTTTTATTTCTTGACGAGTTTCCGGGTCATAGTATAAGTCATATATCTCCTGTTTCTCCGGTTCAGAAAGGGAGTTATATTTATCTGATATTTCTTTAATATTTATATTTTCCATGATAATATTAGTATTTACTATATATAATAGAAGAAAGTAAATAGTCAATTTTAACACTAAAATAGTGATTTTATACTCAAAATTAAATAGACATTTAATTGTAATTATATATATATTTACTATACATTTTATACTTTTTGTACAGGAATTTTTTTTACTTTTTTTAAAAAAAATTAAAAAAAAGATTGACTAAAAATTAGTATATGTTACGATACTAATATCAGTAAGAAATACTGATAAATTTAATAAAAATAAAAATTTAAAAAGGAGAAACAAATGGACAATATTCAATTCAACAATCAATCAAATGAAGAAGTACAAAGAGACTATGCTAACATAATGTTAGCTAAATCAGGAAAGAATGAGGGACAAAAAAATCTTTGGCTCAAATATATGCCTCTCATTAAAAGATATGCACAACGATACTCACATCTTGATAGTTATGAGGATAGAATACAGGAGTCTTATTTTATTCTACTTAAAACTTTGGATTATTGTGATGTAAATAAAATGGATTCTAAATTTAATTTTGGTTTCTTCTATAAAATGAAATTAGCTGTTTATTTCAGAACTGAAGCTTATGAATCATACCAAAAAATGATTGAAAAAGATATGATGTCTTGTAATATGCAGGTAGAATGGGAAGGAGAACTTTGTGAACTTCAAGACATTCTTGAAGATGAAAAAAATTGTTTCTCTGATAGAATAGAATTTGAATTGGTATATGATGAGTTCAAAAAAACTTTGAATAATAGAGAGAAAAAAATTTTAGCACTCTTAGAAATTAAAGGTGAGAAAAAAGAAATAGCAAAGAAAATGAAAATGTCACAACCAAATATGTCATATTATACTAACAAAATTAAAAATAATTTTGTGTACTATATGAATCAAAACGGTTATGATATTGCAATTGCATAATTAAAATAATAAAAAATACTCTCTTCTATAATGAAGAGAGTATAAAATTTAAAAAGGAGAAAAATAATATGAATGCTGGACAAAAACAATGGATTGATATAGTTTCTAAAAGACTAAAATTAGGTCAAATAAATATGTATCAAGCTGAAGAAGCGTTAGCAGAATCAGGTAAATTTACTGATAGTCAATTAAAAAAAGCAATAAAAATTTTAAATAAATAATTTTAATTATTCTAAATAATTATGTATTTTAAAAGTAGATAAACAAAAAAAATTTAAAAAGGAGAAATACAATGAATAACACCATAAAAACAGAAGGCTTAGAAAAAAGAATAAAAGAAATAGATACACTTCTTAACTTAGAGAAAGAAAGAGAAATACGCAATGAACAGTCTTATGTTAAACAGAATCAAATTAATATTCAAAATGTAATTAATGAACTTAAAAATCGAGACTCATATTTTAATCAATTGAGTATAGAAGGATCTTTTGATAAAGAATGGCTTATAAAAGAAGAAGATATTGATATGTTCAAATTTATATTCTCTCTTAAAGATGTAGAAGGATACTCTGATAATTTTAGATTATCTTTTAAAGTAAATTATGGTATCTTGGAAACAACAAATACAGGTTATGGTATATCTAATTATGATGAAAATAAAAAAGAAGAATATAATAATAGATTTAAGAATGTTGCTTTATATGGTGAAATGATGTTTAGATGTATAACATTTTTTCAACATCCAGAGAATATTAAAGCAATCTCTGAGGCTATTAAAATGTATAAAGCTTATGATAGAGAAGACCATCAATTTAATGTATATGAATTAAGGAAAGAGAGACAAGAGATTGAACTTTGGTTAAAAGAAATTAATCTTAATTTACAAGTAGGTGATGTTATTGAGATATGTAATGCGACTGATAAACTTTATTATAAAGCAAAAGATGGTTGGGAAAAAGTTAAAATTCTTAAAATTACTCCTAAAAGATTAGAAGTAGTACAAATGCTGATAATGAATGATGGAACAGAAAAAGAAGCTACTTATCCTTTTACAATAGCAAAAAATATATCTTATATAAGAACTATTGAAGAAGGAGAAAGAATTAGAACAGAAAAAGTAAATAAGAATAAAGCTTGTTAGATTATTTGACTTACTATCCTGATTATGATATATTCATAGTCAGAGATAAAAAAATTTAAAAAGGAGAAAGTAATAATGGAAGATAAATTATATGTTAGAGAAATAAAATTACAATACACCACAAAGAAGGTTAGAGTAGATAAAATAAATAATCCAAAAGATATACACAAAAAATTCAAATGGATAGCAGATAATACAGTTGAATGTTTTTATGTTTTATATCTAAATAATAAAAATTTCATTTTAGGATTTAGTGAAGTACATAAAGGTACAACTATGGAATGTTTAGTTCATCCAAGAGAAATATTCCGAACAGCAGTTCATTTAGGATGTTCAAATATTGTTGTGATACATAATCATCCAAGTGATCAAATTAAACCAAGTCCACAAGATTTTGATACTACAAATAGAATAAAAGAAGCAGGTCATATAATAGGTATACCACTATTAGATCATATGGTAATAACAAGTGGAGAATATTTTAGTTTTAAAGAGGAGGGATATTTATGAAAATAAGTGTTTATAATAATCGTAAACTTCAAAACTATTGTAAGAAATATAAAATACATATACATGAGGATAAGGAACTTATTAATGTATATGGATCTAAATGGAGATATAGAATAACAGATAAATGGATTAATGTAGATAGTCAATCAGAGCATTGGGATAATGTATTAATACTTGGAGAAATGAAATTGAATTATGAACTTCAATTTGAACAAGAATTTGAAAAGAAATATCCAAATGCTCCTATCAATACTGTATCTGAAATAATAAATACTTATACAGATGAAGGATATGGTCATGGGAAAAGAAAAGTATCAAAGACTATGATAGAAAGAATGGATACACTTGTAGTTGCATACGCAAGACATAATTATACAAATTATGATAATATAGAAATAAAGGATAGTCTTAGAGGAGTTATAAGAAAATCATTTAATAATGATGTATATAAAATAATAGAGGAGTGGAAATAATTATGATAAAATTAAATAAAACAACAATTATATTTTTTCATATAGTCTATATAGCCTTTTGTATAGTCTTAATTTGGAGATTATATAATAGATTAGAAATTCCTACTGAATTTTTACTTTGTTTTATAATATCAGGATGGACTTGTAATAGAATAGAGATAAGTATAATAAAAAATATGTTAAAATAAAAAAGGAGAAAGATAATGGAACAAAATATTCTTATAGATAAAATAAAAAAATTATTAGCTTTACAATCATCTCCTAATAAAGCAGAAGCTGAATTAGCTGCTATAAAAGTTAATGAGTTATTGACTAAATATAATTTATCATTATCTGATATACAAGATAATTCATTTTCAACCCCTCTTGTAGAGGTTAAAGTTGATAACAGTACAAGAAATAAATCATATAGAAGATTGATACAATATGTTGCACATTATTATTATTGTGCTACTCTTTATCAACCTAAATTTGGTAAATCTTATTTTCTTGGTAGAAAGCATAATATTGAAGTATGTATTATAATGTTAGATTATCTCTATAATGTGATTAAAAGAGAAACAGCTAAGTTAGATAAAATGCTCGGTAAATCTTATAAACATAATTTTAAAACAGGTATGATTGAAGAGATTGGAGTTAGATTAAGAAAAATGAGATTACAACAACAACAGGATAATCATGTAAATGCTCTTGTAATCTCTGAAAAAAAACTTATAGAGGATTATCTACAAGAAAAAAATATAAAACAACAACAGGTAAAAGAAAGATTAAAAGATCAATTAGCTTTTGAACATGGTAGATTTGTAGGTAGAAATATATCACTTAATGAACAAGTAGGTCATAATAAAAATAAAGAAATAAGGAAAGATTAAATGAACTACTCATTAATTATTATTGATGCTGATAAAAAAAATAAAGAATTTATTTCTGGTGCATGGTTACAAAATTGTGTAGGAACTACTTTAGATAAAGCTGTTGAGAGAGCAAGAAATACAGAAAAAACAAATAGTTTTATGATAAATGTAGGTGTAATTAATTTTATTGGAGAAACACATCCACATTATATTATAAATAAAAAAAGAATAGATAATCAAATTATTCATGATTATACTAATTAAAAAAAGGAGATATATAAATGGGAAGAAAGAAAAAAGAAGAAGTACAAAATATTCCAAAATCATTAGATGATACACTTATATTTGCTAATTTAATAGATTCGTATAGTCTTATAAAAAATAGTAGTATATTAAAATGCTATCAAGATAATATTTTATATCTTTATCAGAATAAAAATATTATAGCTATTGATTGTAGTAAAATGAAGAAAAAACAATCCAGACAATTATATAATTTAATTTCAATTACTCCTAAATATACATTGTCCGATATGTTTAAAGGTATTTTTTATTTGATAAAACGTTATTTTAGATAGTTTAGTAAAATTTGAATAATAAAAATACCCTCTTTTTAAAGAGGGTATCTTTTTTATCATTCTTACACCTATGTGCGTATTAGTAAGGCAGATTATCCAAAGTTAAGAGTCTCACAAATTTGTGATTTATAACTTTTGAATCTTCAACAGTTGCGGTATTACCTTCTGTTATAAAGTTTGGATACCTAAGTGAACTGTCAATCTCTGTTAAATTACCAAATACAATACTTGTATCCATTCCTTCTACAGGATTTTTATAAACAAGCATCAATTCGTTTGTTTTAACAAGATAATCTTGTGCAGGACAAGTATAAACTTCCATATTAGAAAGTGACCCAGCCCTATAAAGACCATTCTTAGCAGTTCCTTCTGAAGCATCATCTGTCCATAAATCGTGATTTTTCATATAAGTAGTAGCTTGTGCTCCAGCAACAATCTTATTGATACCACCACGCTTTATTTCGTCGTATATATTAGAACCAATACCTTCAATGACATTTATAATTCTTTGTGCATGAGATTTAAAACTTATCTCACCTGCTGCCATAAAGTTACAATCCCAATTCTTTTGAACATTAGTCAATGCAACTTGTCTTGCTTTTGCAAGTGCACGATAATCTCTTGCCCTTGCATGTTCTTGAGCAATAGCATCAGCGAGATAACCTTTTGCATCTCCAAGTCCAGTAGTTTCAAACATTATTTGAGTCATATCTGAAATTCTGTATCCAAGAGGCATCGGACGTGCATTGAATCTTATCTTTTTAAGCTCAAGACTTACAGTTGCCCACCAACCAGCTGAACTCGGATCATTAGGATTAGCTATTGCATCCCAATATGTTTCTTGTAGCTCAGAGTTCCATTGATAAGAAAGACCTAAGTCAGTTCCTATTGCAGATGCGTTTGGAGGAGCTGTTGTAAAAGCAACTATTACTATACCTGTAAGATAATCAACACTTGAATTTAATGTATCAATATATTTACCTACAAGTTTTCCATTACCATCATCAACTGCAACTACTCCACCACCATCAGCTACTGAACCAAGTGTTACTCTTATAGAAAAAGGAATAAGAGGTACATAAGTAGGAGTGGTAAGTGTTACAGGACCTAATGCAAAAGTACCAAGGGCATTTTCATAATGTTCTTCACCTGAATACCAAGGATTCATAGTTTCATAAAGTCTATCATCCTTAGTTGTCCCTCTCAAAGTCTTATCAGCTGTTGCTTGAATATAGAACAAAGCATCATCTGTAGTTACAAGAGGATATTCTGTAAAAATATCTCCTCTATGAGAGTTAGCTGCACCCAAGAATACTGCACGAAGCATATGTTCTGGTCTAATTGAATTACCGAATGTTGTTGAATATGTCTGCTCAGTCATAAGTTTAAAAACTTTTTCTTGATTAGATACTGCAATAGCAGCACGCCCAAATCTCTTTGATTGACTTTCAGTCATCTTAGAAATTGAAGGACCAAGAATGTCAGTTCTTCTCCACTTATTTAAGAGATGTTCAGCCATTTTGGATCTTTCAGAATATATCTTTTCAATCTCTTTTTTAGCTTCTTCTTCAGACATTTTTCTTCCATGTTTTAACATGATATGTCTACCTCAATATAATTTAATTTAAAATTTTCTAACAAGTCATAAAGACTTATTCCACTTAAAAAACTAATAGCTATTGATTTTTTAAATCCCTAATTTAATTTTTATTTTTCTCCCTATTCCACAAAATGAAAATATGTAGAATTTTTTATATTACATTAGTAACCTTAATTTTAAAAAACTTTCTTTTTAAAATAAAAAATCTCATAACCTGAAAGATTATGAGATTTTAAATTTTAAGTGTATGAATTAATCTCTTTTAAAAACATACTTTTCGTATGTTACTGGATTCTTTTTAGTATCTTCTCCCAATCTCATAGTCTTATTACTAAATTGAGTTCTTTTCAAAAAAGATTGTGCTCTTTGTGATGCCTCTTTCAAAGAACCTGATCTAAGAATTTGATCTTTAATTTGTCTAAGTTTAGGATGTTTCTCTATAGCTTCTTTATAAAATTTAACTACATAAGCATTTAATTCTATTTTTTTACCTTCTTTAATAGGTCTTTTTTTATTCTTTGACTCATAATAACCATCATCTATATATTCATCATCAACTAAATCAAAATCATCTTCTACATCATAATTGAGGTCATCAGAAACATTAAATTCATTACCTATTATTTCTTCATCATCATTCCAATCATCAACAAAATCATCATCATAATAATCCTCTGACCAAACTTCATCTTCTACTACAGTAGGATCAACAACATCATTGATTACTGGATCACCACTAAATCCTGTAAATGTATCATCATCATAATCTATTACTTCAGGATAAGCTGGATCACTATCAAAATCAAAATTAAAATCATCCTCTAAAATCTTTTCAAGTTTTTCAATATGACTCTCTGCTACTTTAAGTTGTTTGGATGTAGCAATAAGTTTACCTCTTAAAGATTTTCTTTCTTTCATAAAAGATTTAATATCCTTATCTCTTAATTCTGTATCTTCAATAAGTATATTAAGGTCTTTATCTCTCATTTCTATTTCGGTTAATAGTCTATTAATGTCATTTTCCATCAAAGT
>JGI24696J40584_12961386_pt1 | contig 14759 bp, 13 predicted proteins | sample TergutCo191P4_FD_40584 | JGI IMG/M metagenome (IMG submission 40584)
TTGCAAACGGGTCGCGACGAACACCGGCTTTCAAACCGATAGCGGCAGCCGTAACTTCCGAACCTACGATTGAGCCCATAAATACGCCGTGATTCCAACTTGATGCTTCGTGGCACAAAGGCACAGTAGAAGGACGGCGACCACCAAACAAGATAGCCGAAATCGGAACGCCTGCGGGATTTTCCCATTCAGAGTCAATGGTAGGACATTGCGAAGCAGGAGCCGTGAAACGAGCATTAGCGTGTGCGCAAGGCTCGCCCGATGCTGCGTCATAAACATTTCCTTTCCAGTCAATTGTGCCGGCAGGACAATCGTAACCGATGCCTTCCCACCAAATATCACCGTCGGGAGTTAAACCAACGTTTGTGAAAATTGTATTTTTTTCTGCCGACAACATCGCGTTTTTGTTTGTTTCCATAGAAGTCATCGGAGCAACGCCGAAGAAACCTGCTTCGGGGTTGATGGCGTACAAACGACCGTCAGCGCCGTATTTCATCCAAGCGATGTCATCACCTACCGTTTCAACTTTCCAGCCCGGAATAGTCGGGATAAGCATTGCCAAGTTCGTTTTACCACAAGCAGACGGGAACGCAGCAGCGATATATTTCTTTTCGCCTTTCGGGTTGGTAATACCCAAAATCAACATATGTTCTGCCAACCAGCCTTGGTCTTTACCCATTTTAGAAGCAATACGGAGCGCCAAACATTTTTTGCCCAACAGCGCATTGCCGCCGTAACCTGAACCATACGACCAAATTTCGTAAGTTTCGGGGAAATGAACGATATATTTTTCTTCGATTGGAGCACAGGGCCACGCTTTGTCTACTTCGCCTGCTGCCAGCGGTTTTCCTACCGAGTGAACGCAAGGTACGAAGAATCCATCGTCGCCCAAAGCATCCAAAACAACTTTACCGATACGCGCCATAATACGCATATTAACCACCACGTATGCCGAGTCGGTAATCTCTACGCCAATGTGCGCAATGTTCGAGCCGATAGGTCCCATAGAGAATGGAATAATGTACATTGTACGACCTTTCATACAGCCTTTGTATTTTGCCAACAAAATAGCGCGCATTTTTTCGGGGTCTTCCCAATTGTTGGTGGGTCCGGCTTCTTCTTTTGTTTTTGAACAAATGAAAGTACGGTTTTCTACACGTGCAACGTCGCTCGGGTCAGAACAGAAATAATACGAACCCGGACGTTTTGCTTCGTTTAATTTAACGGCAAGACCGGCATTTACATAACCATCCAGCAAGCGCTGGTTTTCTTCTTCGGAGCCATCGCACCACATTACATTGTCGGGCTGACAAATTTCAGCCCACTGGTTTACCCAGTTAATTAATTTTTGATTTTTCGTCATCATAAAAAATATTTTAATTGTTCTTAATCTTCTTATCTATATTTTTTTCAATAGTTATAGTTTTTCGGGAACGATGCAAAGATAGAAAATTTTTAGCAAAATTGCAAATTAAAACATAATTAAACTTATAAAAAAAACATAAAATTGATTATTGGTGAATTTGGCGTTTTAAAAAATAAGATTTTTTGAACACAGATAACGCGGATTTCTGTAAATTTTTTCCGGTATCATATAATACCTAAATTTCTAAAATGAAAATATTTTTTTGTTTACATTACGTTTATTCAAGGTGGTTTCCGGATTTTTTTATTTTACATTTATTAGGTGATATTGATATTTTTCCGAATTACTTGAAACTACACGATTTCCCTAATGTTTTTAAATTTCATTTTAGAAAAAGAAAAAACGATGAATATTTAAAGGATTAAAATTGTCGTGCCTTACTGGTTATAATTTTTATATTTTAAACTTTTTCGAACATTTTTTATGGAACTTACATTAGATTTAAACAAACGTTACACTGAGGTGCAAGAAAAGTTTTTTGCAAAAACAGAAAAAAGCAGTATTTTTGTAAGAATTTTTTTATAAAATATGAAATTACAAATATACAACACCCTCACGCGCAAAAAAGAAGTTTTCAAACCGCTGCACGCGCCTAATGCAGGAATGTACGTTTGCGGTCCTACCGTTTATGGCGACCCGCATTTGGGACACGCACGACCTGCCATCACTTTCGATATTCTTTTCAGAACATTGAAATATCTCGGTTATAAAGTGCGTTATGTGCGCAATATCACCGATGTTGGACATTTGGAAAACGATGCCGACAGCGGCGAAGACAAAATTGCCAAAAAAGCCCGTCTTGAGCAGGTTGAACCAATGGAAGTGGTGCAATATTACCTCAACCGCTACCACAAAGCAATGGAGGCGCTCAACGTGCTACCGCCGAGTATTGAACCGCACGCTTCGGGACATATCATTGAGCAAATCGAATTTATCCAAAAAATATTCGACAACGGATGGGCTTACGAAAGCAACGGTTCGGTGTATTTCGATGTGGAAAAATTTTCCAAAAGCCATCATTACGGCAAACTTTCGGGCAGAAATATCGACGAACTCCTCGAAACCACCCGCGAACTCGACGGACAGGAAGAAAAACGCAATTCCTTCGATTTTGCCCTTTGGAAAAAGGCTTCGCCCGAACACATTATGCGCTGGAATTCGCCTTGGAGCGTAGGTTTTCCGGGTTGGCACCTGGAATGCTCGGCGATGGGAACAAAATATCTCGGTGAAGAATTTGATATTCACGGCGGCGGAATGGACTTACTTTTTCCGCACCACGAATGTGAAATAGCGCAATCAACCGCCGCGCTCGGTAAAGAAACCGTGCGTTATTGGATGCACAACAATATGATTACCATCAATGGTAAAAAAATGGGTAAATCGCTCGGTAATTTCATTACTCTGGAAGAATTTTTTACCGGTACACACCCGATTCTCACGCAAGTTTACATGCCGATGACGATACGATTTTTTATTTTGCAGGCGCATTACCGCAGTACTGTCGATTTTTCAAACGAAGCATTGCAGGCTTCCGAAAAAGGGCTCGAACGCTTGATGGAAGGCTTTGCGCGTTTGCAAAAATTGCAGCCCTCCGATGTTTCGACCGTTGATGTAAAAGGGCTGCGGGCGAAATGCGAGGAAGCGCTTTTGGATGATTTGAACACGCCGATTGTGATTTCGCATTTGTTTGAGGCAGTGAAAAATATCAATTCCATTTCAGACGGAAAAGAAAAAATCAATGCTGAAGATTTACAGGAATTAAAAGATGTTTTCGGTTTGTTTGTGGAGGAATTGCTTGGGCTTCGACTACGCTCAGCCACCGGAACCTACTCAGCCACCGGAGGAGCCTACGAAGATGAAACATCAAACGAAGCCTACAAAAAAGCGGTCGATTTGTTGCTGTCCATCCGAATGGAGGCAAAAGTCAACAAAGATTGGGCGACGAGCGACAAAATCCGCAATCAACTTGCCGAATTTGGTTTTCAGGTAAAAGATACGAAAGATGGGTTTGAGTGGAGTTTGTAAGAAAAATAATATTAATGCCGTCATTGCAGGCTCAGTAACCAAGCCCGCAATGGCGATGGTATTATTATTTCTTTTTTCTGCAAAAACATTTTCCGAAAATGCAATAAAAAATCCTCTGTTTTTCACTGCGCGAGGCGATTATGGCTACGTTCTTCCCACAAATGATCTTGTAAGAGGCGAAAATTGCCACAACAAAGCGATAAATGAATTTAGCGCATTTTCGCTCGGTGTTGGCAAGCAGACTGTCGGCGCGCACGCGTGGGAACAGTTGTACGGTTTTCCGGCTTATGGCGTGGCATTTTATTCGCTTCTGCCCGAGTATGGCGACGAATTGGGTTATCCGTTTTCCTTGTATGGTTTTTTGAATGGCGCGTTTTATCGCTGGCAACGCTCATCGCTTGTTTATAAAATTGAATGCGGTTTTGCTTTTAACTGGAAACCGTATGATTTTGACAACAATCCGAATAATATTGTTATCGGCTCACGGGGCACGGTGCATATCGGTTTACGGATAGCGTATAATTATTGGTTGACAAAACATCTGGAACTTTCGGCAGGTGCAGGTTTCACGCATTTTTCAAACGGTTCGTACAAAAAGCCAAATAAAGGACTAAATCTTTGTTCGCCAAATATTACATTAAATTATTATCCGAAACCAAAACCTGAATTTTATTCACTTGCGCATATTCCGCCCTATCCGAAAAACCACGAAATTTTTATTACCGTCGGTGCAGGCATCAAAGCCGTCAATCACGAGAATTATCCACCAAAACATAATATTCAGTATTTTGTCGTTACATCTTCGCTTGCTTATATGCGGCAATATGCCTACAAAAGCAAAGCGGGCGCAGGATTTTCTGTGATTTACGATGAATGGGGCGGCAGCGACATCGACGAAGATGAAAACGGCAAATTGATTTCCGTTTTGGGCAAGCAAAAAGAACGTTTTGCGGTCAATCTCTTTGTCGCACACGAATTTTGTATCGACCGCGTCAGCATTCTCACACAATTTGGCTACTACGTTTGGCAAGGAATGCCCATAGAAAAGAAAGTATCATTAAATGAAAAAATAGGCATTAAGTATCATTTCCGAAATAATCTTTTTGCAGGTGTCAGCATGTTGGCATATAATTTCTCGATTGCCGATTATATTGAATGGAATGTGGGCTATCGTATTAAGGCATTGTGAAACAATAAACGAAGCGTTTTTTTTATTTTGTAAATAAGAATAAAAAAAAAGAATTAACCAAAAAAAAATAAATTTTCATACCTTCATTTTTAATCGTACTTTTGCATTTCATAAAAAACCAAAATTATGATACAATCAATGACCGGTTACGGTAAATCGTCTTTTGAATTTCAAGGTAAGAAAATTATTCTGGAAATCAAGTCTTTAAATAGCAAACAGTTTGATTTGACTACAAAAATTGTGCCGCTTTATCGCGAAAAAGAACTCGAAATGCGCTCGGAAATTGCACAAAAACTGGAACGCGGGAAAATCGAATTTTTTATTTATTTCGATAATTCGTTTGGCGATGGCAGTTGTCAAATCAACAAAGCGGCGTTTGAAACCTACTACAATCAGATAAAAGATATTTCCAACACGCTTGCGTTGCCAACGCCCGAAAATTGGTTTGAGGTAATTTTGCGCATTCCAGATGTTACAAAAGGCGGAAATCCCGATTTGGACAATGACGAATGGGCGGAAGTACAAAACGCGCTCGGCGAGGCGTTGTCGGCATTAACGACCTTTCGCAGGCAAGAGGGCGCCGCGCTCGAAAAAGTGTTGCGGGGAAAAATTGACAATATCGAAAATCTTTTAAAACAAATTGAACCGTTTGAAAAAGAACGTTTGGAAAAAATAAAAACACGCCTGCAAGAAAATTTACAGATATTGAACGAAAAAATCGAATATGACAAAAACCGTTTTGAGCAGGAATTGATTTTTTATATCGAAAAATTAGATGTAAATGAAGAAAAAGTGCGCCTGCAACAGCACCTCAATTATTTCCGCGAAACGATGAAAGAACACGCGGCAGGTAAAAAACTTGGTTTTATTGCACAGGAAATCGGTCGCGAAATTAACACGCTCGGCTCAAAATCGAACCACAGCGAAATGCAGCGAATCGTGGTGCTGATGAAAGATGAACTGGAACAAATTAAAGAACAGGTTTTGAACGTGTTGTGAAATTTGAACATTATAAATTTATTTATTGCCAACAAAATTATTTATGGAAAAAGTAAAATTAACCAACGGACTTGAATTTTCGAGAATTATACACGGTCAGATGCGTATTCCGAGTTGGGGAATGAACACACAACAATTGTTAAAGTTCATTGAGCAAATTATGGAACTCGGCATTGATACTTTCGATAATGCTGATATTTACGGCAATTACACTTGCGAAAGTTTGGTGGGTGATGCACTCGCATTGAAACCCGGATTGCGCAAACAAATGACCATTGTTACAAAATGCGGAATCAATATTTTATCAAATAAATTTCCGCAGAAAAAAATCCAATATTACGACTACCGTGCGGAATATATCGTTCAGGAAGCGGAAAATTCGTTGCGAAACCTGCGCACGGATTATCTTGATGTGCTTTTGTTGCACCGACCGTCGGATATTCTCAATCCGCACGAAGTTGCCGAAGCGTTTGGGAAATTGCGCCGCGAGGGCAAAGTGCGCTATTTTGGCGTATCCAATTTTTTGCCGCACGATGTAGCAATGTTGCAATCGTATTTAGATGACAAGTTGGTTACCAATCAGATAGAAATCTCGCCTTACCGTATCATTCATTTTGAAAACGGTAATATGAATTATTGCCTGGAAAAAAATCTAAAACCAATGGCATACTGTCCGATTGCCGACGGACGCTTGGCAACGCCGACCGACGAAAAATCGGAACGTATCGTGAAAGTTTTGCGCGAAATTGCCGAAGAACTTGGTGTGCAGGAAATTGACCAAGTCATTTATGCCTGGCTGTTCAAACATCCGTCTGTAATTATGCCCATCAACGGCAGTGGAAAAATTGAACGTATCCGCCGCAGCGTAGAGGCTATGAAACTGGAATTAACGGTAGAACAATGGTCGCGCATTTATGTCGCTTCACGCGGCGTGGCATTGCCTTAAACAGAGATTTTTTCTGTCAAATCTTTTTTATTCCAAAAAAATCATTAAAAAAAGTCTCTTACAAAAAAGGATTAATAATAGTCAGTTGTCTGTCTATTTTCATTTTATGTTGCATATCTTCGGAATATAGTATTTGACAACCGCTGTCTAATGCAGAGGCAATAATAATAGCATCAAATATTTGAAAATCATAACGCAACATCAAACGTTCTGCCGTTTGTAATGTTGCAATATCAATCGCTTGAATTTGGCAAAACTTTAAAACCGGCAAGCAAGCATTGAATATAAAGCCTTTGGGAATTTTCACTATTCGTTTCAAAACACTGATATATTCCGACACTACTTGTGCGGAAATAAAGGGCGATTGAACAATTAAATTTCTTGCGATATTTTGTTTTTCGTTTGCATTTTCATCGTGGCTGTATATCAAAACATTAGTGTCAAGTGCGAATTTATTCATAGATATTTGCTGTTTCTCTGTTAAATTTAAAGCCCGATAAATCAACCAAATAATTTTTTAATTCATCGTCTAAGTTTTTTCTTTTTTCAGATATTGTTTCCACTTTACCGACAATGCTTGGCGTGAACAAACCCAACGAAAAAATATACTCTAATGTTTTTTGGGCTTGCACGTTATCAATATCGTAATCTAACGCTATTGTTGCCATAATGTATTTGTTTAAAATAGTTTTGCAAAGTTATAAAAAACAATCCTAATAATACACAAACAAATAAAAAAAAATACTAAAAAAATCCGACATCTTTTTTATTCCAAAATCATTTTATACCCTTGCTGCATTAAATATAAAATTATGGCTTGTGCGCCGGCAGTTGGGTTGCTGAATTGCCGACTGATGATGACTTCTTCGAGTTAAACAACAACAACTCAATTCGTGATTCGCATTAATCATCAATTTCGCGCAAATTTACATTTTTTGCGTTCTTTTATAAAAGACAGGTCTAAACGACCAACATAAATTCCGTTTTTGCCCATTTGGGTAATAATGACTTTTTGTCCATTTATGTTTTTTTCATAATAAGGTTCAAGCAAAAAATTGTGAGAATGACCGCCGATAACAATATCTATATTATTTGTATTTTTCACTAACATTACATCGCCCATCACGGGTTCATCTTTGTAAAACCCAAGATGAGAAAGGCAAATTACAATATCACATTTTTCTTTTTGTTTCAAAAAAGAGGCAGTTTCATTGGCTGCAACAATGGGGTCTAAATATTTCATTCCCTTGCAATTTTTATCTGCAATCAAACCTTCGGGGTTAACTCCCAAACCGATAATGCCGATTTTTATTCCGGCTTTTTTCAGTACAACATATTTTTTTGTAAATCCTTTTAATGGCGTTTCATCGAAATCGTAATTGGTGGCAATAAATGGAAATTTTGCCAATTTTACTAACATCAGCAAAGAATCCAATCCCAAGTCAAATTCGTGGTTTCCGAGGCAACTTGCATCGTAGCCCATCGCGTTCATTATTTCGATGTCTGCCCTGCCCGAAAGAAGATTGAAATAGGGCGTTCCTTGAACGATGTCGCCGGCTTGCAACAAGAGTACATTTGCGTTTTCTTTTCTCACTTTTTCGACGTATGCCGAACGCCTCAATACGCCGCCTTTGTCGGGATATTGGGCATCATTCCTCGGCATTGCTTCTATCCGGCTGTGGGTATCGTTTGTATGTAAAATAACCAAATGTTTATCTTGCGCCTGTACTGCTAAGGACAAAAATACCCAAAAAATCAATAAATATTTTTTCATCATTCTGTTTTTTTTATAATAATACCTCCATTACCCCTAAATCCCCCACTTCGGCTTCGCTCAGCGACCAAAAGGGGACTTTAGGGCGGTACTCTCTAAAAGCCCCCTTTAGGGGGTTGGGGGTAATATTGCAATTTTTTTTATATAAGAAATCATAAAATCCCGAAGAAGAACGCCGGTATCGTGAAAATTGACGGCGTTTTTCATAACAGCCAATTCGTCGCCGCCGCCGGCTAAATAATCGAGCGTGATAATTTTGTAGGTTTTATCCCTATCCAAAGGAAAATTGTTGATAAATACTGTCTCGTTTTGGCTGATGTTGGAGCATAGAACTTTGTCGGATTTTAAGGTTTCCAATATGTCTTTTCCCATCAATTCGACATATACAAGCGTGTTGTCGAAAGAATATATTTCGTACATATCGCCCAGCGTAATGATGCCTTTATTCAAATTTGAACGATGTCCGTTGATGTTCATCAAAGCCAAATCCACGCCCTCATTTTCTCCGAATTGTTTCATCGCATTCAATGTAAAATAAACCAATTCCCGTGCGGGTTTTTCGATGGTCAGCGTGCGGGAGGCTTCGCCTATCGCCGTAGAACTTGCCGAATTGATCATTTCGCTGTAATAATTAACCAAGTTTGCTACCTGCACGTTTGCAGATTTGTCGAAAGTATTGTCCATTTGCACCGGACTTGATTTCATTTCATAAACAGTGTATGCCTGCGGCGAACAGGCATAACACAGAATAATTATCAAGAGGAAATTCAGTTTTTTCATTCGTTTGCTTTGTGTTTGTCTTTAAAAATAAATGCAAAAGCAATGGCAATCACAAGCGCGTAGGCGGCAAAAACAAACCAGACATTTGGAATATCGGGCAAATTCCACACAATATTGTTATCTCTTGTGAAATACGTTTTGATGATTTCGCCGGCAATAATATTTCCGAGAACTGCGCCTATCCCGTTGGTCATTAGCATAAAAACGCCCTGGGCAGAGGATTGTATTTTCGAATCCGTATTTTGTTGAACAAATAACGCGCCCGAAATATTGAAAAAATCGAAAGCCATACCGTATATCAAACAGGAAACAACAATTAATCCGAAACCGAGAGCGGTATTTTCGGCAAATCCCAACAATCCAAAACGCAAAACCCACGCAAGCATACTGAAAAGCATTACCTTTTTTATGCCAAACCTGCTCATAAAGAACGGAATAGCAAGTATAAACAATGTTTCGGATATTTGCGAGATAGATAAAATGATGGTAGAAAAGTCAAAAACAATAGAACCTTCGGGGAAAATATTCGGGTCTTGTAAAAAAGCGTCGCCATAAGCGTTTGTCAGTTGCAATGCCGCGCCAAGCAAGAGGCTGAACATAAAAAATATTGCCATTTTTCTTTGCTTGAACAATGCAAATGCCCTCAAACCGAGTTTGTCTATCCAAGTTTCTTTTTGTTCACGTTCGCTGAGCGAAGTCGAAGCGGTCGAAGAAACCTCTTTTTTTATTGTTGGCAACAAAGCAAACGCAAAAATCGACAAACAAAACGCGCCAACTGCCGAAATTATGAAAGATACTTTTATGCTATAACCCAATCCCCATTCTTTTGTAAAACAGTTTGTTAGCCACATCGCAACAATAAAACCGACTGTTCCCCAAACCCTGATTGGCGGAAAATATTTAGTCGGGTCTTTGCCTTCTTTTTTCAAAACTTCAAAACCGATGGCATTGCTCAAACCGATGGTCGGCATATAAAAACACATCGCAATCAACAAAACCCAAAAAAATGTCGTTGGCGAATCGATAAACGGCAGAAAGCACATTACCGCCGCAAACGCCAAATGCAAAATGGCATAAACATAGTTTGCTTTCCATTTATCGGCAAGAATGCCAAACAATGTCGGCATAATCAGCGAGGCAAAGCCCATTGTCGAAAAAACCAAGCCAAATTCGGCTCCGTTCCAGTTTCGTTCTTTAAATCCGTAGGCTGCAAGCGTCATCATCCACGCTCCCCATACAAAAAATTGCATAAAAAGCATTACCGTGAGCCGCAGTTTGTTTGTGTTATTATTCATTTTTTTTAAGTTTTAAAGTCAAATATTTATGACCCCAAAAGTACAAAAAAATAGGATATAAAACGACAAAAATCAGCAAAAATTTTAATGTTCAATTTTCCGTGTTTTATTTATCATTTCTGCCGACAGGCTGACAATCATTGTGATAAGAAAAAGTACGCAGCCGAGCAAAAACAGTGCCTGATAATGCGTTCCGTCTGTTGGCGCTTCGCCGAGTTCGGCAGCGATGGTGGCGGGAATGGTGCGCACGGGCTCAAAAAGCGAACTCGGCATTTTGGCAGCGTTTCCGGTTACCATCAGCACCGCCATTGTTTCGCCAATCGCACGACCGATGCCCAGCACAACGGCAGCCATTATGCCCGATGAAGCGTAAGGCACAACAACCCGGTAAACCGTCTGCCAGCGGTCTGCACCCAACGAAAGACTTGCTTCGCGCATTGTGCGCGGCGTGTTGCGCATTGCATCTTCCGATACGGTGATGATGGTGGGCAATGCCATAATTGCCAAAATAACTGCGCCTGCCAATGCTGTTTCGCCCACAGGCAAATCGAATGTTTTTTGAATAAGCGGCGCGAGCACCACCAATCCGAAAAATCCGTAAACCACCGACGGAATGCCTGCCAACAGTTCAATGGCGGGTTTCAGCATACTGCGCATCCGTTCGCTTGCCAATTCCGAAAGATAAATGGCTGCGCCCAAACCGAGCGGCAAAGCAATGAGAATGGCGAAAATGCTCACCAACAATGTTCCCAAAATAAGCGACAATACGCCAAATTGCGCTGCAGGCGTAGCAGTCGGCAACCATTCTCTCCCGCCAAAAAATTCGGCAAAAGAAATATTATTTGAATGAAGAATTAAAAATGAAGAATTAAGAGTGGAAAATTCACTGTCCGTTAAGTTACTCAATTCTTTATTCTTTATTCTCCATTCTTCATTCAAGATGTATTTTTCCGGGAAAAATGCAATGATAGCAGGATTTTCCGCGATATGTCCGGCTATTTTTTGGGGTAGGAGTTCGTAGTTTTCGCCCATTTCTTCTTCGGCATAATAATCGAAAATTTCCTCGAAGCGAAACGGTACAATTTCTTCGTCGTTACCGCCGAGTTCCTGCCAATTGGTTATTTCGTGGTCGAAAATTTCCTTGATTTCGTGCGAAGTAAGTTTTTTCACAGGATTTTCGCTGTGTATGCAAAGCGCGTAACCATTCTCTACCGGCGAATTGCCAAACAAACCCAAACCCTCTTTGAAAAGAAAAACAATAATCAACAAAATGGCAAGCGATGTAATGCTGCCGCTTACCGTAAATATTGCCTCCACAAGGCGTTCCGCAAATTTTCTCATTTATAATTTCTTGTTTTTACGTTGCAAAAGTAAAATCGTTTCGTTACATAGAAATTACAGATATGTTACGAAGTGGTTACAAGTTCATTTTTTAACGAGAAATAATTTGAATAACATTATCCCCAAATTTTTCGGTCTGCAATAACTTCACATTTTTCAACTCAGGCGCTTTTACACCTGTTTTCAAAAACAAATTTCCGGCAGTTTCTACGTGAATTTCGTCCCACAAATCCTCATCAATAAAACTTTGCAGCAACATCGCGCCGCCTTCCACAATAAGTGAAGTTAAATTCCGGCGATATAGTTCCGCCAAAATTTGCGGTAAAACGCCTGTTGTAAACACCAGCGTTTCCGCCTCGTCATTAAATAAATTATACGTTTTCGGGATTTTTAATGTACGGTCAATTACCACACGCACAGGATTTTTACCCTCTGCCAAGCGTACCGTCAGACGCGGATTATCGCTTAAAGCGGTTGTTGTACCCACCATAATTGCGGCTTCTTGCGCCCGCAGTTGATGAACGATTTTTTCGGTTTCGGGCGTAGAAATTTTTACCGGCTGGCGTGTTTCGGATGCAATGAAAGCATCGGCGCTCTGCGCCCATTTCAATATAATGTAGGGACGTTTTTTCTCGTGAAAAGTAAAAAATCGTTTATTGATTTTGGCGCATTCGCTGTGTAACACATCGCTAAAAATTTCTATTCCTGCTTCTTGCAACATTTTGATGCCGCCGCCCGCCACGTGCGGAAATGGGTCGCTGTGTCCAATCACCACGCGGGGAATGCCGCACTCAATAATCCGCAAGGCGCAAGGAGGCGTTTTACCATAGTGCGAACAAGGTTCTAAATTGACATAAAGCGTTGATTCTGAGAGTAGATATTTGTTTTTTACGGCATCAATGGCATTTATTTCGGCGTGTGCTTCGCCGTATTTTTGGTGGTAGCCTTCGCCGATAATTTCGTTGTTGCACACAATCACCGCGCCCACCATTGGATTGGGGGCAACCTCGCCTGCGCCTTTTTGCGCAAGTTCGAGGCAACGGTACATATATTTTTCGTGATTATTCATTTTTTTCTTGAACGCAAATTACGCAAAAACCGCAAATTTCCGCAAAAATGTTTTACTTTTGCCAAATTATTTTTTTTCTATTTTGAATTGATTCCGAATTCTTTTAATTTTTAATTTTTAATTTTTAATTTTGTTAATGCTTCGTTTTATCCGACAGTCATTGAGCAGCCTTTACTCCGAGCGAGAAGCAAACAAATTGGCTATCAATGTTTTGCAACACGTAACAAACTTGTCGCAAGCCGCCATTTTGACTTGCAAAGATACGGTTTTGTCTGAAAATGAACGGCAAAAAATTGAACAAATTGTTGCACGGCTGCAAAAAAGCGAGCCATTGGAATATATTCTTGGCAAAACGGAATTTTACGGTTTGTCGTTTTGCGTTTCGCCCGATGTACTTATTCCGCGCCCCGAAACAGAGGAGTTGGTCGATTGGATTATCCGCGACACGAAACACCCCGCGCCCCGCATCCTCGACATCGGCACGGGAAGCGGTTGCATTGCCGTTGCTTTGGCAAAAAATATTGAAAACAGTAATGTTTTTGCTATTGATATTTCGGAAAATGCGCTGGAAATTGCTCGAAAAAATGCAGAAATTAATAATGTGAATGTTGAATTTTTCAGAAAAGATATTTTCAAAGCCCCCTCAATGGGGGGAGTTGCAGCAGTACCGCCGCCAAAGTCCCCCATTGAGGGGGGATTTAGGGGGGATTTTAACATCATCGTCAGCAATCCGCCCTACGTTTGCGAAAGCGAAAAGGCTGATATAGAGGCGAATGTGCTGCTTTACGAACCGCACACAGCGTTGTTTGTGCCGAATGAAAATCCACTTGTTTTCTATCGCGCCATTGCAAATTTTGCACTTACGCATTTGTCGGGAAGTCTTTATTTTGAAATTAACCGCGCTTTTGGACAAGAGATTTGTACAATGCTTGGCGAAATGGGATTTTCGGATATTGAATTACGAAAAGATAATTATGGGAATAATAGAATGATTAAATGCAATTCCGGCATTTAAAACACATACGCCAAACCAATACCATTGCCGGATAAGTTAATTTGAAAACGCTTTTCGGGAGTAGTTGTACTCAAATATTTTTTTTGAAATTCGTCTTGAACCTTTTTCTTCATAGCGCCTCCAACAGCAGAAAATGGGATACTTGTAGTAATCAATGCATCACCGGCAATACTGCTCAAAAGTCCTACCAATGGCAAATAATCCATATTAGAACCAATTCCACACACTACAAGCACCAAACCGATGCTTGATAACGCCATTCCGCCTGCGAACAGATTTTTTCCTCTGTACGAGAAATTTTGCCCGGTACGAAATTTTTCATACAAAGCAATATCGTATTTTTTCAAAAATATCTCTTGTGCATCGTCATTCAACTGCAAAAAATCATTTTTCCCTTCAAAATCTGCGATTTTTTCTTTGATTTCTTCTTTGATTTCTTCTTTTTGCACCACAGTTTCAAATAATTCAACGATTCCATTTTTATAAATAATCGAAGAAATATCTTTTTTGGACATAACGTAATCCGGTCCGTCCAAATTGTTTAACGATTTATACCTGATGTTGTCCGTACCGACCTCTGTTACTTTTGCTTCTATTCTTCTTGCATTTTTCGTAACAATAATGTCTTGACCAAGCACAACACCGCAAACCAAAACAAAACACAATGAAAAAAATATTCTTTTTGTTGCCATAAATTTATTTTTTTAAAAGTTTGAAATCAGGACAAAGATAAAATGAAATAATTTTATTTGCAAACAAAATTGGTTAATTCTTTTTTTGAGGTACTTTTTTTGTTGATAAAAAAAAGGTTCTACCGGAAATTGTGTGGAAAATTGTTCTTTTTTATTCCCGTTAGGGAATATCGCTCGGTAGAAAAATGTCTTTATTAGCCGGTTGCAT
>JGI24696J40584_12961385_pt1 | contig 14750 bp, 9 predicted proteins | sample TergutCo191P4_FD_40584 | JGI IMG/M metagenome (IMG submission 40584)
GACCGCTCTGTCGTTCAGAGTCCTGGCACTGATCCTCGGCATAGTCTCGGTGATAATCTTCTTCCTTACGGAGGACTGGACCGTACCGAATGCAGCAACCGACAAGTGGACGCTGCTGATGTTCATATTGCTCCTTGCAGCGATGATAGTGACCGCGGTCAGTTTCCGCTTTGATATGGGAAAGAACGATCCCGACGGATAAACCATAAACCAAAATGACAGATGCCCGTAAGACCATCAGAAATGATAGGGTTACGGCATCTGTCACAACATCTTCACTGTAAACTTTTTATCGGATGCGGACCTACTCTGACTGTTATAAATGACTTCCATCAGAGATTCTGGCAACATCAGCAAAGAAGACGGGACCATAACGGTAAATGGATGGGTTCAGGATGTAAGGAACCTCGGCGGCATATCTTTCATAACTCTTAGGGACAGGCACGGGACCCTGCAGATAACGATGCCGAAGAAAAAGATCGACCCAGACCTTTTTGAATCATTGACCAGACTGCCCAGAGAGTCGGCTGTCTCTATTACGGGAGAGGTAAAAGAAAGCAGCCAGACAGCCCTCGGCGTCGAACTGATACCCTCTTCATTTGAACTTCACAGTGAGGCAGGCGTGCCTCTCCCCATGGGAGTTGTCGATAAGGTAAACGTTGATATGGATACCCGCCTCAACAACAGATTCATGGACCTGAGAAAACCGGAGACAAGGGCCGTCTTTGAGATCAGGTCGCTTGTCGTCGAGCTGATAGCAGAAGCAATGACCGGCAGCGGATTCATTAACATAAACACCCCGAAGATGGTCGCATCCGGGGCCGAGGGCGGTGCAACGCTCTTCGGCATAGACTACTTCGGAAAAAAAGCATATCTGGCGCAGAGCCCCCAGCTTTACAAGCAGATGCTCATGTCCACAGGCTTGGACAGAGTGTTTGAGATAGGCCCTGCGTTCAGGGCGGAGCATTCCAACACCAACCGCCACGTCACCGAATTCATATCCTTCGACGGAGAGATGGCGTGGATAGAGAAGCAAGAGGACGTGATGATGATGATAGAGAACGTGATCGACCATGTCCTCGTTAATCTCAAAGTAAAAGGGAAAAAACACCTGGACGTCCTCGGCAAAGATATAACCGTCCCAAAAAGGCCGTACCCTATACTGACATACACAGACTGCCTGAAGATGGTCAGGGACCGCGGCCTTCCTCTCAAGGACGGGGACGATCTCGGCACGGAAGGCGAGAAGATCATAGGCGACGTGATGTCCGAGACCGGGAACGACCTCTACTTCATCGCCGAATATCCGGAAGAGGCGAAGCCGTTCTATATCATGGAAAAAGAAGGCACCGACCTTTCATTCTCATTCGACCTTGACTACAAAGGCCAGGAGATATCCTCCGGCGGTCAGAGGGAGCACAGATACCCTGAGCTTTTGAAGAGGATGGAAAAGAAGGGCTTGGACCCCAAGGACTTCGACTCCTACCTTGACGCTTTCAGGTACGGTATGCCCCCGCACGGCGGATGGGGGATCGGCGTGGACCGCGTTGTCACAAAGATCCTAGACCTTCCGAATGTCAGGGAAGCGATACTGTTCCCCAGAGACATCAGCAGGCTTACGCCGTGATGTTTTCAATCCATTTTTGTGGTGACATCGTGAAAGCATTCGACCCGGCCTGTATCACATCGACCTGTTTGGTGTTTGTGTTGTACAATGCTTCCCAAAAAACAATCTCTTTGGGTAATATCGATCCGATATTTTATAAAAACCATCTTCCAAGCACCACCGTGCATTCCTTGGTCCGTGAGATAATGGACATTATTCAGAACAAGCGCCTGCAGTGATCTGTAAGCATGCTGTACAATGTCCGCAATCAACTGATGCGGGCAGCAGCATTCCTGCGATACTCTAAGCCTGCGTTCGGCAAATACAACATGGGCTCCATTACCATTCTTCCAGCAGGAAATCGAGATAGTTCTGTTCCCTTATCCCGTCCTCTCCGTCAGATGTGTTCCTGTCGGCTGTTATCACTGTCTTTGGATAATTGTCCTTTATGCTCCTCAAGCTTCCGAACTCGCGTTCTGATGTGCCGGCAAGGGTCAGCGTTACCTGATAATGCCTTATGTCCGACCCTTTCACCGCAACGAAATCCACTTCCTTCCCGTTCACCTCTCCCGTGGTGACATCGTACCCTCTGCGCACCAGTTCCAGATACACTATGTTCTCCAGCACCCTCCCCATGTCCTTCCTCTCATAGCCTATCATCGCAGCCCTCATCCCCGGATCTATGCAGTAATATTTCTCACCAGTCTTCAGCAGTTTCTTCCCGGATATGCCATAGCGCTGCACACTGCACAGCAGGTATGCCTGCTCGAGAAGCGAAAGATATGATGACACAAGCTTCGAGTTGGATAATCCCAGTTCCTTGGCTATCGATGCAGGACTTGATACATTTCCAATGTTGGACATCATGAACCTCAGGATCCTGTTCAGGGTGCTTATGTCCCTTATTTGGGATCTTGGGGCAATATCGTTCGTGATTATCCTGCTTATGAGTCCCAGCAATGCCTCCCGGACTATCGTTTGCTCCATGCGCGTGTTGATCATGGGCATGGACCCCAATCTGGCAAACTGATCGTATCTCTTTTCAAGATCAGAATATGTGCCGTCCGATGGGTTCTGCTCAAGGAACTCTTTGAAGGACAGGGGCATCATGTATATGTCAAAGGTCCTGCCGCCGAGGAGAGTGGATAATTCAGAAGAAAGAAGGAATGCGTTGGATCCCGTGACGTATATGTCGCAGTCATATTCCACACGTATCGAATTGACGACCTTCTCCCACCCCAGAACATTCTGCACTTCATCCAGGAACACATATTTGCACCCGTTGTCAAGCTTTTTTGATATCGCTTTATGGAACTCCCTGTAATCAGAGAATTCATTCTCGATGATCTCGAAGTTCATGTAGACGATATCGCTGTCGGATATCCCCTCGGCGCGGAGAGCATTCATGAACTGCTCCATGAGTGTGGTCTTCCCGCATCTCCTGACGCCGGTTATCACTTTCACAGTGCCTGTAAGGCTCTTAACACTCTGAAGCCGCTCGAGATATTTCGTTCTCAGGATCTCTTTGCTCATTTTTGTCTCCGATAGTTTGACTTATAAGTCATCTTTTTCCAAATATTAAAATATTCTGATTTATAAGTCATCTTTTTCTGATTAGAATACAAGAACCAGCCGGGCTTCGTTCAGGCAGCGGCATTCCTGCGATACCTTAAGAACGTGGATACTCTCTTCTGCAAAGCGCTCATGAAATCTATGCGTAATGCGGCCAAATATCCCAACCTGGAAAGTTTGAAGGTGTTCCATAAGGAGCACCGTGCGAAGATCACTCTTTTCATAGTGTTCACGGTGTTGTCCGGCGTTATAGCTTTGGCCCTGCCGCTCTTCTTGTCGGAGATACTGATCACTCTGACCGGAGGGGATTATGACAGGATGGCATACCTTGCGGTCGTTGTGTTCGCACTCGTCGGTGCGATCGCTTTGTCCGGGATGGCCGCAGAATATTATTACACTGTGACGACCAACGACCTCTTTCTCAACATACGCCGTAAGGTCGCCTACAGGACCCTGTCGATGAACCTTTCCGCGGTCTACGACAAAGGCTCCGGGTTCTTCCTGGAACGGCTGAACGAGGACAGCAGGGAGGCGAGCGCCGTCCATCTGAATATTTGGAGGGCGGTCATCAGCCTTGTCATCAACCTCGGGTTCATAGGATACATAACGATCCTGAACGTCTATCTCGGGCTGCTCTTCGCGGCCGGCCTCGCTGTCCTGATGTTCCTGGAATATCTTCGTGTGTCACGGCTGCTCGAGAACATGAAGAGAAGCAAGCGCGCGATCGAGAAGGTCAAAGCGAATGAAGTGGAGATATTGAAGGGCATCAAGGAGATCAAGGGCCTTAACGCAAAAGAGCCAGTGATGGGGAAACACACCTCCATCAGTTCGAAGTATGTCGACATAAAGTACGACCGCGAAATATATCAAAAGAAGATGGAGTATCTCATCAGGGTCGTCAAAGGCGGGATAGATCTGTCGATATTGCTTTTCGCAGGTCTTTATCTCTTGCCAAACGGCATGGCCGAGCTGGCGGCAGTGCTTATCATCTGGACCTACAAGGGAGATATCTACGGGCTGATCGCCAACCTTGCGCGCATAAAGGATACTTATGTTAATGGTGAGCTTGCAGCGAAACGTATCAATGAGATCCTGCAGGCGTCTGCGGGCGAGGTCGATACGTTCGGTGATAAGCCGATCGAGGGGAAGATAGAGACCATCGAGTTCAGGGATGTCTCCTTTGAATATTCCAAGGACAAGAAGGTCCTGGATGGTTTAAGTTTCAAGATAGAAGGGAACGGTGTTGTCGGTCTGGTGGGAAAGAGCGGCAGCGGGAAATCGACGATCTTCAGTCTATTGGCGAGATTCCATGATCCTATGTCCGGAAGTATCCTGATCAACGGCATGAATGTGTCCGAACTGGCGGAGGATGATGTTAGGGGGAGCATAACCCCCATTCTCCAGGATCCGTATATTTTCAACGACACAGTGATGAATAACCTGCTTTTTGCACGCCCTGATGCAAGTGCCGAAGAGGTCACGGAAGCATGCCGTGCCGCATGCATACATGATGAGATAGCTGCGATGCCTGAGGGATACAACACGATGATCGGGGAGGGAGGAGCAACGATATCCGGCGGGCAGAAGCAGAGGCTGGAGATCGCAAGGGTCTTGCTCAAAGATTCTGAGGTGATGTTATTCGACGAGGCGACGAGCGCGCTCGACAGGAACAATCTTGAGAAGATCAATAATCTTATAATAGAGCTTAGCAAGGACAGGATCATACTAGTCATTGCGCATCGCCTCAGCATCATGAGACGGTGCGACAGAGTGATCGTGCTTGATGACGGTAAGGTTGTTGCGGAAGCTCCTCACGAGGAGTTAATGAGAACCTGCGAATACTACGGAGAGTTGTTCAGGAGAAATACGACCGCTGAACCTCCGGTGTGAGTCTCTCGACAAAGGTTTAAGCAAGTGAAATGCACTCAGGATAATGCCAATCAGGCGATGATAGTTTTATCTAAAATAATTCATTTGGGCGATACAAATCCCTTATTTTACAAAGGCAGGTGGAACTGAAATAACTTTACCTCGCTTTAAAAATCATGGCCATAACAGCCCCAACTCACCCATTGCGTCTCTGAGCAGCCCTCTCTCGAAACTGTCCAACATGCCTATATCGTCAATTTTATCTTTGAGATATGTTGCGCCATCGACCATATTCATATTTACTAAATCTGGGAACTTTTGCTCAATATCTTTTATCGCTTCGGTGGGGTACCCATATTCTACAAGATGATTGCCAATGTCACTTTCAACTCCTGTCTCATAGAAGCGTATGACATTAGATAATGAGAAATTAGAAACATCTATATCTTTTATTTTTCCAGCTTGGCGATATAATGTCTCAAACAACCTCAACAATTTAGGCATTTCAAACTCCACTGTTGTTCTGATTTGGTAAAATACTTCCAAAAATGCATCCTCCACATCTTCATTGTTTTTGAGTTGATATTCCATAAGACCTCTAAAGCCCTCGTATCCATACTTCTGAACAACATAAAGTGTTTTCTTACCCTCATCTTCATTCAATAAGTCTGCTTGAATCATTGATATCATTATTTTTTCCATGTATTTTCCATTAATGAAGAACCATATGTGCCCATTATCAATCAACTTCTGGAAGCTAGAAAATACCTGAGGTTGAGATAAATGCTTCAAAAATTTTTCCTGCGTCAGTCTATCGATCAGTCTGTTTTGTATAAACACTTCATCTGGGAGAAGTTTTTTATCAAGTTTATTGTCTCGGACTCTCTTCAGAGGTTGATTGCTCTCCATAAGGTCTTCAATCCACACATTATCTAAATCAATATTATGAAGTGGTTTTTCTCCAAATGTCCTGAAATCAAGTTTAATGTCTGGTTTTTCATCTATTTCTAACTGCGTCTTATCAGTAAAATAAATGCGCCCAATATACTGATTATAGTATCTTCCCGCCCTCCCTTTTATGTTTTTTATAGAAAAAGGCGTCAGTAGCTTTTTCCCAGAGCTATTGTTGAGGATTACTACATTGCTGGCATCTGTGTTTACGCCTTCGATGATTGTAGATGTACAGAATAAAAACTCTACCTCCCCTTCGTTGAAAAGCTTAAGCATGTGTTTTTGAACATATTTCGGAAGTCTACCATGATGAATTCCATATCCAGAGTTAAGTGCATCCACTATGCTCCATGAGAGCTTCCCACTATCCAATGTACAATAACGGTGCTTCAGGTGATCTGCGAATTCAGCGCATACACCCAATGTGTGTTTTTTCTGTTTAGCTACATGCATGTCGCCAGAAAGCATACTGATGACTTTCTTTGTATATTGCATGGCTTTTTTTGGTGTCGAACAATATAGAATCGTTTTTCCAAGTTTGTTCTTTGATATGTGTTTTACAATCCCTGTTGCCCGCTCTTCAGAGTTGGTTGGGCGAGTCTCATATATTTGTACAGCGCGTTCCCCCAATAAAGGATGATGCTCGATGCATTTTTTGTTCCAAGCATGCGTAATTATCTTCATTGTGGGTTCAAGTCTAATCTCTTTAGTATAGACTGCATTGATTTCAAAAAATCTTTTAAAACCATTTGATGTTTCTTCAAGATTTATATATGGCCCAGCAAGATAGTATTCTTTTACATTTTTAGAAAGAAGATATAAACATATCCTAAACGCCTTCGCTCGATCTGATTTCAGCGAATATTCTGAGAATTCATTTTCTTCACCCCCAGCAGGAGAAAAAAACACGTCGTCGTTGAAGAAGTCATCATCTATTTTGTATATTTCATCAAAGAAAAAGAAATCTATCGTCCCCTCAAAGGAGGATAATATTTGTAGTGCTCTTTCGGGCGTGAGAATGAAGATGTTTTTTTCACAAGGAGAGATTTTTGTATAAACGCTGTTAATAATATTATATTTCAACCCCTTGGATAGTAGAAACGCGCGTATCTTTTCTGTGTTCTCAAACAATAGCGCAATGGTAGGAAAAATGAGGAAGACTTGCCCATATCTATCTCGATTTAGATACAGCATCTCCCTTAACATGAATGTTTTTCCAAAAGATGTGGGGGCGCTCAAAAAAAGACGCTTTGTGTCTACTGTCTGAAATGCATTTACAATATTTTTCTGAGACCCATCAAGCAATATGCCCTCATCCATTTCTGATTGGTATAATTTTTCAACAGCGCGGTATGAGAGTTTCTCCACTCCGCATATGCCCAATTCATTGATTTCTATTTTGTTTGCGTTTGCTGAAGTGTAGTACCCAAACATACGCAACTTCATTGATGCTTCTACCAAAAGTTCACGATATATAGGATCTGAAGAATAGCTTTTGTTATCTGATATGTAGCATATCAGATTTTTCAGCCGTTCCGTGTTCTCAGGCGATCCATCATAGTTGTTGATTCCGCGTACCAACTCGTATAGATACTCGTGTTTTTTCATTTTCGAGCCACCACAAGTTCACGCAGTTTAGATACATCACTAACTGGAAAAATATAAAAAGGTACGATATCAATCATATCGGCATCGATTTCGATTTTCAAATCATCGCATTTAATCTTTTCATCGAAGTATCCTTTGATACTGTCTGACACATCATCCATACTTCTTTTGAAATCATCATGATAATAGCACTCATGAGAAAACACCATCAGGCAAGGAAGTTTGATCCGAACATTGTTTCTTTTCAGCGCTTTTATAACTTCTTTGTATTTATGGTCTGAATCCCAGTTCTCTTCAGCGGCCATTTCGGCAAGGCTGTTGAGATCATTCATTATGTTTACTAGTTTGTCTTCTTTTCGGCTCGCGACGTAGAACATGTAGTCTGAAAAATATGTTTTTGTGTTCTTTTGCAGATCCTCCATAATTCCTCTTTTGCTTTCGGCCATGCTGGTGTTTGTCTTTACTTGTCCTAACCAAAATTGGATTTCTGAATCTCTTGTAGAGAAATACGCCGCATCATATCCTGTAGGATTTCTTTGTTTGAAACCAACTTTCAATCTAGTAAACATTTTTTGGCTGTCAGAATCAATCATTTGAATTAATACATCTAACAGCATTTCTCCAGCTGTTCCGATGGCGTCGGGATCTATAAATTGTTTAGTGTAAGCATATTTTGCAGATTTCTTTAAATCCCTCAGTTTGCCTTTTTCTAAATAATCTAGTACTTCACTTTCCGAGAATGCAAAAAAGACTGTGTTTTCAAGTAGAAGATTGGCCAACACTTCAATGGACCCCTCTTCCTTCTTATGTGAATATGGACAGTAACAAAACATATTGTTAAAAAGTGATTCAAAAACCGGATACTCAATTATTATATCCTTTGCGCGAGTCAAAATACACTCATCAAACAATTTGTGGTATTCCTCATTACGCTCGCTCGTTTCCTCATCCCCGCCATAATATATCTTCTCTAATAAAAAGAAACTGACTATATCATATGCAATTGGTGGCATAATGAGTAAATCGAGGAACAAACAAGAGAGAGGAGGTTAGAATGTAGATTATATCGTATTGTCTACATAAGGGCCAGTGTTTTTATAAGCCGTTGTTTCAGCATATCTGAATCATAAGATCTCTTCGTCTTCTTGACATTTTCCTTTGTCTCCAAAATGCGATCGACCTATTCAATGACCTTCGCACTTTTTATGCGACTGTGGTAGTTTAGTTTATTTGTTGACAATTATATTTCATGAAAAAGCCAACTAAAAAATCCAAATTCCTGCAAAATGCTGAATTCATGACTGCATTGCTCACATCAAAAAATAGTGCCTTCCTCCCATTATCTCTCTTAATGCCGCTACGATGCCACAATAATAAAACACCATTACTCACAGATCCGCTTATTGTTCTGGCATTTATACAGGATATATCGCTGTCACAGTGTAACCTGATGGCATATATCCTACATTGTGCCAGTAGCTCTGCGTCAGACCGGGAGTTGCCTCACAATAGAAATATTTGATATTTTGATAGTAATAATATGTTCCAGACCCGCCATTCACATCAAGACCAACGGCTAAATGCCCCCCAGGATTAGTATTGACCCAGAACAACGCTACATTATATCCCAATTCCTTCATAAGTGCTGCATAGAGTATGGCATGATCCTCGCAGTCGCCCTGATTTCTCCACAGCGTCTCGGCAGGGTAGTTCCAGTGTTCTTGCATGGCATCCCCCTCATTATCATATTTGTATGGAATGCTCTGCACAAAATGAAGTACATAGTTCGCCCTATCTATACTGCTCCATCCAGATGTTGTATTTTTAAAACTTCCTGCCAGTGACTTTACGAGCGGATCATTACTGTTAACAAACTTAGTTAGGTAAGATTGTTGATATCCTCTAACAATCGGGTCTGACGCGTAGTTGTAATACCATGAGAATGCCGTATATACTTGGATTGAAGCATTTCTGTTCATGCTTGTTTTGTCATAATTGGAATCAAATGGATTCCACCAGTCCCCACTGGTATCCTCATGATATTTCCAGTTAAATGTTATGTTCTTGTACTGCTCCACAACAACATTCTCAGTTTTTGATGCCCTTGCCCCATCTGAATATGTTATTGTTTGAGTAATGTCAACACCCATGCCTGTGTCGATTCTTACAGAAGTACTGTTCTTTGCACCATTGACGCCATCCTCAAATTTAATCGTCTGACCTGTGAGCGTGTTAGTGACCGTCCATGTCCTGTATGATACCTCGGCGTTATAGACCGATGTCATCGTTATTATTGACGGAGCCACTGATGTGGACAAACTTATTGAGAATGAGGCATCATGCCTTATCTGATATCTCGCTTCTAAAACAATGTCTTCATTGACTGTAAATGTATAATTCTGAGATTTGGACTTTAACGTATTTCAAGCATACCAGCCGTCAAACGTATAGGCAGAACTATTTGTTATAACGCTGCAGGTAAAACTATTTCCATGAGCAATCTGTCCACCACTGGATGATATTGCTCCAGCGTTTGGATAATTAATCGATATTCTCACATCGTGATTCGATCGAGTAAATTTCGGAGTTAAGGTCAGACTTTCCTGGGCTTTGAAATTAAGAGTGCTAGATTTTGAATATAGGGAGCCGTTCTTATACCATCCGTCAAATGAATACCCATCGTATGAAATCGCTGTGAGAACAACTGTGTTTCCTGCTACAAATATGCCTGCACCGGTAGCATTCCCGCCCTCGCTGTTTACCACGTTGATAGTGTATCTTGTTACACTAGTATCCCTGCCACCGCTGCCATTATGATCGCTATTGTCAGCATTGTCGGCGTTGTCTGGTGAATCGTCTGGATATGACAGATATAAAAACCCCACTCCGATTACTAGTACAAACACTACTACTATTACCGCTGCTATTTTAGCACCTGAAAAAGACATCTGATTATTTCTCTCCATTTTCGTATTAGATTACGTATACTATATAGTTTGGCACCAAATAATGAACTTGGCGTAACAATAATTGTTATTTTAACGCTAAATTTGAGAGAGGGAATCATGTAGCGATACTCGACTGTCTGTCGGCTTGGTTCACTTCTTACTGCTAAAAAATTTAAGATAATTTTCTGACAGTTCTTCCTCGCTCAGCTCCTCGTCATATTTGTTTTTTGGAGCTTCTCCGTATTCGCTGTCTTTGTCCACTTGAATTACAAATTTCTTGAAATCGGCATTTTCTGATAATACATTCACAGCGTCTTCGTCGATGTACTCTCTGTATCCAGATGGGAAAAGTATCTCAGACTGAGCTGGATTCTTTAGATCTAGGCGGATGACGCCTATGCCAAATGATCTGCTCAGCGATCTAAGCTCATCTATCACATCCTCAGATATCGCACTGGCAACAAGATATCCCTCATTTGCCCAAGAAGAATTGGATATTGCCTGAAAGAAACTCTCCCTCACATTTCCAATTTTCAATTCCTGTTTGATCTCAAAAGAGAAAAGTTTGATTAAATTCTGTTCCAAACGTGTAAAGAGACTGCGAACTGCAGGATCATAGTCATCATCGAATGGATAGTGAACACCAACAATATCGGGATATCTCCACTTGTTAGCGCCCAAGCTTCTCTTTTCGGATTTGGATGCATCAATCGTCTTACAGTGGCATCTGAAATGCGGATCGCTACTGAGGAATGAGACGAGAAAGGGGTGCATTTTTATTTCATTATGGTTAATTTCTTTGGAACGTTTGTTTTCGATTGTATCTTCTGTTGGTTCTTCTTTTGAAACATATGCGCTTTTGCTTCTCGCTGTGAGGAAGAACTTTACCGGTTTCTTTGAATATTGATAAAAATCGGAATTGACACCTTTTTCTTTGATGTCCATATACATCTGTGCCTACAATAATCTCCACGGGGTTTTTCCAGCGACTGATGTATCAAGATTGTGGGCCAATTTATATTCCCAAATCTCTTCGCTTGTCATGGGGCGGCTGCTTGCCTCAAGTACTTTTTTCGACAGTTACTTTCCTGTATATACCATACTAGATAAACTATCTTTGATGAATAAATCTTTTTTGCGTCGGTTTCGTTACCATGTATGGCTATTGCGTACATTCTAAGCGCACATGTAAAACATTGAGCGTTGATGACCAAAAAAGCATTAAAGTGCGTATACATAACTACTAGCGCGATGACTGACAACCTTGAGTATAAAAACATTAAAATCGATAATGAATCAAGTTTCAGAGCACATCTAAAAAGAGGAATAAACCTATTTACAGGCGCTGGTTTCTCTAGATTGCCTGATGATTGCGGAAATAAATTGCCTGATGGAACAGAACTTGCATCAGAAATCATAAAGAAATATGGTCTACGGGATCTTGATGAGGATTTAGGCACTGTTGCAGACCTTGTTCCAGAAGAATCATTGCAGAATTACATCAAAGAACGTTTTACGGTGAAATCTTGCAACGAGTTATATTATAATATAAATAAACTAAACCTTCGTTCATTCATCACAACAAATTATGACAATGTCCCCAATATTATTTTTTCGAGGAATAATCGGCAGAAACTGTATAATGCACCCAGTAAAGGAGGACAGAAAAAACCAACAGAAGGCGAGTTTGACAAAAAATTTCTGATTCCTTTTATTCCCCTTCATGGAAATGTTTTGACAGACGAAAATATTATTGTTGGATCTCTAAATGTTGCTCTCGCGGAAGAATATGCTCAGGCTGCATTTCGAGATGCAAAGGATCATATTGAGGAATGTCCAACCCTTTTCTGGGGATATAGACTTAAAGATTCCCCCGTGTATAAAATAATCAGCAATGTGGTAAAGAAGAAACCACATAACATTTGGATTCTAATCTATGAACAAGAAGACAAAAAGACCATTGATAAATACAGAAAACTTGGATGCAATGTGATTCTTGGCGATACTCAAAGTTTATTGGAATGGATCAGAGACGAAGTGCAAGAAGAAATAGATTCAGAATTATATGGAAATTTGATTGATGACAGTTACCTTAGACATTACAAAGTTCCAAGTAAAATAGTTGAATCCATCGAGACAGAAAATTTTTTTACAATGGGCGCTACAAGTTGGACTCAAATTCTGGCAGGGATACCATTTGAAAGACGCATAGTGAATAAAATTTCTGACTCTGCTTTAACAAGCAATGTTATCATAATAGGCCTACCATTTACGGGGAAGACCACCATCTTAATGCAGGTGGCAAAAATGCTTCCTGAAGATAATAAATTCTTTTTTGATGGGATGACACTTGAGAATATAGCCTTGCTTATTGCAAGAGCAAACGGACAGAGGGTATGGGTATTTATTGATAACTGTACTAACTTAAGAGTCCTTGATGAAATCTCTATGGCTCCTAACATAACTTTCATCGCTACTATCGGCCAGCAGATTTTTGATTCTGAAAAACAAATTCTGCGCTTTATTAATTATGCATCTTTTTCAGTAAATGAAATTGAGGATAAAGTCGAAGCAGAGAAAATCTTTGAGACTGTGCCAATAAAATTGAGAAAAAACAGAACCAGATTCCTATACAAAGATAGCGAAGAGGAGCGATACTCCCTTATAGAGTTGATTACACAGAATGTTATTGGTGCCTTATCTAGAAACATGATCGAGACAATACTAAGGAGAGTACATGAGAGGGATCATACAGCGCTCGAAATACTGCTCCTTACAGTATATCTATCCTCGCGTGGTTCTGCTCTCTCCACTGACGTACTGATGGCGTACTTTGGATTAACTAACCTCACAGATATAGAAAAAACCATTAGCAAAGTTAATGGTTTATTGAACGATCTTGACTCTCATGCGCCATCAATAGAACTCGATAACATGGATCAAGACTACTATGTTCTGAGATCAAGATTGTTTCTCGTTCGTGCCGTAGAGGTACTGGAATATCGTCGTCCTAATGATCTTAAATCGAGTTATGCTAGCGTTGTTGAAAATTTTGTTTATAGTGTCTCGCCATCAAGAGTATGGAACTATGAGGATTTCAAAAGGAGAGAATACGATAGCGAATTGTTTTTTGTTCTGTTTGGAGATAAAGCAGATAAACTCTATGAGTATCTATATGCTTATTCCCGCAATCCTTTTGTCCTTCAGCAATGGGCGCTTTATCATCGCAGGGTCGGTAGATTAAAAGATGCATTCATCGAAATCGATAAAGTTCTGAGCATGCTTCCCCGAAACCCAAGCATTCAAAATTCACATGCGATGATAATGTTTGAGTCTAGCAGACATGACGAAGATATTGGTGCCACTGATAGAATGATTAAAGCCATGACAATGATGGAAAAACTTCATTCTGAAGATATTAGAAAGAATTACACCACAACAAAATATGCCGAGTATTCTATTATCTTCGCAGATGAAAAAAAAGACTGCAGATATGTGGCGCAGGCCATTGCCTGGATAGATGAGCTGGGGCCCAGCTATGAGTGGAAAAAACTGCAAGCATTGCGTGAAAAATTGTGCACGTTTCAACAATGAATAATCTCCTCATACAAACAAGTTCTGTAAGAGTCCCATCTTAAACATTTCCAACCTTTTGAGTTTTTTACTATCTTTGATAATCAATTCCTGCAACATAGTTAGCATTTCTGGCATCATGCTGTTAATCACAGAATTAGCTGGTATGGAGAGATCATTAATAACCTCTCTGTTGACCGAATCAACTGTGCTTCCTTGAGAATATTTCCTCCATATGTTCCATTCTTTACAATATCTCAAATAGTGATAAAGCTCCACTGTTCCATCAATAGAACAAACTCCCCTCCCTATGCATGCATCATAATCGGTTACAGCTACATCACCAACTGGAGCTCGGACAGACATTATTATATCTCCTCTCTTACAAGTCTTTGTAATCTGCTTTGTGTAAATGCGTGGAACAATAACTCCCTCAATTATATCTGCATTCCCTTGAATAAGTAGCATCTCTTTTTCATCAAATGTATAGTTGTTTGATTGAGGTGATTGACCCATGGTCACATTTACAATTGAGCATAATGGGCAAGAGGGCAGTTTACTTCCTCCAAACACGCTCCTTAGAATTCTTCTATCATAGTCCTTAAGGAGTTCAACTTTGCGCC
>JGI24696J40584_12961384_pt1 | contig 14740 bp, 9 predicted proteins | sample TergutCo191P4_FD_40584 | JGI IMG/M metagenome (IMG submission 40584)
TCCCCGGCTTCAAGCCAGCGTTTGACTGTGTTGCAAGCGAAGGCATGGCGGAGATCGTAAAGCCTTTTCCCTTTGGCGGCGTCGCCAAACACCAGCGGGCGTATCAACTGGAACGCGTATTCGAACGCGCGCGTATTGAACCGATGGCCATAGGAAGCAACGAAAAATGTCTGCTGTTGGGATGGCCGTCAAACAGCTTTCCGCAATTTTGGCACTCCCGCTGTATTTGCTCTTTGGAGTTTCGCTTCCTCTTTTTCTCTAAATACTTGCACTCTTCGCTGCAGTATATGCGATTCCCCACGGGCTCCGAATCTCCGCCAAAGATTTTTCCGCAAACGGGGCATTTCCGCCGAACGTACTTGTCGGGGCTTCGCTTCGCGCTGCGCTGCGCACGCTTGCATTCCGGGCTGCAATATTTCCGGCTGGAGTCACAAACAAATGTATTTCCGCATTGTTGGCATATCAGGCTTCTCTCGCTCACTTTTTTCACCTCGCAGTTCATTATATCACGGTGAAGCCTCGCGGAAAAGTCGCCCAGCTATTTGACGCTTACCTAAAAAAGACGGTTAGGCGTGTTGCCTGACCGTCTTTTTTGTCATTTATAGGGCTTATCCAGCCTTGGCTGCCACGTCCGCGAACTTGTCAAAGGTCTGCGCGGCCCTAACTTCCGCGCTGGCAATCACGTGGGCGTATATATTGGCTGTTGTGCTTGGCTGCGCGTGTCCGAGCTGACTGGATACTACGACCAGCGGTACACCGTCAGCGATCATCAAACTCGCGTATGTATTGAAAATGACCATGAGCCGATTGTTGGCCGTGAAAGCTGGATACGAGCGCCAACAGCAAAATTGAGATGAAATTGTGCTGACGCAAAAAAGATTGCGCCAACACTGAAAACATGCTATACTATAAAATACAGCATCCATTACCGTAAAGGAACCGCTATCATGACCGAACGCATTGAAAAACTGGTTGAACTGGTGCTGCGCGGGGCACTCTTCCCGCAAATAACGCCGGTTGAATATGACAGGGAGGATCTGCTGCTGCCGCCCGTGGCGATGTCGGCCAAGCGGCTGCGGGAGTATATGCTGGCGCAGGAGCCAATCCTGAATGACTGGTGCTCCATGACCGGCGCCTTCCTCTTCGACGGCTCGGTGGAGGGCGATTTCTTTCACCGCAAGGGGCACAAGGCCTTGCAGGAAATCAACCGCGCGTTCTATAACAAGCCTATTGAGAGATTCCTCACCTTTGAGTGGCAGCACTCGGTGGCGGATTTCAGCGATGTGATCCAGCACGGCGTGGAGGGCTTTCTGCGGCGAATCGATCAAAGCCGCAAGGCCCACACCGAACACGATGCGCTGGAATTCCTGGACGCCCTGAAAACCGCCTGCCATGCCATCATCGGCAGGGCTGAAAAATGTGCCCGCGGAGCTGAAGAAATGGCGGCAAAGACAGAAAACTCAGAAACAGCAGCTAAGCTCACCAAGCTTTCTCGGGCACTCTTGCGAGTCCCAAATCAACCGGCCCGCAGCTTTTATGAAGCTGTGCTGTGCCTGTACTTCTGCCATTCCTTTTTGCCGGACAGCATAGGGCTCATTGACCGGTATTTGTATCCCTACTATCGAAAGGACATCGACAGCGGCGCAATGACAAAAGCGCAGGCTGCCGAGATTTTGCAGGAGCTGTTCATCGGCCTGCAATCGCATGTGTCGCCGGAAAACAAATGCTTCACCCGGGGCGGGGAATGCCATTTCGCCATCGGCGGCTATACCCCGGAGGGCAAGGACGGCTTCAACGAGCTGTCGCGGCTGATTCTGGATTCGCTGATGGAGCTGCCGCTATTTATTCCGCAGGTTACCTTGCGCTGGACGAAAAAGACGCCCTACGAGCATTTCCGGTATGCCATGGAATACGCGCGCGCAGACCCCCACCAGCGCATCGCCTTTGTCAGCGACGAGCCGCGTGTGAAGGCGCTCACCGAGATCGCGGGGCTGCCCTATGTGGACGCGGTGAACTACAGCATGACCGGCTGCAACGAGCCAGCCCTGCCCGGCGGCGTGTTCTTCGGCAACATGGCGGCGAATTCGGCGCTTTCTATCACCAACACGCTATATAATCACGAGGACGAGGCCATCGCCTGCGCCGACTTCGAGGCGTTCTATGCGCTGTTCGAGCAAGAACTCGTGAAGCTGATGGAGCTGGAGGTGGAATACAACAACAAATTTGACCGCGCCAAAGCCCGCGATGTAAACATCATCAGCAGCCTGTTCGTCCGGGGGCCCATCGAAAACGCCAAAAGCATGACCCAGGGCGGGTGCGACCTGGCAATCTCCAGCGGCAACATGGGCATCGGCCTGGTCACGGTCATCGATTCCCTGGTTGCGATTAAGCAATTTGTATACGACGAAAAGCGCGTGACAATGCAAGAACTCATGCAAGCGCTGAAGGCCGACTGGGCTGGGCATGCGTCCCTGCGCGCTGCCATACGCAACACCGTCAGCTTTTTCGGCAACAACGACGACCGCTCCAACGGCATCGCCAGCAGAGTAACGGGCAGCATCTATCGCTTTTATAGAGGCAAGAAAAACGACTTCGGCTATCCATACCTGATGGGCGACCTGGTGGGCTACAACCCGCACCAGCAGTACTTCGGGGCCCTCACCGAGGCCACCCCGGACGGGCGGCACAGCGGCGAACAGATTTCGTTCGGCATGGGGCCGGTGGGCGGCAGGGACCGGGAGGGCCTGACGGCGCTGCTGGCCTGCGTGGCGAACGCGCACAAAACCGGCATCTCCTGCGGCGCAAGCGTGACCAATCTCCTGCTGGACGAGCGCCTTGTGAAGGACGACGCGCATTTCGAGAAGACCGTCTGCCTGCTGGAGACGTATTTCCGCATGGGCGGCCTGCATGTCCAACTGAACCATATGTCGAAAGAAGACCTGGTGAAGGCGAAGGCCGACCCGGCGAGCCACAAAAATTTGCGGGTGCGCGTTTCGGGCTTCTCGGATTACTTTGTGCTGCTGCCGGAGGGCCTACAAGAAGAAATCCTCACCAGGACAGAGGTGGGCGCGTGAAGGCAATGCTGTTCGACATCCAGGGCGGCTCCTATGTGGACGGGCCGGGTGTGCGCACGACCTTGTTTTTCAAAGGCTGCAACCTGAACTGCGCGTGGTGCCACAACCCGGAGGGCATCAGCCCGCACAGGCAACGCATGTTTTTCAAGGACAAGTGCAGCGGCTGCGGGCAGTGCCGCGCGGTGTGCGAGCATGCGCCCTGCGTCCTGTGCGGCAGATGCGCCGAGGTCTGCCCGGTGGGAGCGAAAAAAATTTGCGGCAGGGAATACACCGTGGAGGAGCTCTTCGGCCGGGTGCAGCGCGATAAAGATTTTTACACGGCCACAGGCGGCGGCGTGACCTGCTCCGGCGGGGAATGCATGCTGCAAATCGAGTTTCTGGAAGCGTTTTTGCGCCGCTGCAAGGAAGCTGAAATTCACACTGCAGTAGATACGGCGGGCCATGTCCCCTTCGCGTATTTCGAACGAATTTTGCCCCATACTGACTTGTTTTTGTACGACATCAAAGCCCTCGACAGCCAGCTGCACAAGCAACTGACCGGTGTTGACAACCAGTTGATTCTGTCCAATTTTGAAGCACTGGCGCAGCTTGCCCCTGAAAAGCTGCTTGCGCGCGTGCCGGTCGTCCCGGGCGCGAACGAGGGCGAACAGGCCGAAATCGCGGAATATTTGAAGAAACGCGGGATTGCGGCGGAGTTTTTGCCCTACCACGCGATGGGTGAGGGGAAACGGGCGGCGTTGGGGCTGAAGAGCTAGATCCCGGAGCCAGAAACCCTTGTGTACTGCTTCTGTCACATGGTCCCGAAAAAATCAACCCGCATCCAAATCCAGCCGAACAGCATGATGAACTTAAATCCGGTTCCAGAAATTCGATTCGCAGCAAGGCACAAAAAACGCAGTGCCTTGCTGTTTCAGTTCTCCTTGCGCCACGTCCCCGGGCTCCCCCTTCCCGGCTTCGCGCCTGTGTTTTTGTATGCCGGTGATCAAAAATATGCCGCCGGCGGCGCACCCGGCCAGGAAGAAAAACAAGAAAAATTTGACGCTGAACAATTGAAACAGGCAGGCGAACAGCCCGCCGGAGATCACGCAGACGCCCGCTTTGATCAAGCCGTTGAACTTCGCGTAGCGGATGACGGCGAACAACAGCCAGGCGAACAGCGCGCACGCGGTCGTGATGAGCAGCGCGGGCTTCCAGTAGGTCTCGGGGTTCCCGTATTTTCCGCAGGCCACAATCAGCGCGTAGAGCAGCGCCGTGTCGATGATCATTGTGATCAGGCCCTTGCTGCGTGAAAAGGGCTTTTTCAGGCGCAGCGAACGCAGCACCAGCGGCGCGAACACGGACGTCAAAACAAGCATGGAGGACAGCGACGCCGCCGCGAACCATCCGCCGTGGCCGTAACGGGCGCAGGCCCATAGAAATAAGTTCCAGCTCGCGAAGGCGCTCGTGACGGCGTACAGCCATCTTCTCCGCGCGGCGATGAAGGGGACCGCAACGGGCAGCGCGATGGTCGTCATGGCGGTGAGCACGAGGAAGAACCAGTTCAGGGCATGGGCGGTGACGAGATTGATTACCAACGAGATCAGCACCGGGACCGCCAGACCGCCCGCGGCGCAGATGCCAGCGGCGACGGGCTTCCGGTTTTTCCGGTTGCGGGTTCCGCCGCCCAGCCGCTCCGACGCCGCTTTGCAGGATTCGCATTCCGACAGGTGCTCCTCCACGATCCGCCTGCTGGAATCGCTGCACGCGTTGTCGTGGCAGAGCGGCAGCAGGTCTTTGACCGTATCGCAGGGATATTGCATGATTTTTCCGTCCTTTCCCGCATTCGGAGGCTCTTCCCGGCGTTTCCGGCCCGCCTATGGGAAGTATAGCATGTTTCCGGCGGGGGCGCAACATTTTTTGCGCAGCCCAAGCAACATATCCCCTAAAAAGTCTTTGCTTTTTTTCGCGTTATGTTATACTTGGATTCGCTTATATTAGGCGGCGATAAAGGCCAAGCTTTCTCTTGCCAAATTAATGCGGCTATGATATACTCATGAAAAGAACGCAAGGAGGGGTCCTTTATGCGCAGACTATCCGCCATCGCCCTCAGCGCGGCCCTGCTGCTGGGCTGCTTCGCCCTGCCCGCTTCGGCGGCGGAGCCTGCCGTCACCCGGGTGGTGACGACCTTCTACGGGCCCGGGGCGCAGGGCTTTCACTGGTACACCGGCGACAAAACAGACAGCGTGGTCACCATTGGCGGGAAGAGCTATACCGGCACGGCGAAGAAGTTCCAGGGGGCCTGGGCGCACTGCGTGGCGGCGGAGGGCCTGGAGCCCGGCAGGACCTATACTTACAAAATCGGGGGCTGCGAGGGCAGGTTCAGGACCGACCCGGGCCGGGGCGCGCCGATGAATTTCATCGTCGGCGGCGACCCGCAGGCCACGGGGCTGGACGGGTTCCGGCTTTCCGCGAACATTTTTAAGGCCGCCTTCAGGGACTATCCGCAGGCCGATTTCTACGCCATCGTGGGCGACTTGACCCAGAACAGCACCGGCGAAGAGTGGGACCTGTTCTTCCGGGAGTTCGAGAGCATCCACGCGGGGACCACCCTCGTGCCCGTCTCCGGGAACCACGACGGCTTCCTCAAATGGGGCTGGTTTCAGAACATGTTCACCCTGAAGGAGCAGCGCAACTACACCAACCTCAGCGGCGTCTATTACTCCTTCGACTACGGCGACGCCCATTTCGCCGTGCTCAACACCAACGACTGGTTCCATGTGGGTTCGGCGCAGGTCAACTGGCTCATCAACGACATGAGCTCCAGCGACGCCCGATGGAAGATCATCCTCTGCCACAAGCCCGTCTATTTCCACGGCGAAATGGCGCCGGACTGCCTGGCGCTGCGCCGCGCGCTGGCGCCCGTCTGCGACCTGCTGGGCATCGACATGGTGCTCTGCGGCCACGAGCACAGCTACTACCGCAGCGCTCCGCTCCAGGGCTATGGGGCCGCCGACGCGCCGCACTGCGGGGACAGCCTGTTCGCCGACCCCGAGGGCACGATGTACGTCATGCCCGGCGCGGCGGGCGGGCGGGGCGGCGACTCCCCCACCTTCGCCCACATCGCCATCGACGGGGATACGCTGACCTACCGCGCCCGCGCCTACGACAAGGAGACCGGCCTGACCCGCCAGCGCGACACCTTCGTTATCCGGAAGACGCGGCCCGCCGAACCCGCCGTCTGCCAGGCGAAGCTCCCCACGGACCCGGCGCTCACCCTGCCCGGCCAGTTGCTGCGCTTTATCGTGACGCTCTCGGCGGTGCTCGCGGGGGACTATATTTTCCACGGGCTGCTGATCGAGGCGATCAGGGACGGGTTTTAGGGAGGGGGGCGGCCGGAGGGCGGTCCACGCTGCGTGTCACCCGCGGCACAAATAAAGCACCCAGTCCTGCGCGTCCGGCTTGCATGGGACAAAGTACATCCCCAGGAAGGGACACACCTCGCCTATGCCCACGCTCTCGCCGGTGCGGGGGTTGAACCACTCCGCCCGGTACGGCCCGCTGTCCAGGCCGCGCAGTATACCGGTGGCTCTGTTCGTGTTGTAGAAATACGCGACATAAGTGTCGCTGCCGATGGTGGCCACCGCGTAGCGCGCGCCCCGCAGGAACGTCAGCTGCCAGGGGATGCACCATTTCCAGCTGCCGAAGCGCGGGGTGAGCCGCCACCACTCCATGCCCTGCAGGAAGCTTTTCATGTGGCCGCCCAACTGGCTTGCCGTGTCGAAATAGAGGCTCTCCGTCCAGGGCACGGCCTTGTCGGCGGGGGTGATCGTGTCGATGCCGTCCTTGGACGTCGTGCCGATGTCGTAGGCGCTCTTGTGCAGCCAGAGGTCGATCGCGCCGTAGCCGTGGCCGTAGAGCCCGTTGAGGAACGCGTACCAGCCCTGGACGCGCGCCCCGAAGTTCTTCGTCCAGAGGTTTTCGTAGCGCCCCTCGTAGAGAATCGCGGGCTTGCCGCCGCCGTTGTCCCAAAAGTCTTTGACGACTTCGAAGGAGCCGCCGATCTTCGTGCGCGGGTAGATGTCGTTGAGCGCCGGGGACGTCTGCGCGGCGAACCAGCTGTGGGCGGGCAGCTTCTTGAACTCCGAATTGCTTGCCCGCGTGCTGCCCGTGTTCTCCATGTGCGCGCTCAGAGGGTGATGGTAAGGATCGCTGGCCCCCACCGCCCCGGCGACGATTTTCCAGGGGTTGCTTTCCGCTTTAAAAACATCGTAAAAATCATCGTCTGCCTCCTGCGCGGTGGTCCACAGCACGGGGTATGCGCCGTAGCGCGCCACCCAGTAGCGGCCCAGCTTGCGCAGATACGCTTCGCCGTAGTCGTGTTCCGCAAGCTCGGAGGCGTAAAAGAACTGGGCGTTGGCATGCACCAGCCCGGCCCCGGCGATATAGCCGAAGCGCCTGTCCAGATCGGCGAAGGCCGCGAGGTCACTTTCGCCCAGGCCGTCGCGCAGGTTGAAGCCCGGCCCGTTGTCGCTGTGGCCGATTCCGAGGGGCTCCGACTGGTAGACCGTAAAGCCCTGCTGCGCGCGGGTGTCAACCACTGTTTTGAACATGGTTTCGAAAGGCTCGCCCGGCATGCTCCAGTGGGTGTCGCCCAGATAAAAGAAGGGCGTGCCGTCGCCGTAGACAAAATAGCGCGTCCCCGGCACGGTCTTCACGAAGCCGCGCCTGTAGATGTCCAGCGCGCCGGTGTAGGGCACGCAGGTGAATTGGCCCGTGAGCCCGTGCAGGCCCGCGTCCGCCGTGTTGGAGCACTTGGTCTCCCAGCTCCACAGGCCGGCTTCCATTGGCGCGAAGCGTACCCGCCAGACCGCGCCGCCGTCCCAGAACCCGGGCATCACCATCTCCGCGCCGCCCGGCCCGGTGAAGGTCACGTCCAGCACAGCCTCGTTGAACGGGTCGGCATAGACCGTCTGGCTGGTGAACGTGATCTCATGCATCCGCCAGCGCTCCACCATATCCTCCGCCGCGGCCATGACAGACAGGCACGGCAGCAGCACCATGAGCACCAGAAGCCCGGAGAGCCATTTGACATGTTTCTTATACATCGCAATCCCCCCTCGCCTTCAGATTATATCACACCGAAAGGAAGATTACAACGGCGAATTTTATTCCCAGCCGAACATCGTCATTCTCACCGTTGAAGCAAAAGCGGAAAAGGAAGCGATAACAGCGTCCCAGAAGCCGCCCGAGGAAATCATATCATTGGATTTTTTAGGAGGGTACTTTCATGAAAAAACTCGCCGGGTTCCTGTCCGCCGTCGCGTCCCTGCTCGCGGCGGCCTGCCTGCCCGCCAGCGCCGCGCCTATGCCGGTCTGCCGCGTATCGCAGGACGGCAGCTCCATCGTCATCGAAAACGACCTTGTGACCTACGTGATCGCGAAACAGGGCGCGCTAGTCACAGGCATCATCGATAAGGCAAGCGGCGGCGACATCATAAACAAGTCGGGGCCCGCCCCCGCCCGGAAAATGAACATCCCCTCGGGGGCGCAGGTGGCGCCCGTGACGGCTGCGGCCGAGGTGCCCTCGCCCTTCTGCTATTTCTACACGGGCGACCTCCAGAGCCGGGTATTGCCGGTTTCGGCGGCCCTGGAGGAGGACCGGCTGCGCGTCGCCTTTGCCGATGGCACAACGCTGGATTTCCTCGCGGAGCCAAAGCCGGGCTATATCGCCTTTACCCTCGAGAGCCCCATCCCCGGCGAATACACGGGCCTGGTGTTCGCCAATTCGAGCCTCGACTGCGATATCGCGGCCTTCAGCGGCGTCGGCTGCGCGATGACCTGGAACGTGGACATGACCTACTACCCGGACGCGAAGGCGAAGCATGTCATGGCCCGCGTGCTGAACAAGGGGGAGGTGCGCGGCTCCAAATTTGCGGCGCTCTTTGCGCCGAAAGAGCGGCACAGGGAACTCCTGAAGGCCGTCGTCGGCGACATTGCGGACGGCGCGGCGGCGAAATCCATGGTAGGCGGGCCCTATGCCATGGACAGCAAGTCCAACTACGGCGACTACATGATCGTGAGTTCCAGCGCGACGAAGGACCTGGAGGCCTGGAAGGCCACCGCCGCCGCCTACAGCATCGACCAGATCGACTTCCACCAGGGCGGCGGCACGTTCGTCCAGGGCTCCATGCGCTTCACCGAGCAGGGGAGCCCGGAGAATTTCAGGAAGAATATCGCGGAGCCCCTGCGGGAGGCGGGCATCCAGTCGGGCCTGCACACCTACGCGCACTTCATCAGCAACAACGACGAAATTCTCACCGACACCAAATGGCAGCGGCAACTGGACGTGCAGGAAATTTTTACGCTGGCGGAGGACGTCTCCCGCAGCGAAAAGACCCTCCTCGCGATAGAGAGCACGGCAAATGTCTCCCTGAAAACGGGCTTCTTCGACTGCAACACAGTTTATCTTCTGGTGGACCGGGAGATCATGAAGTTCACGAAAGTGGGCGCGAACGGATTCACGGTGGAGCGCGGCAAATGCGGCACGGAGAAAACCAAGCACGCGGCGGGGGCGGAGATCAGGCACCTGGGCGGCATGTTCGGCATGTTCTCCCCGGATTTGGATTCCGAGCTCTTCCTCCAGGTGGCCCGGTGGACGGCCCAGGCCTACAACGAGGGCGGCTTCGGGATGATCTACCTGGACGCCCTGGACGGTCTGTGGAGCCAGACGCCGGAGGAGGCCTGGTATTACAGCGCGAAATTTACCAACGAGATCATGAAATTTTGCGAGACCGACCCCATGATGGAGTGCTCCGCCATGACCCCCGGCTTCTGGATTTCACGCGCTCGGATGGGTGCCTGGGACTACCCCACCGCCGGGTACAAGTCATTCCAGAGGCTGCATGTCGCCGCCAACCTGGAATTTGAGGACGCCTATCTGCCCACCACCTTGGGCTGGTATCACATGTACCCCTCCGAGGACAACACCTCCGGCCGCTTCCAGTTCTTCGACGACATCGACCACCTGGGCGCTTTGAGCGCCGCATACGACATGGGGATGGTCTTCAACCCCGCGCCGGAGGAAAACGCCAGCGCCGCCTATTTGCGCAACGGCAGGCGCTTTGCCGACATCTACAGCCCCCTGCGCAAGAGCGGCTATTTCAGCGAGGAGGCCAAGGCCAAAGTCAGGGAAAACCCGGACAAGGAGTACGCCATCGTTGAAACAAGCCCCGGGGAATGGGCCTTCTCCGAGCAGAAGTATATCCGTACAAAGCTCTATGACATCGGCGCGCCGGGGCGCTCCGCCATCGTTGCCGAAAATCCCTTTGCGGCGCAAAAGCCTTTTATCAGAATTGAGGGCCACCGCTCCTCGGGCTCTTCTGAAGGCACGGTGCTGCTGCCGCTCGATCCTAAGCAGGACCTGAACGGCCAGTCCCTGAGCGCAACTCTGAATGCCGATCTCAGCGAAGCGCGGGCCCTGCGTGTGAAGGTGGCGGGCAACAATTCGGGCGACGCGCTCTGCATTCGGCTCACCAGCATGTCGGGCTCGCTGGGCACCTCTTCTTTGGCGGATTACATCGTCCGGCTGGATTTCGAGGGCGCCCGCGAATTCGTCCTGGCGGAGCCCGACAATGGCTCTTTCAGCGATCTGATCTTCCCGGAGAAAAGCGAAAGCCTGTACAGCTATTACCGCGAGGACTTCGTCTATTCCAACGTCACGCAAATCCAGGTCTTCCTGTCCGGGGACTGCGCGGGCGTGCGGATGTCCGACATCATCGCTACGGCGCATGTCAGCAACGCGATTGTATCGCCCACTATCGGCGGGATCACTTTCCTGACGAGCATAGGCGAAAACGAATATCTCGAATATTTCCCCGGCGAAGAGACGGCAATCAAATATGACGGCAAGGGCAATGCCGAAACAGTCGCCGTTGACGGGGCATTGCCGGAGATTGCGCAGGGCGCGTTTGAGATAAGCATCGCCGCCGGCAATGACAGTTTGGCGGACATGCCGCTGCGGGCCACCGTCACATTGGGCTTCTCTGAGACCCCGGGCCTGCGTGCGCCGGTTGATCCGATTGAGACCGCCGCGCCATCCAAGCCCGGCGCGAACTGGAAAGCCATACTCGCGGCGGGCGCGGGGGTGCTGCTGGCCGCCGGGGCGGTTGCGTTTTTATTGCGCAAGAAGCGACTCCTTCGCGCCGGGCGCGTTCAATCCGTTTCTGGAACAAAATAATAAGCTTGCAATTAGCTCCGTTTTTTGATATAATATTCAACGCAAAATGAATTTATCAATAGCAAAGAAGTAGCATCAAATGAACAAGCAAGAATTTACAGCCAAACTCGCGGAGCAGGAGGGCATCGACGCCGTGGCAGGGAAATAACCATCCATCCGTATGCATCGGGCAGGGGCGGCGCCCTGCCCTTTTTTGTGCTACTTAAAAAATTTTCAAAAATATAAAACCAAACCCCGCCCTCTCCCGTCTGTGGAACTTACTCTGAGAAACCCACTTCTCGGTCGTGCTTCGCTTTGCCTTCTTTGTCGGCGCACCGCCGCCAGGCCCTTTCTCGCCCACTTTTTTGCCCGTTTCCCTCACTAAGCGCCGCTGTTCCTCGGTTTACTTCCATGGAGTTTTCAGATTAATTTCCGCTGGTGTCATACGGCGGAACTTATCGTGGGAATTTACGCGGGCGGTACTACAATCGGGAGCGGCGTCAGTTTTCGCGGCGCGATGTACCCATTGACAACCCACTCCCCCTGTGCTACTATAGTATGAGTAAAAATATCCGGGAGGTCGTCATCATGAAAAAGCGTATCCTGTCCCTCGCTCTCGCCTTTGTCCTGCTCTTCGGCCTGTCCCTGCCGGCCCTTGCCGCCGATACTGCCGAGGGCCCCCCGCCCGCGCTGGAGGGCTTCCTCTACGACGCGGGCGATTTCGCCCTGCGCGCCGTGGCCAACGGCCTGGCCTCGGTGATCCCCCCCGCCGGGAGGACGCCCTGGCGCTACACCCAAAGCCCCGACTTCTACCCCGGTACGGAGCGTTTCATCGATAAGCCCGAGGGCGCGAAGAAGTGGTCCCTGGGCTATGCAAGGAAGTCGCTCATCCCCGGCGGCTACTTCGACAAGGACGGCAAGTATATCGGCGGCAACGACGTCTACCTGGCCGGCAAGGTCGAGGTCGTCAACCGGGCGAACCCCGAGTCCCTCGCGGACGACCAGGCCGTGCGCGTCACCGCCCTGAACGACGGCAGCGGGCGCGGGACCGTGATCCTGGCCACCCTGGACGGCTACGCCTTTTCCGCCGGCGACGTGCGCGTCATCCGCGCCCTGCTGCGGGACTACGCCAAGGAGAAGAACATCGTCAGCATCAACATCGGCGTGCTGCACCAGCACAGCTGCATCGATATCCTGGGCATGAACGCGCCCATCCTCCTGGCGATGGCGGTCAACCCCCTGAGCAACCTCACCGGCGGCCTCATCCCGTCCGTCTCCGGCAAGAACAGCGCCTTCATGGACAACCTCTACAAGACCACGGCGGCCGCCATCAAGGAGGCTGTGGGCGGCATGAAGAAGGGCACGCTGCGATACGGCACCGCGGACGCCAAAAAGTATATCCGCGACAAACGCCCGCCCCAGGTGATCGACCCCCTGCTGCACCGCTTCCGCTTCACCCCCGACGACGGCAGCAGGGAGACCTGGCTGGTCAACTACGCCGCCCACTGCGTGGGCCTGGGAGGGGACACCCGCGAGCTGAGCTCCGACTATCCGTACTACATGGAGGCGGAGATCAACAGGAAGGCGGGCGCCAATTTCCAGATGATCCAGGGCGCGCAGCTGGCCATCACCGTGGACAACGCGGATCTCGGCATACCCGGCGCCACGCGCCTGAAAAACGTGGAGAACTACGGCCGGGGCCTGGCCAGGCTCCTCATCGGCATCAAGAACGAGGCCAAGGTCGAGCCCATTCTCAATATCCGCCACAAGGAATTCCGCGTGCCCATCGATAACCCCCTGCACCTGCTGCTGTTCCGCTACGGGATGATCGGCACCGCGGTCGTCAAGCGCCGGCTCGTCGGCCCCGCCATCGACCTTGTCACCGAGACCGGCTACATGGAGCTGGGCAAAAACCTGGCGGTCGCCTTCGCCCCCGGCGAGCTCGAGCCCTGCCTGGCCTTCGGCGGCGGCCTCACCGCCGAGGAGGCCTGGAACGGCAAGGAGTTCAAGTTCACCCCCATGAAGGATCAGGTGCGCGGCAACCGCGAGCTGCTGGTATTCGGCATCACGAACGACCACTCCGGCTACTACCTGCTGCCCAACGACATCCAGAGCTTCGTCCTGTTCGGCAACGAGGAGGTCAACACCGCCGGCGTCCAGGGCAGCGAACTGTTGCTGAAGGCGTATGGGGAGATATTGGCGGAGCTGAAGTAAATTAAATCGAAATACCTCTTGTGTTTCTCCGCATTCTATGCTACAATATATTGATATTATAAGGCGCAATATGTTGCAGCGGGGGAAATTTTCAACATGGCGGAGGAATTCATCGCGGGGCGTAACGCGGTGGCCGAGGCGCTGAAAAGCGGCCGGCCGGCCGATATGCTTTTCGTGGCGCGCGAGGAGCCCGGCGGCCCCTCGGGGACGCCCGGTTCGCTGGGGCCGCTCATCGCCCTGGCGAAATCGCAGGGCGTCGTCGTGAAAGACGTCAAGCGTGAAAAGCTCGAGCAGCTCAGCGGGACAAGCCGCCACCAGGGCGCGGTGCTGTCCGTGGCCGCCGCGGCCTACGCCGAACTGGAGGAACTCCTTGCGTCCGCGAACGCGAAGCGCGAAAGCCCCTTCCTCGTGCTCTGCGACGAAATTGAAGACCCGCACAACCTCGGCGCCATCCTGCGCACGGCGGAGGCCGCCGGGGTTCACGGCGTGGTGGTGCCCCGGCGCCGCAGCGCGCCCTTGAGCCAGACCGTGTCCCGCACCTCCGCCGGCGCGGTGGAGCACATCCCCGTCGCCCGCGTATCGAATTTATGCGCCGCCATGGAAACCCTGAAAGCCCGGGGCCTGTGGATTTACGGCGCGGATATGGCGGGGGAGCCCTACGACGCGCGCCCCCTCGGCGGCCCCGTCGCCCTGGTGATCGGCTCGGAGGGCAAGGGCCTGGGCCGCTTGGTGAAGGAGCGCTGCGACGCCCTGCTCGCCCTGCCCATGCGCGGGAAAATCAACTCCCTCAACGCCTCGGTGGCCGCGGGCATTTTGATGTATGAGATCGTGAAGCACAGATGATAATGCTTAATTCTTAATTCTTAATGCTTAATGATTTGAAGCAAAGCGGCCGCGCGATAGGACAATTAAGCATTAAGCATTTAGCATTGAGCATTGATGTGAGAGGGTGGAGAAACATATGCCTGAGGAGCCGAACAGCGGCCTGCCGCCGAACCTGCGCCAACGCCTGGACGGCTTGACACCCGCGGAGGGTGTAACCGTTTCGCGTCACTGGTCGCTTTCGGATATCGACCAACTGCTTCAGGATGTGGGCAATCTCGATTCGCCCATGCTGAATCCCGAGGCCTTTGAATCCGTGCCTGTGCCTGTGCCCGAACCGGAGCCGGAGCCGGAGCCGGAGCCGGAACCGGAGCCGGAGCCTGTAGGGGCGGCGTGCCAGCCGCCCGCTCCCGAACCCGAGCCGGAACCTCCTCCT
>JGI24696J40584_12961382_pt1 | contig 14638 bp, 7 predicted proteins | sample TergutCo191P4_FD_40584 | JGI IMG/M metagenome (IMG submission 40584)
CGCCAGCTAGCGGGTGGTTAAGCAACTCGCTCACCGTCACAAAAGCATAGCCCTCTGCGGTCATGGCATCGACGACCCAGAGCCCAGCTTCGACGCTGGGTGAGTAGATATCGTGTAGGAGAATGATACTGCCACTGTAGCGTCCGCTCATGACATTCTCAAAATCAACGTCAGTGTCCCGATGCAGCCAGTCTTTGGGGTCGACCGACCACATGATTACCGATTTACCGCAGTTTTTGGTGATGTCATAGATAAACCCACCCGGTGGACGCATCATAGTCGGGGTAAACCCAGTAGCATTGCGAATGATCTCATCAGTACGCGACAACTGGTTTTCTAGCACATCCGGCGACCCTTGATGGTTATAGGTATGGTTGCCTATCTCATGTCCGTCTGCGAGCATCTGTTGGAGGATGTCTGTCTTGCTCTCAGCCATGTTACCAACCACGAAGAAGGTCACCTGCACTCCGCGCTCTCGTAGGCCATCCAAGAGCACCCTGGTTGACTCCATCGGCCCATCATCAAAGGTCAAGGCCGCCCATCTTTCAGCCACCTGAACCTTACAGGTAATTATATGCTCGCCAGCACCGACACCTACCTCGCAGCTACCAAATCCTTGGGCTGTGACCAAGCCAAATGCATCAACGGTTGCTATGCTTTCATCACTGGAGAAGAAATCGGCTTCATCTAATATGGCGTGATTTTGTCCGGCTGCTGCCCGTAACTGCTGAGTCTCTCCTAACTGGCCGAAGAGTAGTTTTTTGGAATCCAGCCAGAGCCCACGGGCATATTTCTGACCTGGAGCGATGAATTCGTCCAGGCGAAACTCACCCAGATTTGGCAAGCCGAAACTGGAGTCAGGATTATTTGGGTCAAACCAGCCTAGTGCCGATATTCGATTGAGAACAAAGAGTGTTCCGGCGACTAGTGCCGTTCCAGCAAGCGCTGTTGCGCCGATGAACGCTCGCCGAGAGATTGGCTTGCGACCTGATAAAGTCTGTTGATCGACTGTCGACTGCCGTAGCATACTTGCTGGTCGAGCTGATGCGACGGATGATTCGTAGAGTGAAGGATCAGAATCGTAGGAGCTTACTGAGGCAATAGGTTCAGGTTCCAGGCTTTGCCGGTAGGGATAAGCCTGCTGGTTTGTAAGATCTGCTTGGCGCTTAGCTCCGCGCTCCAAACGCTTGTTGGAACTGCCGTAACGCTCGGCTCGCCAAGCTTTGAGACGGGAGTATTCCGCGTCACTTGGCTTGCCAGACCTAGCATCTGGACCGGCTGGATAACCGGTGTCTGGTTGATATTGGTCATCGGTTAAGGTAGCAGCGGTATCTTGTAGATTCTGAGCTAGTAGCTCATCTGAACCATCGATGATGTTGCCAAACTGGTCTACCAGCTGGCCGGACTGCCCGATGAACTCTACTGTCTCGTTGTATTGGTCGAATGGCTCTTGTAACTCGGTGGCTGCTTGTTCCAACTCCAAAGACTTGATGAACTCATGAAAAGCCTGTATCTCCGGATCAATCTCTGGTTCTTCTGGAGTCTCTTGATCTGTCCAACGTGAGCGAGTTTCTGAGAACTCAGTGAGGATGTCTGCAATCTTCAGCAGTGTCGGGTCGCTCATGTCTGCAGCGGCTGCGCTTTGCATACCGGTATCTATAACAGTCGCTTCCAACCCTTCTGTTTCCGAAGCTTCTGCGTTCTGCTCCCCTGCTTGGTCTACATCGAGGTCTGTAGTCTCTAGGGATGAGTCGTCAAGGTTTTCAGTAAGTCGCTGCTTCATGATGCTAAATCGAGCATTCCTTTCTTACCACGGTAATGCGATATCTAGACTGATCGGACAGTGGTCCGAGCCGATGACTTCCGGCCAGATAGCTGCCTCGACGATTGAGTCAGCGACATCCTGGGAGACCAGAAAATAATCGATGCGCCAACCAGTGTTGTTAGCCCGGGCATTGCTGCGAAAGCTCCACCAACTATATGCCTGTCGGGCGTCGGGGTAAAGCATCCGAAAGCTATCCACGAAACCTGCGTCTAGCAACGCCTGAAAATCAGCGCGTTCCTGATCGGAAAAACCAGCACTGCCACGATTCGCCTTGGGATGAGCTAGATCGATCTCCTGGTGCGCGACATTTAGGTCGCCACAGATGATCACCGGTTTGCTTTGAGCAATCTCTTGCACAAACTGGATGAAGGCTTCTCCCCAGGCCAACCTGAGGTCAAGACGAGCCAAGCCCTCCTGGGCATTCGGTGTGTAACAATTGACGAACCAGAAAGTCTCGAATTCTAGGGCACAGAGCCGTCCCTCGTCGTCCAAGACTGATGGATCAGCCGACGCAAAATCCTGGTCGTCGGCTGCAGCCAGCCCCAAGCTATATATGACCTGTAAGGGCTTAAATCGGGAGAAAACCGCAGTGCCCGAATAACCTTTCTTGGCCGCTGAGCTCCAGGTCTGGTGGTACTGGTCACTGAGTTCCAGCTCGGCTTGGCTGGGATGCATCTTGGTTTCTTGCACGGCAAATACATCTGCATCAAAGGCTTGGAAGGTTGGGTAGAAGAGCTGTTTCTTTAAAACAGCTCGCAGCCCATTTACATTCCAAGATACCAGACGCATGTGTTTTTCTCCCGATAGATTTCGCCTATCATCTTCGCATAAATCAATCGGTTATGTGAGCAATGTTGCAGCAATGTTTGTTGACTTGGTCTACTGACTTGAGACTAGATTAGCCACTCCGGATTACAGGGGTCATCCACCATGGTTTTCGAAATTTAGCGACCCTGGTTTTCGGGATTAGCCAGCTTGATTTTCGAGATTTTGTTCCCCCGATTATCGAGATTTAACCAACTTGATTCTCGGGATTTTGCCACTCTCCCCCCGTTTGGATTACCTGCCACTTCTCAGCAACAAAGCCGCTGCCGTCCGCCGAGGTAAATGGTACTGAAATGGCAGGATTTTGTATATGCGGTTCTCTATCATTATTTACAGGGAGGACGACCCAAGCAAGGGATCAAACCTCAAAGCCTGCTAGGAATAAAAGAAAAGAGGTTAACAATGAAGACTCCTAACCGAAAACGGGTGCTTGCCGTGTTCCTGGCGATCAACCTGCTATTCAGCATTTATCTGGTCAGCGCTTTTGGCGAAGATAACACTACTGAAGCAGAGAACCAAATAGTCGCAGAAGAGCAGGCAACCTCTCCTGACACTCCTCCACCCGAAACACAAGGGGGGCAGGAAAACGAGGCTGTTACGCCGAATATCGAAACACCAGCAGCTGAAATATCAACAGAGAATGGTGCTACTGATGATCAGACCACTGGTTTGACTCTAGAAAATCCGGGTACTGATACCGAATCGACAACAACAGAACTTAAAACCAACGAGGTACTAAATGTTGCTACTACAGTTATAGCTGATCAGCAAGAATATCATGGATTGCAAGCAAGTCGAAACCAACAGACTGTCTGCGTATGTCTAGAGGAGCACCTGTGCGTTCACGCTGTTTATGTATGCTGCAACGTCTGCCCTGATTGCCTGAGCGCTGCAGCAGAGGTAAGTAAGATTCAACTACTTGAAGATGCTCCTAACAAACAGGTAGCAACTTTTAAGGAGTTGCAGAATGCAATTACTGCAGCTCCAGCTGGTACAACCTATGTTATTGAGATTACGGCAGACTTTAACTGTACAGCTGTAATCAGCATTCCGACTGATAAAAAAATCGTGCTGATGTCAGACGGCAACTTCACTCTGACTACACAAGGAACAAATCGCCATTTTACCGCCAGTGGTGAATTGACCTTGTTGCCAGGAGTAACGTTGACTAACCGCAACACTACTGACAACGGTGGTGGCGTGCAAGTAGGCTCTGTGGGTGTCTTAAACATCAAAGGTGGTTCGATTAATGGCAACGTGAACTCATCGTCTGGTGGTGGTGTGTATTGTGGCGGCGGGACAGTGAACCTCTACTCAGGTACGATTGACGGAAACATAAACAAATCAAGCAGCGGTGGTGGAGTACACGTTAACAGTGGCACCTTTAACATGTACGGTGGCAGTGTAAGCAATAACCATGCATCAGGCAGCAGCGCTAGCGGCGGTGGAGTTGGCGTGAATAAGCTTGGAACATTCGTTCTCTACAGCGGTGTTATAAACGGCAATATATCCGACCATATAGCGCAAGGTGGTGGCGGAGTGTTTGTATTGGGCGATGGTAAGTTTGAGATGCATGGCGGTACCATAAGCAATAACATAGCAACTGCTTCATGCGGCGGCGGTGTGATGGTTGGTAAATCAAACTTCACCATCACCGGTGGAAAAATCAGCGGAAACTCTGCTATTAGCGGCGGCGGCTTGTTTTACTCGAGCACCGTTGCCAACATCTCAAATGTAACCATTTCTGGTAATACAGCAAGCGACGCTGGTGGTGGAGTATTTGCCAATGCAGCAACGTTGAATATGACCGATGTCTCAATCACTGGAAACACGGCAGCAACTGACGGCGGAGGTGTTTTCTATCTAGCAAATGCTTCAGATGGGCAACAGGCTTTCACCATGACAGGTGGCTTGATTGATAACAACACCGCGCAAACTGGCGGTGGTGTGTACCTGAACTATGCGAGTATTTTCTACCTGAACAGTGCCACCATCAGTAATAACAAGGCAAACGGTGCAAATGGTGGCGGCGGTGTCTATGTCTCTGGTAACTTGAACATGAACGACAGCAAAGTTTCCGGTAACACAGCAGCAACCAGCCACGGTGGTGGTATGTACGTGTCTTCGAGCGGTCATGTAAGCATGACCAGCGGCGAGGTTACCGACAACGTAGCTATTCTTAATGGTGGGGGTATCTACACTGAAAAATACGACCTCCTGGCAATCAGTAATACCGTGGTGTTCACCAGAAACAGTGCCCAAGCAGCTTACGACTACGGTATTGCCAATCGTGGAGCTGGTGCATGGCCAAACATCAACTGGGCAGGTGACAACAGTATCCCTGGCACCCACCTGCTGAACAACTACGATGTCCAATACACTGAAGGCAGTCCATTGTCGATTCTGACAGTCACTTTCGACGAGAATCACGCGCTTGGCAACACCTATCAAGAAACGGTGTTATCTTCGGTCGGTATTATCGGAGAAGCTGACATGCCAGCTGACCCTGAACGCGAAGGATATGACTTTATCGAATGGAACACTGCAAGCGACGGTAGCGGAAGTGCCTTTGTAGCAACCACTCCGGTTACAGCCAGCATAACTGTCTATGCAATTTGGCTGGCTAAGCCGGTACCTCCTGTCTACTACACTGTGAACTTTTATGATTGGGACGGAACACTAATCGTAACCGAGCAGGTTATCAACGGTGGAGCGGCTATCGCCCCGCCGGATACTGAGCGAACTGGATATACCTTTGTCGATTGGGACAAAGACTTCAGCAACATTACTGAGGATGAGGACATATATGCTCTTTATCGATTCATTGTTGTCGAAATCGAGACTCCTGATCCTGACCCCAATCCCAACCCCGACCTGAACCTAGGTCCTGTAATTCCGGGTGAGCCGATTGTTGTAACTACTACGCAAACACCGCTCGGACGCGGACCTGCATTGGTAGCTGGTTTTCCACAGACTGGTGATAATGGAATGTTTGTTCTCTTCTTGATGCTTGCTGGTGTTGTGATAACGATTATCGGATTAATTCTGGATCCGAGAAACCATGTAAAGCTTCATCAGAATGGGCACCACGAAATTGCTATTCATCACAGCCGGTTTAACTAAAACGACTTGTGAGCTGAGCGTATTACTGAAATCTCGAGAGTTTGTTGATTAACAGCTCATGGATACACCTCTCTGTCTTCCCTGAAGGCAGGGGGGTGCTGCTACTAGGTGGTGACAGGGACAGGACAGGGGGACGATTCTGCTGTCACCCCGTCACCCTTTCCCCTGTCACCCCCCCTGACTCCAGCCCCTTCCTTCGGCTGCTTCGTAGCCTGTTCTGCTGAGCGAGTTCTCTGTTTGCCTAATCATGTGCGCTGTATAATGGTTCATCCTGAGCATTTACCTCTTGGGACAGCAACAGGCTAAGGTGCTCAGAGTACGCATGCAGACTTCGAACCAGTAGGAGCAACATGTCAATAACTGCTACTGATACCCGTATCAGTCTCGATAAAGCTTCTCCGTTGACCATCATCAGCGGACATTATGGAGTTGGGAAGACCAACCTGTCTTTGAACCTGGCCTATCGTTGGTTACAGTACTACCCAACCTGCACCCTGATTGACCTGGATATCGTTAACCCCTATTTTCGCTCATCAGATTATTCCGCTTGGCTGGCAGCTAAAGGAATCAAGCTACTCGGGCCAACACTGGCTGGCAGTACCTTAGACACCCCAGCTTTAGCAGCTGGTATCGATGAAGCGATTCAGATGGCCTCTGCTGACCACCCGGTGCTAATCGATGTCGGTGGTGATCCGGACGGTGCCCGCGCTCTGGCCCGCTACCAGAACAGTGTCAGTCATCAAGACTACCGCCTAATCTATGTCAGCAATTTCCACCGGCCCGAGGTAGCCACGGTAGAAAAATCCCTGCAATTGCTGCGAGCCATCGAAGCTCAGTCGCAGTTGAAGGCCCAGGCCATCATCGGTAATGACCACCTCAAGGAGTTCAGTACTGTCGAACAGATTATTGCAAATCTACCCTTGCTAATTGAACTATGTAGTGCTGCTGAGCTGCCTCTTTTAGCAATCACTGCTCCACATAATATAGCCATCGACCTCGAAAAGGCTCTGGCAGATTATGTGGATAAGTACCCGGAAGCCGCTTTACTGCTCGAAGGCTTGCCCGTGATAGCGATGCGCAAAATGGTCGCCACCTCCTGGGAAGAACACGAGTTGGATTAGGGGGTAATTCGTATTCGATGCATTAACCGATACACTCTCAAATATACAAAAACACGGGGCAATTTCTTGCCCCGTGTTCGTTTGCCATAACCCTAGCACCACAGTGCGCAGTATAGCACTTTAGAACATAACTTGCATGGGTAAACGTTGCTTGATGATCTCATCGGCATCGGCACCAAACAGCTCGACACTACGGCGGTCGATCTCTGCAGTCAGGGCATCATAGGTGCCTGGATAGACTGAGCCTGGCCCACCTTGGGTGATACAAGGCAGGTAGGATTGGGTGTTGGTGTCTGGGGTAGCCCGAAGCACTGCCTTGCGGGCGTCTTCCTGGGTCCAGCCGACAAAGTCAACTGCCTTGTTGTCAATGTTACCCATGAAGGCAATCTTTCCCCGGTACTTCTCCAGAAGTCCAAAAACATCATTGGATTCCATACAACCCTGCCAGACATCGATACCCATTTCAATCATTGAGGGTACCAAGGTTGCAGCAAAGCTGTCGGAGTGGTGTACAACCATTTCCACACCATGCTCATGGTAGTAGCCGTAGATAGCCTTGTAGGGCTCGACAAAGAACTCGGCGAACATGTCAGGGCTCATGAAGGTGCTGAGCTCTGAACCCCAGTCATCATGATGGAACATCATATCTGGCTTGAGATTGCTGCAGATACCTTCGGCCAGTTCGAGCTCCCATTCGGTCAGATACTTGAGCAGCTCATGCATCTCAACCGGATTCAAGGCGTAATACATCAGGGCATTGGTGATCTCGCTCAGGTGGTGAGATTGCTCAAACAGTCCCGGAGCAACGAAAGCTGCCTTGTAGGTCAGGTTGCCGTCGACTGCATCCCACTGGGCCTTGAATGTGTCCCAGACCTCCTGGGGAAACTTCAAAGCCGGAGCATGCACGTATTCGCGCCAACGGGTGATGTCTTTGATGACAATCAATTCGGGAGTGTGCACTGGAAACTGACCTGGGGTGCCTTCTGGCCAGGAGTTCGTGATGCCCCAGGCGTTGACAACCGGTTCTCCACCCGGCATCAGCATTGGCCCGGCATTCATGAACCAGGGGTGGAACATCAAGTTGATCGCTTCATACTGGTTGACGAAACGATCAGGGTTTCCTCCGAAAACAGTTTGCCTCATGTTTTCTTTTGCTGTTAGCATGTAGTACTTCCTTCCTGTCTTGGGAGTCGCGGGCCACTGCTTGGCCTCAGCATACAAAGGATGAGACCCGGTGACCCTCGGCTGTCGATCCGAAAACTATCCGGATGAAAATAGATATCCTTATGATAGCTGATTTACTCGAAATGCGAAGTGGTTCGCTGGAGAACTTGCTTGCTAGTTAGACAATTTTGCACTCCGAAAACATCTAGGCTACTTGCACATTTCGGCTGGTTGTTCGCCTCCCTACCGACAGTTTGGCCTATCATACGTCTTCGTAAGCTTTGTTAATACCGTTTTGCCAGCTACGGCATGTCAGCTACATCCCTGACAAAGAACGCAGCTTGGCTAGCTAATCAATGAGGGAGTGTTCATGAGTAATAGTCTGCAGCTTGCTATATATGGAAAAGGTGGTATTGGCAAATCGACCATTGCCGCAAATCTGGCTGCAGCTCTAGCAGCTGGTGGCAACAGTGTCTTACAGCTTGGTTGTGACCCCAAGCACGATTCAACACGTTTACTGTTGCGTGGGCAGACACCGCAGACCGTACTGGACTATATCCGTGATACAGCACCAGATAACTACCGCCTTGAAGATATTATCCTGACCGGTGAGTTTGGTGTGGACTGTGCCGAAGCTGGCGGCCCTGAGCCAGGCATCGGTTGTGCAGGCCGAGGTATTCTGACCACATTTGACCTGCTAGATCGTCTGGGCATACGCCAGCGTGGCTACGACCAAATAATCTATGACGTCTTGGGTGATGTAGTCTGTGGAGGTTTTGCGGTACCCATCCGCAACGAGTATTCAGACAAGGTCTACATCATCACATCAGGTGAGTTCATGTCACTGTACGCAGCCAATAATATTTTGCGGGGGCTGAAGAATTACGAGACCGATCAACCCCGCGTCGGTGGCATCATCTTCAACGCCCGCGGTGGTGATTATGAGCTTGAGCGGGTCCAGCGCTTTGCCGAGTCTGTTAAATTGCCAATCGTCTTACAGATACCTCGCGACGAGACCTTCGCAGCCAGTGAGCGAGCATTTCGCTGCCTGGTGGCTGAATACCCGAATTCAGAGTTGGCTCAGCTGTTTTATGAGCTGTCCAGCATAGTCTTGACTGGCTCCCTCTTCTCAGCCCGACCATTGACCGACGAGCAGCTGGAAGAACATATTTTAGGTAACTCTGCAATCCAGGCCAAGCCGGTTGGAGCAGTCATGACTGCGACTAGCCAGACAGCAGATTCTGATACCAATGCTATTTATAACGACGTTGGTTTTGCTGATGTTGTCTTTGCGGATAAAACCGGGGTGTCGGCTAACACCAGTTCGGTAGGTGAAGGTGCGGCCATCCAACCCCCGGCAGGCGATGTCGCAGTCGGCAACACCGACAACAAGCTGCTCTCCAAGGCTCTGCTCTACAAGGAGCCGCTACATGGCTGCGCCTTCAGCGGCGCACTGGGCATCACCATCCAATTGGGAGACAGCATCAGCATCACCCACGGGCCAGCCAGCTGTGCCCACATCGCTTTCCAGACTATCACCTCGGTCTCCCGCCGCCTGCTTCTCGAACGCGGAACGGTAATGCCGATGCAGACTTCCCCACCAATCGTCAGCACCGACATGAACGAGTCGGTGATGATCTTCGGCGGCAATACCCAGCTGCTGCAGCGCATTGAGGCGGCCAAACTCAAGCAGCCGAAAGCCATCTTCGTCATCTCGACCTGCCCCAGCGGCATCATCGGCGAAGACCTCTCCAGCCTACCGGCACTCTCCGATGACATCACCCAGATCATCCCGATTGCCACCGACGGCAACCTGACCGGAGACAACCTGCAGGGAGTCTTCATGGGTTACCGCAGCATCGCTGAGCAGATTATCGACCGTTCAGTGCAACCCGAGCATGGCTATATCAATATCATTGGGGAGAAGACTATTGCCAATGCTACTGCCGGTAACTTAGCCTTCGCAAATCAAGTCTTCGAGCGCTTGGGGCTCAAGCTGAACTGCCGCTTTATCTGTGAGACTGCCTATGACGATGTGAAGAATTTTCAGAAAGCAGACCTAAACATCCTGGCTTATGGCGACTTCATGGGTCTGGCCTTGCAGGACTACTTGCAAAGCCAGTTCGGTGCCCGCTTCATGTCCAAGCCCTTCCCTATCGGCTTCGCTGATAGCTGCGAATGGATAAGGGACCTGGCTGCATACGCTGGTAAACCGGAGGTCGGCGAGCAAATCATCGCCGATTACCAGCAACAATACCAGTCCGAACTAGAGCGGCTGCGACCACACCTAGCGGGTAAGAAGCTGATGGTGGTGACCTTCAACCATAACATCGACTGGATTTTATCCACAGCTTTAGACGCTGGTATGGAGCTGAGTTTCGTAGGTATATTAGAGTATTCGCAAGACCATGATTTTCGCAGTGTCTTTACAGACCAGATTAAGGAGCTACATCCACATCTGGACTATACGGCGTTGATGCGCTTGGACGATATCCAGCGGGTGTCTCCCGATGTTTTGCTAGGCAACTACCTGCCTGGAGGCAATCTGGGCAATATCGTTAATGACACTATTCCCCTGGTAGCCGATGTCGGGTTCTTTTCGGGGATTCGGGTAGCTGCCCGCTGGGTCGAGTTGATGCGCGCCGATCTTGGAGAAGGATGGAGGAAAGATGCAGTTTTATACAGCCAGTACCGAGCCGGATAGTTTTTCTGGGGCGATTTTTGCCATCGAGGGGGTAGCGGACGCGGCTGTCGTGCTGAATGGCCCGACCGGCTGCAAGTTCTACCATAGTGCCATCTCCGACACGCAGTTTCCACGGGCGGTTGATTACGACCCGCTGGCCTGGTCAGAGCGCTGCTTTTTTGGCCAACCGCGAGTACCAGCCACCTATCTGGATGGGGATGACTACATCTTCGGTTCCGGGCCCAAGCTGGCTGAGGTGCTGGCTGCCGTCAAGCTGCGTGACTACAGCTTGATTGCTGTGGTCAACTCGCCGGGAGCGGCTTTGATTGGCGACGATTTGAATCAGCTGATGGCAGAATCGGTCAGTACTACTCCCCACTTTGCTATTGAGAGCACCGGCTTTTCGGGCTACTTTGGCGACGGTTTTCAAACTGCCATCAACAAGATGATTGATGTCTTGGATTTGCCTCAGACTAGCGTGCGTCCGCAGAGTGTGAACCTTTTAGGTATCGGCCTCGACCAGAAGTACTTTGACAATAACTACCTGACTTTGCGGGAGCTCTTTCATCTCTGTGGCATCGAGGTGATTAGTGCCTTTGGGGCGACAGACAGCTTGCAGACAATAAAGCAGGCTCGCCAGGCTGCTTTGAATGTGGTGGTCTGCCCGGAGTACGGCACCGTTACCGCTCGCAAGTTATTGCAGGAGTGGGGTACCCCCTTTATTCTTACAGACCAAGGCCAACCTATCGGCTTTGCTGCCACCAGCGCCTTGATTGCCCAGGTCTGCGAGGCTCTAGGCGTTGATCCGACCCCAGCAGAAACAGTCATGCAAAAAGCCCGAGCTCAGGCCTACCTGCAGCTCTCACGTTATGCTTCCTTGCTGGGTTTGCCGAAAGGAGCCTTCTATTCACTGCGCGCTCCAGCATCGATGGCTTATCCGCTAGCCACTTGGCTCTGCGACTACCTGGGAATGATTCCAGTAGCCATCGAGCTACTACCGGGAGATGACCAGGGCTTCGGCCAACGCTTGCGCGAGTACCTGTCTGGGATGCAGCTTGACTCAGTACTGAACCGTCCGATTGCCGAGACCCCCACCCAGATTGTCTTCTCCGATGGTGACACCATCGCTGCCTGCAAGTTAGCTGGCATGAAGACCTGCGGTATTGAGATTAGCTTTCCTTCGTTGAACTATCTAGATATCACCCGCAAGCAGCTCTACGGCCCAGAGGGAGCACTCTTCTTACTGGAGCAGATAATGAACGGGCTGCGCTACGTGTAGGTAGCGAGTAGGGGTTGGTTTACGCTACGTGTAGGTAGCGAGTAGGGGTTGGTCTACGCTACATATAGGTGTCACGAAAAGCGTAATGTTGAATAGTGTTTAGTTGTTCTGCCTTTTTTGGCTAGTCAAGCTAGGTTCAGCAGGTAAATTGCTCATTTCCGTGGCAAAACGCGCCTCGTGTTGTAGATACACTCTAATTAGATAGTATAAACACAATATATGGTGTTTATACAGATGAACTATCTAGTGCTCAGACCTAATACGGCAAAATCGAAGAAGAACCCACAACACGAAGCGTGTTTTGCCACCAAATAAGGAGTATTTTGGTTTTTGTCTGGTTTTCTGCACAAGAACTTGTCATGCTCTTGTGTTTTTTGGTACCTCCGAACCCCTGTGCTCAGAGCTTGCACAAAGCCTGCGTAGGGTGTAGCTTGTGCTCAGCAGTTCTCAATAAAACAGATACCTAGGGGGGTGCCTGATGCCCGATATCGAGATTAAAGGCCTAATAAAACGATTTGGCCAAGTCACTGCATTGGATGGCATTGACCTAAAGGTCGAATCGGGTGAAGTACGAGCCTTTCTAGGGCCGAATGGCGCAGGCAAGACCACCACCATCCGTTGCCTTCTTGGAATCATCAAAGCTACCAGCGGCAGTGTGCGCCTTTTTGGCCAGGATGCCTGGAAGCAAGCGGTGGAGCTGCACCGTCGGGTCTCTTATGTGCCCGGAGATGTCAATCTCTGGCCCAACCTGACTGGCGGTGAGATCATCGACCTATTTTTGGCATTGAAGGGAGAAAAGCTCGCAGACCGTAGCCGTCGACAACACTATCTGGAGCGCTATGAGTTAGATCCCAGCCGAAAGTGCCGCACCTACAGCAAAGGCAACCGGCAAAAGGTCGCCCTAGTTGCTGCCCTTGTCTCGCAAGCCGACCTATACATCTTAGATGAGCCGACCAGCGGCCTTGACCCCTTGTTAGAGAAGGTTTTTCAAGACTGTGTGATCGAGCTTAAAGAGCAAGGCTCAGGCGTGTTCTTATCCAGTCATATATTGAGCGAAGTAGAAAAACTAGCCGACACAATCAGCATCATCCGCGCTGGAAAAATCGTTGAGAGCGGCTCGATGGCTGAGATAGCCAACAAAGCTCAGGGTCGCTCGCTAGAAGAGTTCTTTTTGGCTGAATACCAAAAAGAGGCTTGATCATGGCCGGTCTATTTGTCTATCTACGCTTCTTGATTCGGCGCGAGCGTCTAAGTAGCAGCCTCTGGATTGTCTTATCCTTGGTGTTTACAGCTGGCTTGGTCTATATCTATCCCAGCCTCTTTGAAGACCAGGTGAATATGCGGGACATGCTGGACCTGATGACTTCGCCAGCTATGCTGGCTTTGATGGGGCCAGCGTATAACACTGAGTCTTTGACAGTGATGATGCTCTATTCTGGCGAGATTAGTATCTTTGTGATGATCTCTCTGGCAGTCATGAATATCTTCTTCGTGGTGCGCCATACCCGCAATGATGAGGAGCTGGGGCGGCTGGAGATGATCAACAGCCTGCCGGTTGGGCGGGTGACCACCGCCACCGCTACCTTTATTCTGGCTGTGCTGGTCAACCTGTTGATTGCTCTGCCTTCGGTGCTGGCAATCGTCATCATCCAAGTCGTGGGAACCACCCTGATGGGAGCAATCGCCTATGCCTTGGCCATTTTCTCGGTCGGGTTGTTCTTTGCAGCAGTTGCCCTGCTCACAGCTCAGTTGTTCAGTACTGCTCGGGGAGCCAGCGGTGGCGCACTGATGGTGCTAGGCTTGGCTTACACTATCCGGGCTTATGGCGACATGACTGGCAGCCTGCTGTCTGCTACTCCACCAATCGGGTTGGGTTTGCAGAGCTTTGCTTTTCTCTCAGACAGGCTCTGGCCATCGCTGGTGAATTTGGCGCTGACCTTGCTAATTGCTGGTTTGGCATTGCTGGTCTGTGCCAGGCGCGACCTAGGCCAGGGAGTCCTGCCTGCTCGTCAAGGCCGGGCTCAGGCTTCCGCCGCATTGCTCAGCTCCCTCGGCTTGACTTGGCGACTGACCCGCAACCTGGTCATGGTCTGGTCTCTGGTGCTGTTCTTGACCGCTGCTCTTTATGGCTCGGTGATTAGCAGCATCACTGACTTTGTCGGCACCAACCCCCTCTATCTACAGGTTGTCGCCGGCGGAATCGATGCTGCCAGCACCTTGACCGACGGCTACACTGCCCTGTTGTTCTTAATCATGACCTTGTTGTCGGTTGTCCCGGTAATCAACATCACCAATCACGTTCTATCTGAGGAGAAACACGGGCGACTGGAATCTATGCTCAGCCGCTCTGTCGACCGCCGACGTCTATTACTTGATTCGATTCTCATCGCTTTTCTGGTCAGTGTCTGTGCCCAGTTAATCTGTGCTTTTGGTATGTATGTGGCTGCTGCTCCTTCCGGACTGGTTGATTTGCAGACACTGCTGATGGCTTCTTTGGTATACCTACCAGCCATCTGGGTATTCATTGGAATTGGGGTGATGCTGACTGGATTGGCTCCACGGTTGAGCTTCTTAATCTGGGTCTATTACGGATACGCCTTTGTCATAGTCTATATCGG
>JGI24696J40584_12961378_pt1 | contig 14485 bp, 17 predicted proteins | sample TergutCo191P4_FD_40584 | JGI IMG/M metagenome (IMG submission 40584)
CCCCGACCTCACGGTCGGGGTTTTATTGTCGGTATAAAATGTGAAATGACATTGGAGAATACTTTATGAACATCGTAATTTATGCCCGTTATTCAAGCCACTCTCAGACTGAGCATTCCATAGAATGACAACTGCAAGCCTGCTATGAATATGCCAAAGCCAACAAGCATATCATAGTTGCAGAATACATTGACAGAGCACTGACAGAAAAGAATGATGACTGGGCTGAATTTCAGAGAATGATTGCTGACAGAGACAAACACTCTTTTGAAGCAGTGCTGGTATATCAGCTTGACCGCTTTGCCAGAAATAGGTATGACTCTGCCATCAACAAAGCCAAACTCAGGAAGAATAGCGTAAGAGTTCTCTCGGCTAAAGAGAACATAAGTGCCGATGCCAGCGGTATTTTGATTTTGTTGTGCAGCAATGCCGTAAAGAGTTGGCAGAAAGGGATATTGACATCCTATCCAAAGAAATCGCCGCAGCTTGTGAAGCCGACTATGACAGTTCAATGGCACGAGGGCTTAGAATTTCTCTGAAAGAAGCCGATTCTGCCATTGAAAACCTCTGGGCAGCTCTTGAAGTTGGGCAGGGAGTAGATATAATTACCGAGCGCGCCAAGAAGCGCGAAGACGAAAAGAAGAAACTACAAACACAGCTTGCCATTGAGATGAGCCGTCAAATAATTGTAACTGAAGAGCAAGTCAGGGCTTTCTTTCATTCTCTTCAAAAAAACAGCCTTAACGATGAGAAAGCCAGAAAAGGTCTCATCAACATCTTTTTGAGCACGGTTTACCTTTTTGAAGATAGGGCAACCATGGTATTCAACGGAAGTGACAAACTCATAGTGGTTGATGATATACTATTAGACAAAATCAAGGCTGACAATGAGGCGTTTGTGAATTCAATTACATTCACACAAAAGCCACCAAGGCTTTCCATAGACGAATTACTCAAGTCTATGCGAGGGCTTTCCTTTGATAATAATTAATTTTTCAGCGAATGGAGAGAAATATGTACTGTACTCATTGTGGATTCCAAGTAGAACAAACTTCAAATTTCTGCCCTAAATGCGGGGCAAAGAGTGCTTTTACACAAAATCCTTCTGAGCAAAACTACCAAACCTCACAAGATCAATCGGCTTCTAGCCAGCAGCAAGGCTACACTGAACAATCGCAACAAAAATCCAAGTTGGTGGCTGGTTTGCTGCAGATATTTTTAGGATGGCTTGGTATAGGAAGATTTTACTTAGGTTATAATGGCATTGCTATTGCTCAATTACTCGTTTCTATTTTTACCTTTGGAATAGGTGCCATATGGCCTCTTATTGATGGCATTCTGATTTTAACTGGCTCTGTGGCTACCGATGGCAAAGGAGTCCCTCTAAAAGATTAGTTCCCACCATAAAAACACCTTATCTCATAAACTACAAGCATAGAGGTACCATAGAACATGATCAGTGTTTTAAGTATAGTAGCAGGCTACATGCTGGGCTCAGTGTCTGCAGCTTGGATTATTACTCGGATATTCGGCAAAGTTGACATCCGCTCAGAAGCCGATGGGCGCATCAGCCCAGCTTCAGTATATTATCGTCTAGGTGCAGTGCCCTATGTCATATCTGCATTGCTGGACATTTTCCTAGCTGTTGCGGCCGTCGCACTTGCTAGAGCTATAACACACTCTGACACTGTTGCCATGCTCTCAGGATTAGCAGCCATGATAGGGCATAACTGGTCGCTGTTTCTACGATTTAAAGGCGGGCAAGGCGCGACATCCATGGCAGGAGCCTTAGCTGGCATGGTGTTTTGGCCGTTGTGTTTCGGATTATTAGCAGCAGCTCTAGCAGTCGCTATAACACGACGCACAACCATATCTACAGCCATTGGTGTTGGAGTAATTTCCGTCATCATCCTATTAACATGGGAACCTAAAACTACTGCCCTATATCCACTAATCCTGTTTGTTATAATGCTTATTAAACGTCTGCAACTAGCATGCATATCAAAACATAATATGCTCAGTACCAATAAATGACAGCTGTTGAACTGGCATCTTCGTCTTACCACAATATTTGCTAACAAAACGCTCATTAAGGAGCCTGAACTTATGTCAGATGTAATCAAGATATACGGCACTGCATGGTGTCCTGATTGCATACTCGCCAAACAAATACTCAAACAACACTCCGTAATTTACGAGTGGATTGATATTTCAGGCAACCACGAGGCAGCTGTCTATGTAGAGAAAATTAACAACGGAAACCGCAGTGTGCCTACCATTGTGTTTCCTGATGGATCAATATTAACAGAGCCTTCCAAAGCAGTTCTAGAGAAAAAGCTGGAAACACTGCGAGAGCTAAAAATTAATTACCCCAGTGCTTGAAGAAATGCCATACCATTCCACATGGCATGCACAATAATAGCGCTCCACAACGAGTGCGTTTTGTAACGTGTAACACCTAGCACAACGCCCATAACCATAATGGCAAACATACCAAACAGATTGTATTGCATATGTAGTAGCGCCCACACCAACGACGTAAGAATAACAGTGCCAACCACTCCAATCCGCGAACTCTGCAAACCAACAAAAAGAAACCCTCGAAAAAGAGATTCTTCAAAGACAGGAGCAACTACCACTGTCGCTACAAATAACAGTAACCAGCCAGCACCACTGTATATATCGTCAATAAATTCAGCATTTGCAGAATTGCCGGAATCCCCCAAAAAGAAGGACCATAATATACTTAACCCATAAATACAAACCAGTGCTATTATGAACGCTGCCAGTGCCAAAAGGACTATTTTCCAAGTCAAACGCTGGAGTCCTATATAATTCACCAAACTGTGATTGCCATTCATGCGGGCAATAAAATACATCAACAACATGCCGCCCAAACCCGTAGCAATGATAGACCACGCGGTCACTAAACCTTCATTCACAGGATTTAGGTTAAATGCAAGTTCAGCTGCCCGAAATACAACCGCCACTAGTATCTGCATCGCCAACAAAGCAAAGACACCTATGGCCAAACCCATGCAAATGGTAGCCCATGCTCTATAAACCTTAGGTTGCGACAGCTCTTTTGTATTAGACAACGCTATAATAGGTATTTCTTCAGACATTTACGCTATGGTATAACTGCAAATGCCCCCCTGTCAATAATACTTTCTTTAATCATAGGCACTGCCATAGCTGGAAACAGCCTCTTCTCTCTAACATTTCCACCACGAGCACAAAAGGTTATACTTAAGACATATTGTTTTCATGGAGGCTCATCATAAAAATTAAAAGTTCCGAATATTTTTCCTTTTATTCCCATCTGACCGGCGCAGTTGCTGCGCTTGTTGGATTAGTTTTGCTGTTGATAAAAGTCTCAAACCATTCTGACCTTATTCTCATATCCGTAATTTACGGTCTCGCCATGTGTGGCATGTTCAGCCTCAGCGCCATATATCATGCAACCAAGCGCAGCGAGAATTCTGTTAATATCTGGCGCAAGCTGGATCACATAGCTATTTTCTTCATGATTGCCGGAAGTTATACGCCTATCTGCTATATATACCTAAGCGGAGCTTGGCGCTGGAGCATTATACTCATTGCATGGGGATTTGTAATTGCAGGCATAATACTCAAAGTTTTTTTCATCGGTTCGCTGCGTGTTCTTTCCACAATACTATATCTGTTGTTAGGTTGGCTAGCGATCTTCCCATTGCATGAGTTGTGGAGAAATATGCCGCGAATAGAATTTTTTCTGCTCCTTGGTGGCGGTATTGTTTACAGCATAGGTGCTTTGTTATACGCCATTAAAAAACCAAACCCCAAGCCTGGGATATTCGGCTTCCATGAGATATTTCATCTACTGATATTGGCTGGAGCCATATTACATTACATAGCTATTAGCATGGCACTTAACATAGCATGACCTTTAAGCACTATAGCTGCTATGGTAAAGGCTTTTAAACCTAATCCAGCTGCAATGGGTCTGACCTGTGCAACCAGTCAAAACATAGCACTTTAATAGTTTCCGGAACTAGCGCAGATGGCAATCTAAACTTATTCCCGCTATAATTAAGGCAAACATCCGCAGAGGTGAAATATGGCAAAACATGTATCTGGTAAAAACGGCCCTCATCTTATGCTTTACACAATAAGCACTTGCCCGTGGTGCCAAAAAACCAAGCAACTGTTGGATGAGTTAGGGCTGGAATACTATTATGAGGATGCAGACACCCTTGTAGATAGCGCCAAGCACGATGTAATGTCTGACGTGGAACGCTGGAATCCCAAACGCTCTTTTCCCACCATAGTTGTCGACAATAGATACTGCATCATCGGCTATCAAGAAAATGCTCTCCGTAAGTTATTAGCTGCTTAGTTGCGCTCAGTATTCAAAAAACACTTCCGTCGCCACCAAAGGTGCATATTTTTTCTATTTACCGCCTAATACCTAACTATAAACTTATATATACGTCAAGCACCAGTTATAATGTTCATATGGGAAAATTGTCTGTGATTAAGGTCTTGGTGTTAGCCAACTGTGGCTCGCGGCGTGAAATGACCGCCGCTATCAAAGCCGGGCGAGTAGCCATCAATGACACAACTATAGATAGATTCACTCAACCTATAGACACTACCATAGATTCTTTAACACTAGATGGAAAAAGAATAGAAGCCCCAGCGCATGAATTCCTGTACATTCTGCTTAACAAGCCTATTGGAATACTGTGTGCTACTAAAGACGTACGCGGCAGACGTACCATAATGAATTTACTGCCGCCACACATACGCCATCCAAGCCTTCACCCTATAGGACGGCTTGATATGGACAGTTGCGGATTAATCATTATAACCAATGACGGAGACTTAACCTATCACCTAACACATCCACGATTTGAACAAGAAAAAGAATATGCCGTCACACTAGATCGGCCTCTCAGCCGTATAGATCAAGAACATATTGAACGTGGACTGATACTCAGTGACGGCCCAACTTCCCCTATAGCTATACAACCCAACCACACACAACCAACAATCTGTTACGTTACATTGCGCGAAGGTCGTAAGCGCCAGCTACGCCGCATGTTTGCCACTATGGGATATCGCGTAATAGAACTCATGCGCATACGCGAAGGGCAGTTGCTGCTTGGAAACCTATCTCCAGGGCACAGTCGACTACTTACGGCACGAGAAATTGCCGGATTACTTGCGCCCAACAAGCCTGCCCATACATGGGACAAGTAAATCATCTTGACATCACATGTAGCCGCATAAGGAAATATCACAGAGTGCAATATTGACCAGACGCACACAGTATGCTATAAAAACAGTGTCTTCACAAGCCCTACTTTTTACACAACAAAATAGGAGCACTGCCATGAAAATCAAAATGTTGCGTAAGGACATTTTCAGCTACATATTCCTGCTGGTGCTAGCTACGGCGTGCCTTGCAATCGGCATTCGGATGCTTGTGGAACACCGCCCAGCATCAGGAGCATTCGGGGTAACACTGGGGATGCTACTCATTTTAGTGCCAGTTAGTATGATGCTACGTAAAACATAACACACACGTTTTTGTGCTTTTAACCACAGAATATTGTGTTATGGTGCAAAAGCGAAAAGTTGACAGCCTAAACAAAGAATGCTATGTTAGTGAATAGCAACACTCTAAATGCTGTTGTTTGTACATTAACAATTGTGGAAGTCATCATACTTTGCTGAATATCGGATAGATTGTACGGAAGGGACACTGTGGCAGTGTTAAAGGGTATATACCCGTCCGTCGGCTCGCTGAAATAGGGATATAGAATCCCAGTATAAGAGCTATTTATCTTATATAGAATTAGGGAAGGAGATATTCAGATGTTCGGAAGACTTGGTTGGCCACAATTGCTAATTATTTTGGTTATCTTCATCATGATTTTTGGCTTGGGGAAGTTGCCTCAAGTTGGTGCATCTATTGGCAAATCTATCCGTGCTTTCAAGAAATCACAGGAAGAAGATGATGATGGTGATGAAGTAGAAGCACTCCCTAAAAAGCGTAAAACTACTTCTAAGAAAAAAACAAAAACTGACGAATCAATTTAGCACAAAACCCAGAATGCTTGCTTAGCATTCTGGGTTTTGTTGTTCTGCCGAGACCTTGCTTCCTCATGAAGCAAAGGCACACTAATAGGCAAACTCTTGTCAGTATCCTTGTTATTTTCAACATTAAACGAATACCTTCGACTTTTAATTTGGAAAGGATGGCTGTTTTAAATTCTCATAAGAGCTATAGAAGGATACTATTAGTGCAAAAAGGCGGTTTTGACACGACACACGGCTCAAGATGATACGCAGAGTTATCACAGGATAAGTAGGCAATATTTATGTTAGAGAGATATTAATGTGGGTATACTTGGATTTGGTTGGCAACAGTTACTTATTATACTACTTATTGCCTCACTATTAGTGGGGCCAGAAAAACTGCCTTCTTATGCGCGCAAAGCTGCCAAATTTGTACGACGTATCCGAAAGATTACATCCAACGTTACTAGCGAATTATCAAAATCCATAGGATTGGATGATGAAGACAGCGGCATTTCCAATGTTAAAAAAGACCTTGCCGACATCAGAAAATCGCTTGAACAAGATATCATTGATCTGAAAAATACCTTCGCTGAACAGTCCAAGGCTATCTCTCAAAGTATTGAGGGTAGCACCAAAGGAGCATTGGATACTTTGCAGCAGAATGCCAAAGATATTTCAGATACTTTTAATATTCAATCCAGTGAATTGAAAACCACGCTGGACGTCCAAACAGAAACTGTTTCTGCTAACATAGATAATAGTACAGATAATAGTTTCAGTGATATCACTGAATCAGCAGGCAATGCTTTAACAGAACATACGCCAGAATCTGTTGTTCACACTACGATTGAATCTCCTAAGGAGGCACCTCTATCTACTCCCGTCGTCACTTCAAAAAACTCTATTGCTACTCCGCCAGAAGAAAAGGAGATCCTTTCAAGCTGAATTAACACTGCAAATGGATTGAAAAAGGATTTTTTATGGCTGAAGATACTCTAAATACACCAGATGATGAAGGTCGCGCCACTGTAATAGAACATCTAAAGGAATTACGTAAACGTATCCTGTATTCTGCCATATCCATTATCATAGGGCTAGTAGTAGGTATGGTCTTTGCTAATAAAACCATCGACATACTTTTACTTCCAGCGCCACCTAATATGCCAAGGATTGCCACAGACTTATTAGAAAACGTGAGTGTATGGTTTCAAGTAGGACTAACTAGCGGTGTGATCATCGCCATGCCATCCTTGGTATATCAAGTTTTCGCTTTCATAGGCCCAGGCCTTACGAAACGCGAGAAACATTTTGTGCTCTCCATTATTCCTGCCATTGCCATAATGTTTTTCATGGGAGTAGCTTTTGCTTATTTTATAGCCTTACCAATGATGATTAACTTTCTAGTAACCTTTAACGAAAACATAGCAACTGTCATGCCTCGTATTTCCACCTATATCAACATGGTAACCCGCATCTTGTTACTTGTTGGGCTAGTGTTTGAAACCCCTTTGGTTATCATGGGGCTTGCAAAGCTCGGGCTTGTTTCTCCCCAGTGGCTGGCAGCACGCCGCAAATGGTGGATCCTTCTTTCTTTTATTATAGCCGCTTTCATCACGCCTACAATGGATGGGTTATCCCAAACTGTACTAGCCATACCCTTAATTTTATTAATGGAACTAGGCATTATACTGGCACGTTTCGTATATAAAAAGAAACGCGACCAACCACAAGCAGCGTGATGGAATAGCGCCTTTTCAGCAGTTGGACATTGGGAAGTTTCTTTTCTCATCCTGTTCAACACTATATTTGTATCTACTTTACACCGTTAAACAACAGGTTGCGATGTTTGGCGAATGACGGTTGATTGCCAAACAATCTACAGCCATGATAATATAAATAGCCAATTTTCTTCCATTACAAACAAGGAGATCCTTATGAGCATGAGGAAGAATGCATCAATTCTAGCCTTAAGTGCCGTGGTTTTGCCGTTGTTAGCCAGTTCAGCTTGTTCCTGCGGTAAACGCCAAACCAATGGAGTTTTCGTCATGACCAACACCAGTAAAAATGCTGTGGCGGCATTTCATGTAAACGAGAGTGAAAAACTAATTTCCTCAGGCAGAGCAGAATATACTCAAGGCACTGGCTTCGGCAGTAGCAGCAATCCACTGAATTCACAAGGGGCGCTGGCTGTTAGCGGAGATGGTAATTGGCTTATCGCACCCAACGCAGGGTCCAACGATATTAGCATCTTCAGTACCAACAATAATAGGTTAACTTTTGTCAGTAAAACTAGCTCACAAGGACAATTTCCCGTCAGCGTAGCAACCAACGATAATCGTGTTTTTGTGTTAAACAAAAAAGGAATGGTTCCTAACATCGCAGGTTTTTTCATTGAAAAAAATGGCGAACTGAAAGCAATAGATCAAGAAAAAGCAGTACGTCCGCTGACATCTGGATCAGACTATTCGCAGATAGGTATATCTCCTAATGGTAAGTGGCTAATAGTCAGCAATGAATCAGCCAACATGCTAATTGCTTATGCACTTAACGGTGACACTATCGCCAAAGACTTCATGACACTTGGAACCAGCGGTAGCGGGCCAGCAGCTTTCGCATTTGACAATCACAATAATCTGCTGGTTGCTGAATCCAATAGCAGCACTGTTTCATCATATTCACTATCTGATAATGGCATCACCGTCATAACCGCCTCTTTGTCTATCGGGCAGCAAAGACCTCGCTGGATAGTATGTAACGGTAAGTACGCTTATACTTCAGCAATGAACAGTGGATTCTTCTCTGCTATAGCTGTAGGAGAAAATGGGCAGTTAACTTTAATCAAAACATACGATGCTGGGTCCACTGGTGTCACCGAGCTAGCAATTAACTATGATGGAACCTATCTTTACACATTCAACCCAAAAACTAACGCATTAAGCCAATTTCACATTGGTACTGATGGTAGCCTAACACTCACTGACAGTATCAACGATTATTTCGGTCCCTACGCACAAGGAATAGTTGCCAATTGACGCACAGACTCTTATCTTTCCGTCTTTCATTAACTATTACGGAGACACTTAAAGATCGCAATTTTTGAAACGTAAAATAGTAGCGGCACACCTATTATATGGCTTATTTTGATTTGTGATGTTTAACTGCCGGAGTAATAGTATTAGATTCGTGTGTAATATCAACGCATAGGTGGAAAGGGGGAAGTATCCAATGTGTAATACCATTAACCAAAAGCTGGCAATCGCAAGCTTTCACGCTTTGGGCAACACCCATGAGCAAGTTATGCTGTTCAAGCAAGTGTTTGGCTTGAAAAAAGGTAAAGGGTTATTGCCCAATATCGCGAATTGCGCACCAAACTAGCAAAAATCATCTCGTAAGAATAACTCTCACAACATCTACTTAATTCAAACCTTCATAAGGTATAAGGGTGGTTAGCTCAGCGGTTAGAGCGCTTGCTTCACACGCAAGAAGTCAGAGGTTCAAATCCTCTACCACCCACCATTCTTATTTAGAGCTTATCCAACAATAGATAAATAGGCTATACTAACTCTATGGAGAAGTATAGCCCTCTACTATGCTGATTGAGGGTCTCCTAATCCCCCCTGTCCGTTATCTGTTGCAACTCACTTTCGCCTATTTCGCTATTATTGACCACTTGTAATTCACCTACCTCGTGTTTTTGGTTTAATATTTGGCTCTGCAGTGCCAACCATTGGCTGAGAGCTTGCACTATTGGTTCCAACGCATCAACATTATAGCCAGCACTAATAACATGGATATTATCTGGCAGGTCAGATAGATTCAGTAGGCGCTTAACTTGTGTAGGTGTTGCCAGTGATGAGAGAGGCGGAACAAGATTATCAGCATCATCAGTTTTAACCGCAGTTTCCAACAACTCGCTTTCAACCAGCTCTACAGGAGCAATTTCAGTCGGTAGTTGCGCTTCAACGGCAGTCTCTATTTCAAGCGGTAAAACTATCTCGGGTTGCTCAGCCACAGGCTCTACTGGCGGTAAAAATGCTTCTGGCGGTACAATAACACGCGAAATTACATAGCTACCCAAGCGTGGTGTGAACATTTTATTCTTGTGAATGATACGCTCAATACGCTTAGCATCATACCAATCATCACACTCCATGAATTCAATCAAAATATCTGGACGTGCCATGTGATAATAGTCCGCCAGTAGTTTTAGTTCATCAGCACTTTCTCGCGCCAAATGAATCGTCATATCTGGCAGATAAGCTCCGAACTTACCATGCAGTTGTTGCCGGTCTAGCCATTCCAAATTACCATTCAACAACTTAGCTTTCCAGCGCACGTCATACCATAAAGACTTGAGGCTTACATAGGCATTAGTAGCCTCAGATTTCACTAATACATCAGGCACTAAAAAAGTTGCTCTTCCAAAATACGCAAATTTCAGTCGATCTTTTTGTTGTAATTCAGGAACATCGTCTTCAAAACCTGGATAAAACTCAGTATACGAATGCGGGTTACTATCAAGATCACGAGGGGTTCCATCCCACAAGCAACTCGCGCTCAACAGGTGGAGTAGTGAAATAATACACCAGCGGTCATAACCCTCACGAAAGGATTGGCTAAAAAAAGCCTTCACCGCACTATGCGCATCCAGCACAAAACGAGTTTCGTCAGTTTTACCTTGCAATAAACTAAATAATGGGACAAACAACACGCTCTTCAAGCTATCAAGCGCATCCAGCAAAAACACGCTAAGACTACTGCCAACATCAATAGCTTCTAATTTCATATCTTGCTGAACAAGTTTGCTGATATCAGCATAGGCCTTTCCAAGTTCATAAGCTTTATCTAACTCTGGAGCATAGTATTCTTTGACAAAATTAACACGAACAGCATCAAAATAGCGGTAAAACTCTGGACGTATATCACTTGCAATACCAACACCATTCGCATTAATCTCTATTTCCGCATGATTAACAATAAAATTTTTTAAATCCTTATACGATTCAACCCATTTTTCAGACATCTTAACCTCCATATATTATATATTTGAAAAATAACTGACTGTATAATCAATACAACATATATTCGCTGTAATTTAAATACTTGCCAATTGTATAACCTTTTTCTATATTATAAGTTTATCACAACACTACATCGCATCAAATTATTCAGCACCACGCCTCACACTAATCATCTCGGCAAGAATGGCCACTGCTATTTCTTCTGGTGTTTGTGCTTTTATGCACAATCCAATAGGTGCATGCACTCGTGACAAATCATCCACGGTAAAATTCTTGCTTAGTAAATGCTCAAACACCGCTTTGTTTTTACTCTGGCTACCAATCATGCCAATATATTTAGCTGGCGTTCTGAGTGCTCCTTCCAGCGCTACTTCATCACCTTTGTGTCCATGCGTAATAATAACGATATAATCACCTTGCCTAGCATTTATCTGCCCATAGGCACATGGGATTTCTAGTGGCATGACACAAGCATCAGGAAAACGCTCAGCGCAGGCAAACTCAGCACGTTCATCAATCACTGTCACCTTAAAGCCCGTCATTGCCGCCATGCGCGATAAAGGCAAAGCGATATGCCCAGCTCCGAATATAAACAAGTTAGGCATCGCAAACACTGGCTCAATGAAAACCTCTGTATCACCGCCACAAAGCATACCTAAGTCACCAGATGTGTTTAATTTATACTCCATCTTCTTGGCGTGTCCACGGCGCAACACCTCCAACGCTTCCTGAATGGCTGCTTTTTCTACCGCTCCGCCGCCAATTGTTCCAATGATGGAGCCGTCCACCTTCACCAACATCTTAGCTCCTTCACCACGTGGAGTAGAACCAGAAGCAACTATTACCGTGCACAACACCACATCTTCTCCTGCTGCATTCATGCGCCCCAGTTCAGCATAGATATCATTTTGCATTTTTACCTCCATCTAAAGTTGCACTATGAAAAATGCGATATAAAAATGGTTGCGCCAAAGAACCAGCAACCACATATTCTACCTGCATATGCCTGCGGGATAAAACAGCAGCAGCCAAATTTGTAGAATCTTCAGCCGTTACTAAATCTGACTTATTCAAAAAAGGTATAATTCGTGCGCTTGGAGGAGTATTCTGCATTATACCTTGCGGCTGAGTCAATAACGTAGCAATCACTTCATCTGTCATCACGCCGCCACGTGGTAACCCAGTAAGATGCCTTATTAATTCAATGCGAAAAGCTATTTCCTCAGACAATGGCTTTTCTAATGCGTCCAACCCAACCAACGCAACCACGAGTGTCGTAGTGGCAGGAATTAATGGCTCGCCATGACGTGGCGCCTTAACCGGCTTGCATCCTGCGCCATCAGCTTCGTTTATTATATAATCTACTATATGTAACCCACAGATTTTATCTAACACTTCCGGTAGCAAACCATTAAGTTTGCCATCATCACCTAATGTCGATGCCAGCGTCACATGCCTATGCACTAGTAATGCCTGCATTAATTGTTCTATCAATACAGCCTCATCAGGTTCCACTATAAGACATGGTGCTTCTTTAGCTGAAGGCTTAACGATATGAGTAGTGGTAGTACTAATAACCTTCTTTTCGGCACTAGCCAGTTCATGTGCTAGATGAAACATTAGACTAGTTTTGCCCCCACCACCTACCAGTGCAACATTCTCAGAACAACCCAATCCCAGTGCTTTAGTCAAAGAATCAACATGAGTTTCAACAAGCGGTTGTCGTTTATAAATAACAAGCCACACCCCGCCTGCTTCAGTAATACGGCTTACACTTTCTAGATTTTGTGAACGCAACAGGACATGCAACTGATCAAGTGCAATGCGATGACGCCCAAGTTTATCATTTAACACACGTGATTCATCAGCAATGGCATCAATCACCTTCTGCGGAGTTTTCCTCCCATAGCCACCACCAACAAATGCTACCCCGCCAGATGTCAATACACGATAGATTTCCCGCAGAATATGTGGGCGTTCCATTATGAAAAAGAACGCGCCGCGTAGCATAACCAAATCAAAACTTCCGTTAGCAAACCTCAGCCTATCCAATGTTGTATCCACAATACGCACACGGCTATCAAGATTACGCAATACAACATTGCGCTTCACATACGCCATATACCCATTATGGTCATCAGCAATAGTAAAATTCATCTGCGGGTGAGATGTTGCCAAAGCATAACTCATACCACCGGCAAAAGGTCCGAGTTCAAGCGCACATCCACCAGCTCTGCCATACAACTCAGATACCTGCTCTGCTAGATAGGGGTATACTTCATGCCACAAATCGTTAACTGCAATCAAATCATGAGTATCTATAATCAAACTCCATTAGTGATTGAAATGAGAAAGAATAGCCTCCAACACTCCCCCGGAAATAGTGCGCCCTTTATCCGAAATAGTATAGCAGTATATTTTGTCTCCGCGCGGATCTACATCTCCAGACTTAAGACCTTTGGTCACTGGCGTACCATCACGCAACAAACCGCGAATAACACCATGAATGGCAGCTTGCATCGGTTGCCTTTCCACATAGGCTACTACTTCGCAAGCTCGTACCATATCCCCCACACTCTTAGTCGCTTTAAAAATACCATCGCACGGAGCACGCATAACGCGTTCCGTAGTATAACCACCTATATCACCTGGGTTGCCAGTATCCGAATCAGCAATACCTTGCCGTATGATACGCCCTAAGTTATGGCCACGATTAGTTTCAATTACTACATGTACATCCTTGCCAGCTTCAAACCCGATACCCAAACCTATAACCATTTCGGCATCAGTAATACACGTGCCAAGATTCTTTTTAGCAATAATGGCATCAATCTCTACATCCGGTTTCAGCATAGCGCGAATACTAGCTTCCGGATCCACAATAATCGCCATTTCCCCAGCGTTCCACACATCATGCACCTGCCCCACTGAACTCACCAGCCGCGCAGTATGCCCTTCCACAGTTTGAACCCCATCATACACTGCCTCGCAGAAGGAAATTTTACGCCTCACAGCTTGCGGCTGAGCGACTTCAGTCATGATGACGTTAAAATGGCATTCAGCCAAACGACAAGCAACCGCACTGGACAACTCACCACCACCCCTAATCAGCACTTTCAAATTTTTAATAGTCATAATGCTTCATCCATTAGCCACAAAAAGATTTTTACAACGGTTTCGCATTCACCATTGATTATAAAATGTTTCATTCTGGAATAATAATCAAACGCCTCTGCTTACTTGATCTAACCATAATCCAAGTACTGTAGCCGTTGACAACCTCTCAGTAATTTCAGCGTTTCTAACATATTGCTCCACCGATTAAATATTGCGCTATGCCGCATAAGCAGTAGTCGGAGTTTTGAAGAAAGACATGATTTTGGCAGGGTTAAGCT
>JGI24696J40584_12961375_pt1 | contig 14472 bp, 17 predicted proteins | sample TergutCo191P4_FD_40584 | JGI IMG/M metagenome (IMG submission 40584)
AAGTATCCGAAGCACCGAGCAGTTTCTCGCAGGCGAATTTGAAACCCTGCAAAATGATATGGACAATTTCCACCCGTTACGGTAAACCTTTTTTTCTCTTTTTTCTTGTAACTCGTAACTTGTAACTTTTCTTGTTCCTTGCCCGAAAGGGAGTACTGACCTCTGTTTCGGGGGCGGTGCGGGCGGGGAGGCGGTATGAGTAGGATAAATTTTTTAGGGAAAACATATTTTGCAGTATTAGTAATGGCATTTTCTTTAACATTTATAGCGTGTAGCAAAGACGATGAAAAAGGTACAGAAGTGCCTAAATCAGAAGCAAAGCAAGAGTTTGACCAAAATAATTATGGAATTTACAGAGGTGTATTTGTCGGTTCAAGTGGTATTGTTGCAGTCAATTTAGGGAACAATGGTAACTCTCCTTTTGCTATCTTAATTATTGACGGAGTAACTTTAAATTTTACTACCACTCAAACGGTTACACAAGGGATAAATTCTACTATTCGCTTTGAGCAAGGAAATAACAGTTTTGTTTTTTCTGTAAATGCAAACGGTAGTAATCCAACTGTTACGGATATAGATATAGCAGGACACCCTAATGCTCAAATAATAATTGCAAAAGAAACTTCCTCTGTTGTTGTCGAATGTTATGAAGGTACTTATACCGGACCTTATTCATCAGGAACATTTAATGCAATAATATGCGGGAATAAAATTATGGGCTTAGGTTGTAGTTTAGATAATCAATGGACAGGTGCCGGCGAGGGAAATGTAAATGGTAATACTATTTCCGGTATAGTTCTTTTTTATGTTGTTAACTTTAGTGGGCAAAAGCATAATGAAACTATTTCGGGAACTTGGACACATCCATCAGAAAATGGTACGTGGACAGGTACGCAAAAATATATAACCTCTTATAGGTAGAAGAATGTTAGCATAAGAAAATGGGCGGCATCTAACAATTAGGGTTGTGCCAGTTTAAGTTCAATAATCAATTTTGCTATTACACCACAAAGTAAAGTTTTTACATTATTCAATATGACAATGGAACATCAAAAAAGTGATGAAATAATTGAAAATGAGTGCGTGTCGCGCACTCATTTTTTTTCTTTGTGTAACGGTTAAAGTGAAAATTTATAAAAGAAAAACACTATCTTTGCGGCACAAATTTTTAAGACAATTATTTTTCAAAAACAAAATCTGTCATACACTTATGCTAAATCCGTGACAAAATAAATAAGTTTTTACCTTCTTTCATTTTATCCCACCATTATTGTTATTTTAAAAATTATTTGTACTTTTGCGATGTAAATTTTGTCGCAAATTATATGTGTTTTTGCGACAAAAAAAACTTAAAAATGACATGCAAAGCATTGATGATAAAATACTTGCAATGATAAAAAAATGCGGAAGGGGTAAAGTATATTTCGCTTCTGATTTTGCATTGTACGGCGAAGCAAAAGCAGTACAAAAGGTTTTGGAGCGATTAGTTAAATCCGATATGCTTTTACGGCTCGCACGAGGAATTTATTATTATCCCAAAATTGATAAGGAATTAGGTTTGGGCATTTTATATCCCTCTTGGGAAGATGTTGCATACGCTATTGCCAAAAGAGACAAAGCAAGGATTGTTCCGACAGGAATTTATGCACTCAATCGTTTGGGCTTATCTACACAAGTACCAATGAATTTTGTTTTTCTGACAGACGGCACACCGCGCCGAATAAACACAGGGAAAGGCAAGGGGATTTTGTTCAAACATACTGCGCCAAAAAATTTGGCATTTCGCAACGAAATAGTGATGTTGATTGTGTTTGCACTCAAAGAAATCGGTAAAGATAAAGTAACGCAAGAACAATCAGAACGCATAAAACAAATATTACAACAAGTCCCCAAAGAACTCGTTTTGCAAGATGCAAAATTAATGCCTGCGTGGGTTAAATCGCTAATAATGAAGTTATATGAATAATTTTAGGAATTTAACAAAAGAACAACAAATAGCAATTATTGAACAGGTAGTCAATAAAATGGGGTTGCCGGCGCAGGCAGTAGAAAAAGATTGGTGGGTAACAATGTCGCTCGGAGCTTTATTTTCGTGCCAATGTGCAGGACATATTGTTTTCAAAGGCGGAACGTCATTGAGCAAAGCGTGGAAAGTGATTGAGCGTTTTTCCGAAGACATTGATATTGCGATTGACCGTAAATTTTTTGGTTTCGACGGCGAACTCTCACGCAAAAAGATAACTAATTTACGCAGAGCATCTTGTTCCTATATCAGCACTGATTTGAAAGAAGAATTAGATAAAAAATTGCAAGAAAGAGGTATCGAAGGCTACTCTATTTCCGTTCGAGAAACAAAAGATACTACACAAGACCCGCAAATTATTGAAATTAAGTATAATTCAATCTTTTCTGCAAGCAGTTACATTCAAGAAAAAGTATTGATTGAAATCGGGGCAAGGTCTTTGTTAGAGCCGAGCGAGAATATTCGTTTACGTTCAATGATTGCCGAAGTTTATCCCCAAGCAGATTTTGCCGATAGTTTTATTGAAATTCCGACAGTAGTTCCGCAACGGACTTTTCTCGAAAAAGCGTTTTTGTTACACGAGGAATTTCAGAAACCCGCAGAAAACATACGAATTGACCGTATGTCGCGCCACTTGTACGATTTGGAAAAACTGATGAACACCGCTTTTGCAGAAAATGCTCTTGCCGACACGGAATTATATTTGGTAATCGTCAATCACCGCAAACATTTGACAGCGATAAAAGGCGTGGATTATTCGACACATTCGCCCGACAAAATTAATTTCGTTCCACCTGACACAATAGTTGAAAAATGGAAAAATGATTACGAAACAATGTTAGGAAATATGACTTACGGAGATACATTGCCATTTGATAAATTACTCGAAAGAATCAAATTATTGAACGAGAAATTTAGAGAAATACCTTTGCGTTTTTGATTTGAAATTCTAATTTAACGAATGATTGAAATATGTTTAAAATATTAAATTTGCAAAAATAAACTCACAATGAGAAAAACAATAATCATATTAAATGCTTATCCGCAAAAGTGAACCTAAAGTAACAATACTCACTTGAGTATCTATAATAACACTGCAAAAATAAACAAAAATGGGTAAACCACAAAGGGTCTACCCATTTTTTTGAGGGAATTAGCCATTAATAAGAAAGTTCATAAAAGAAAGCAATGTAAATGATAAGGATAACAATAGGAATTAACAATATTACTCCTACTTTCCCCATCATTTTTATTGTATTCATGTCCTGTTTGTTATCAGTATCCCAAATCATACCATCTTTGTCTATCCACTTTGCCATAATTCTACCCTCCTTTCTTTGTTCCATCTGTTAATAACTCTTTTTCCTTTTTTGGTTTGCGAAGGGAGTCTAACCACTGTCTAAACCAACCCACTTTCTTTTCGTGGGCTTTTTCACGCTCTCTAAAATAATTTGCCATAAATATAAATGTTTTTGGCACACCTCTTACCCCTGAAATGCAAATGAATAAATTTGTTTTTTATTTGTTTTAGTGCAGTATTAATAGGAATGTGGGGCAAAACTTACCTTATCCATTTTGGGGCTACTAGCAAAGCCATGAAGTTGAACAAGCAAAATTTACCCCACATTAAAGAGTGGGGCGTTTGCCTACCATCCTTAACTTCATTTAGAAAATTGCTAGTAATCCAAAATCAGGACAATAAATAAACGCTCTTTTTAATAAAGCACGAATTACTATTTGTAATTCAGGTGCAAATGTAGAAATAATTTTTGAAAAAAAGTGTTTGGGATAAAATTATTGGAAAATTTTATCTAATTTTGCAGGGTTGTTTAACTTTCTAAAAAATTAAAAATATGGCTGAAAAAACTTTCAATCAAACATTTGATGGGTATTACAGAGATATTAATAAGGAACATATACCTGAAATTTCTGCTGTATATTTTGTTTATACATGCACTTATAATCCTAACGCTGATACAGTAAGTATTGAAAAATTGATTTATATTGGGGAAAGCAATAATATAAAATCAAGAATTTTTAACCACGATAGGTATAAAGATTGGTTAAAAGAATTAAAAAATGGACAAACATTATGCTTTTCATATACAAGTGTTGATAACTTATATAGAAATAGATTAGAGGCTGCTTATATTTATAAGCATAAACCGCCATTAAACATTGAATATGTAAATAATTTTCCCTTTGATAGAACAACAGTAATTTCTCAACCACAAGACAAAACTGCTTTTATAAGTAAAAGTTTCACTGTTGATAGGAAAGATTAATGTTTTTATTGTATATTCAAAGGTGGTAATGTTTTTAATACTTCAAATGCTTCTGCAAAAATATGAGTTGTATCTATGTACCCATGTTCTCTATCCAAGCGCAATATATAACAACCATCATCTATGCAGATTTGACACATACCACCTGCATCACTTCTTAATGTAGCTATGGGATATGATTTTGTTCCATTATGTAATATAATTTCTTTTGTTGTTTCAACTTGCCTATACATAAAATCTTATTATTTCTCATATAAATAGTATGATTTTCAACGAAATAATAAACATTTATGCTGCTTTTCTATAAGTTATATGTTTAAATTCTGTTCTGTAAGATACACCTGCCATCATTAACCTGTCAAATATGTTTTCACCAAAATACCTCCTGTTAAACTTATAACAAAATTCATTCAAATAACCTTGCATAAATTCAGGTTTAATGCCATAATGTGTGGCTCTAAAACTTGATTTGCTGTTTCCTATTGCGATATGCACCCAGGGCAATACTTTACCTATGTCTTTAGGGTCTATCACTTGTGATTTGTGTTCTCTAAAATAATTCTTAAAATTAGTGTGTGATGTTGAAGCATCTGTTATTATTGTGCTGTTTGGATTGATATTATCTTCTGCAACTGCACTAATGGTGTCTGCTTTCAAATTTGGCACAACAATCATTTTGATATATTTTACATTTGTAGGCTTGTTGCTTTTGCTCTTCTCTGATTTCTCTTTTACTTCAGCCATAACAGCCACCTTTGCTTTTCTTTGACTACCTGCACCTGCTTTTAACTTTTCATTTTTTTGGTCTTCAGGCAATTCAGTAGTGAAAAAGCCTTCGTCAAATTCAATATTTCCACACAAGGTATATTCGTCTTCTCTTTGTCCCATTACAGAACGAAGTTTGTGTAATAATTCCCAAATGGGTTGGTATCTGCTATGGTCTAATTGTCTTTGCAATTCTGCTGCTGAAAATGAATGTTTTGTTGAAGTTAATAGGTGTATTGCAACAAACCAATACCTGAAAGGTAGTTTTGAGGAGTGCATTACAGTGTGTGCTGTAAGGCTTTGTCTTTTTCCACATTCTGTACACTGATACATTTCTATTGTTTTCATCCAATAGTGGTGTTTGCAGCCACATTTTGGGCATTTTATCCCTCGTTTTTCTCTTATTTCTTTAAACTTTGCTTTGCAACTCTCTTCATTTGGAAAACACCTCTCGAACTCAAAAATTTTCATACCCTATCTCCCTGTTATCTGTTAATTATGGTATAAAGATACTGCTTTTTGTTAACATATACAAATAAAAAATGTTAAAAAATGTTAGTATATAGATGTTTTTCAGGTAGTTAATAAAAAAATGGGTAGACCTTTGTGGTTTACCCATTTTTTACTACCTTTGCAGTGCCTTATCAGGGATGCGCCAAAGGCTCGCCCAAAAAGAAAAAGGCAGAAAGGAGTAACCCATTGAAAAATAAAATTTTCAGTAAAAAGTGGCTTAAAGATGTTAAGGAACTGATGAAGAGACTTGACAAAGTTTAGCCACTTTGGGGTGGGCATTGCTGAAGGACAGTAAGCAATGTCCCTTTTTATTTCTTTACAAATATATAAATAGTTTTTTAAATTACAAAGTGCTTATTATAGATACTCAAGTGAGTATTGTTACTTTAGGTTCACTTTTGCGGATAAGCATATCATATTAAGCGTTCTTGTGTGGATTTTGAGCGGTTGCAAGCCAAAAACAACATCAACAACGCAACCGGTTGAAACAGAAATATTTTGTGATACACTAAAAACACAGGAAGACACACAGGAATTGCCACAAATAACCTCTCGTTTTCTCTCATTAATCCAACATATAGACACTTCTGGCTATATTTTTGACACATTGCGATGTATCCCACACGAGCCTTATAAAATCATTCAACAAGATAAATACTTGTTATTTGAAATAGCAAAAGAAACAACTAATCCGTTTTGGGCACCTTCTTGGGCAAGTGAGGTAAATAACTCGTTGGAAGATTTTGATATAAAACCATTTTTAAAAACACAGAAAGTGGTCTTGTATTATTTTAAGAAAAAGCAGCCTGAAATTATTGACGGAAAAAAATGGTATGCTGACGGAATTATAGAAGAATGGTCATTCGATAATGAAGCGGAAGCCGTGAATGCTTTTAATTCGCTTAAAAATACTGACTTATATATTATGTACTTCAATACAGGTGCCTTTATTTGCTGTATGAACCAACAATTGTATATATTTCATTCACGAGCAATGGCTTTTATGTATAAACCACAAAAATATTTTTTCAAATGGTTTGTACAGCAAAATAATATTACGTTAAAAAATGAATAAAACTTAGATATTGTGTTATTCGCGTTCAAAATTAAAAACTTAAAAATGAAAACTCAATTTTTAAAAAAACTCAATCCTATCGAGATATTAACGTTAGCATATATCGTGCTGACAGGAATTTACATCATCATTTTTTCACAAAAAATAGACGATATATCGTCGTTGTTGGCAGCGCGGGTGGTGTTGGCGGCGTTGATTGTGCTGTTTCCGTACTCCAAACGTTTTGCCGGTAGTTTTGTCCGTTATGCTTTTCCTGTGGTTTTAACCATTTACTGGTATCCCGAAACTTACTACCTGAACGAGTGTCTGTTTGGCAATCTCGACCACGTGTTTGCGGGAATTGAAGAAGGGATTTTCGGCTGCCAGCCTGCGCTCGAATTTAGCAAAGCCCTACCCTACCGCTGGTTTAGCGAGTTGATGAGTTTTGGTTATTTCTCGTATTTTTTGATTGTCGCTTTTGTTGCCATTTATCTTTATTTTCAGGATAAGAAAAATGGCGAAAAGGCAATTTTTGTGATTGTCGGCTCGTTTTTCCTGTATTATATTATGTTTATTATTTTGCCTGTTGTGGGACCGCAATTTTATTTTCCCGACAATCAAGTGCCCGACGGTTATGTGTTTCGTCCTTTGCTCGTAGCAATACAATCTATGGGCGAAAAACCAACAGGGGCATTTCCAAGTTCGCACGTGGGCGTGTCGCTTATTTTGATGATTGTGATGTGGAAATATTGCCGGCGGTATTTTGTTTATTTTGTGCCGGTTGTTGTGATTTTAATATTTTCTACCGTTTATATCAAAGCACATTATGTAATTGATGTAATAGCCGGTGCAATTTCCGCGCCAATTGTTTATCTTTGTGCCGATTTTATGATGAAAAAAATATCCGAAAAAAATGCCTAATAATCAGCCTCAAATGAGTAATACGACTTTCCGCATACTGATTGCGTTGAGTTGTATTCATTGTATGAACGACGCTTTGCAGTCGGTCATTTCAGCATCTTATCCTATTTTGAAAAGCGAATTTGCGCTCAGTTTCGGGCAAATCGGCTTGATTACGCTGGTGTATCAAATTGCTGCATCGGTTTTTCAACCGGTTATCGGACTGTTTTACGATAAACATCCGTCGGCGTGGTCGCTGCCCATCGGTATGGCATTTACACTCACGGGCTTGATTTCGTTGTCGCTCTCGCAGACTTTGCCTCTTATCCTTTGCTCGGTGTTTTGGGTTGGTATCGGTTCTTCGACTATGCACCCCGAAGCGTCGCGGCTCACATCAATTGCATCGGGCGGAAAGCGGGGTTTGGCACAATCGCTTTTTCAGGTTGGCGGAAATTTCGGTACTTCGATTGGACCATTGCTGGTTGCATTAATTGTTGCGCCGCACGGACATCAAAATATTGCTTATTTTGCTATCATCGCCTGTTTGGCAATTATAATAATGATGCCTGTAAGTCTTTGGTACAAACGGCGGCTGACGTTTATTAAAGAGGGGAAATTTGCGGCTGCGGAATACGGCGAAATGCCGCTGTCGAGGGGAAAAACAATTGCAAGTATTCTGATTTTACTGCTGTTGATTTTTTCAAAATATATTTATACGGCAAGTCTTGTGAATTATTATACTTTTTATTTAATAGAAAAATTCGGCGTAAGTGTGCAACATTCGCAGGTTTTGCTCTTTGTGTTTCTTTTGGCAACGGCTATCGGCACAATGGCGGGCGGTCCGATTGGCGATAAAATCGGCAGAAAATATGTGATTTGGGCATCTATTCTTGGCGCTGCGCCGTTTACGTTGTTGATGCCACACGCCAATTTGTTTTGGACTGTTGTTTTGAGTTTTTGCGTCGGGTTGGTTATTTCGTCGGCATTTCCCGCTATTTTGGTGTATGCACAGGAGTTGTTGCCCTACAAACTCGGTATGGTGTCGGGGCTTTTCTATGGTTTTGCTTTTGGCGTGGCGGGTATTTCGTCGGCGGTTCTTGGCAAAATGGCTGATGTCCATGGAATTGAGGCGATATACAGTATGTGTGCTTATACGCCGCTTTTGGGATTAATTGCTTGGTTTTTGCCGGATTTTAAAAGAAAAAGGATAACGAGATAATAAACAATAATATTCACAGTTTAAAAGTTTTAGAGATGAAGAACAAAATAAAAAATCTTTGGGCAAAATATGCGCCTGTTCACGGCATTATTTATTTTATGCTGATATTGGCGTGTTGTCATTTCTTTTGGAAATTTACGGTTACCGGCGAGGAGTCGGATACGCTTGTTACGTTTTTCGGCATTGATATTTCCGCGCCTTTCAATCGAATGACCGGCTGGGTAACTGCCAATGTAGCGAGTACGCTTTCGTGGATCGGTATTCATTTTCACTTGCGCGGCACATCAATACTTTTTCACGGCAACAACGGCATTGAAATCATTTGGGGTTGCAACGGACTAAAACAGATGTATATATTCTTCTGTATCATCGCTTTTTATGCCGGCTCGTGGCGGCACAAACTTTGGTATATTCCCGCCGGTTTGGTGGTGGTGCATCTGTTTAATATTTTCCGCCTGACGGTGATTGCCGCAGTTGTCAGAAATCATCCCGAATATTTTAATCTTATGCACACTTATTTGTTTAAGTATCTGTTTTATGGGGTAATTTTCTTGATGTGGATGATTTGGGATAAAAAATTTGCGACTTGCGACAGTCACATACGCAAATCAAATTATATAACTGTATAAATATCAGTCAAATTCCGCCCAAATCCATTGTAATCCAAGCCATAGCCAACAATAAATTTATTTGGAATTTCTATTGCGATATAATCTTGCGGTACGGTTACCTGCAAGGCATCGGGTTTTAACAGAAAACTCGCTACTTTAACCTCGGCAGGGTGAAAACGCAACAGCGAATCTATTATTTTTTGCATCGTCAGACCTGTGTCAATAATATCTTCTACCACAATTATTGTCCGTCCTTGAATGTCTTCGTTCAGTCCGATAACTTCTTTTACCGTGCCGGTGGATAAAATACCCGCGTAGGAAGACAGTTTTACAAACGACACTTCGCAGGGGATTGTTATTTGTTTCAGCAAATCTGCCGCAAACATAAACGCGCCATTCAAGACACAGACAAAAATCGGGTTCTTGCCCGCCAAATCTTTGTTTATTTGTTCTGCTACTCGTTTTACTTCTTTTTGAATGGTTGCAGACGGGATTAATAATGTAAATTTCCTGTCTAACAGTTGAATATGGCTCATATTATAGAGATAATGATAATTTCACAAAGGTAAGACAATTAAATTAAATCTTTCCGTAAAAAGTAATATTTTTTTTGCGAGGGGCGCCAGCGGGGGAAAAAAAAATCCCGATATGTACAGCCGGCATATCGGGAAATGTCTAATTAAAATGAAACGGTCAAAGTTTCACGGCTGTAAGTTCTTTTCCTAAACGGTGTAATGTGTCTTCGATACGGCGTGTTTGTGTATCGGAAATATACACTTTCCCTGTTTTATACTGACGCATCAATGAAGAATTGATACCGGCATTCATCGCAAATTTTGAAGTATTTATCCAATCATAATAGTTAAATAAAGAAGATATATCGAATTTATATTCAAATTCAATATTTTTTAATTCTTCCGGTAATTCTTTACCATCTTCTTTATAAAATTGCATTATTTCTCTTACAGAATTTTCAAAATCGGCTTTGGCTTCTGCTACTGTGTTGCCTTCGCCTATAATGGTACTGTTTATATCCGGTGTAAATATACCAAAAGTACCGTCTTTTCCTTTTTCTATTAATGCTGTTGTTTTCATCTGTTTATAATTTATTTTTGAAAGCGGACAGGATTTAAAACCCTATCTGCTTTTTAAGTTTATAAAATAATCCCGGCTTTACTTCCTGTGATCCGTGCCGTTCAATTTCAATCGGATAATCTTTATCCGGGTGCAGGTAAAGATCGTGTCGTCCGCCGTGACGGTAAAGATATCAACCGTTTTTCTCTGCAATTTTTCTTATATATGTTTTAATTAGACATTGCAAATATATAGCATTTTTGTTATATATACAAACTTTTTCGCAATTATTTTTCACAAAAAACGCATTTTTAACATTTTTTACAAAAAAACACCTGCTATTTTAAAAATATAAACTATCACCCATCGGCTCAGTATAATAAAAGTTAGTACCCACAAAAAGCGTATCCCAAGCATCGGTAATATGCGTTTTATATTCGTCCGGCGATAACGTAAAAAAAATGCCGATAAAAAAACAATGTATTATATCGGAAATTACGAAAAAGAAAAAAAATGTTGGTAAAAATACCAAAGAATATGATTATATTTGCACGCCCGAAGGATCATCGATAGCCATTAAAATCCTGCCGGTGCGGATTTGTAATCCGCACCACATAAACAACTAATATGCAGAAGGATACGAATGGAAAATATAAATTAAAAAATGGCACGAATTGTAAATTCGCGCCAGCGGGGGTAATATTAGCCTTGTTTGTTTTTGTTCTTTTCGCTTGTGAACCTTACAGTTTTGAATCGGGAAAACATTCTTATTTTATATTTGATAACAATTCAAGTATGGATATTGCAGTAGGATATGATATGAATAACCTTGCTAATCAACGCAATACAATTTATGTTTTTAAAGACGTAATCAAAGCAAATAAAGAAGAATTTGTGGTTTATGCAAATTCAATGAACAAACACATACAACAAATAAGACATAACACTTGGGAAATTTTGTTGAAAGATGCTCGTACTGATACTTTGAAACTTTTTGTTTTGGATTATGCAAAGATTAGAGATTATCCAACAGACAACAAAGTTGATTCTGTACCATTTTACAATGTATTTATATGTCGGTATGATTTAACGATACGGAATTTGGATAATCTGAATTGGACATTGTCGTATCCACCAGATGAGAGAATGAAATATGTAAAAATGTATCCACCATACGGAGAATAATTACTGAATAAAAAATTGAAAAAATGATGAAAAAAATAATTTTATTGATGTTGATAACTACAATATTTATTTCTTGCAAGGTGTGTAGAACTTGCCAATGCTGGAAAAATGGGCAAGCATACGAACAAAAAAATTGTTCGTATGGTTTTCCGCCAAACAAACAAACACTCAATACGTGGGAAAGATATTTGATAGAGAAGGTGGGGTATGATTCACTAAAATGTGTAACTGAGTAGCGATAGTTTGTGCCGCCGCTCGCCCCATCCTGCTGAATTTGTAATTCAGCAGTTGTGAGTATAAGCATTTTTAATGCGAAAAGAGAGAAATATAAAAATAATTTTTTACACTACTTAATACTTAAATTTTACTTGAAATGAAAACTTTTTACAAAATTAGTATTTTGCTTGCCATTATTTTTACTATGGCAGCAAATGTTGGGGTACACGCTCAGGCTTGTACGCGGGGTGCGAATTTGTCGGCAAAATCAGCAGACAACAATCTCGCTGTTAAAGGCACAGAGATGATGAACAATTACTCATTGTCTTCAAATGCGCAGAATTTCAGTGTTGTGGGGGAAGAGGACTTTGTTCCTGTTACAAACATTACCAATGTGCCAAAAATAATTGTCATCAACGAGCAAGTATGGCTTTGGGGGGAAGTTATGCCGGGAGATGCTACTAACCAAACTATCGTTTGGAGCATAAAAAATGCAGGTTCTACCGGCGCAACAATCACGTATTCGTATGGCTTTGCCTACATTCTTGAAGCCATCGCGACAGGAACGGTAACAATTACGGCTACAATTGAAGACGGATTGGAAACAGGTACGGATTATACACAGGACTTTGTAATACAAGTTGTTGACGGATTTTTTGAAACCGGCGGAAATGTTTATACCTATTTTTATGAAGCATTCTATGAGGTAGAAGACGGTGGAACAATTACAATGTTACACGATTTAGAAACAGGTGATTATATGGCAGTAATGGATGATAAAAACCTCACCATTGATTTAGGCGGTCATACTTTTTCATTTTTTGGAAGTGAACGTGCAATAGATATATGGAGTACAGGTACAATTAGAATCCAAAACGGTACCATAAAGAACAGGGAACACGGCATTATGATAGGCGTTGCAACCGTGGTATTGGATAACCTGACGATTATCTCAGGAAACGAAAACGAAATCGAAATGGGCGGTAATGCCATTGGAGTTCACGGAGAGGCAAATGTATCCATTCTATCAGGCAATTACTATGGTGTGGGAACTGCCGTATTATGTGACAATAATAGTACCGTAACGATAACATCAGGACATTTTGGCAGTTATGCCGGCTCTAACTATGGGGAAAACTATGGTTGCCTAAGTGCTTACAACGGCGGCAATATTGTTCTTGCCGAGGGTTCTGTTTCAAATGTAAACCCGTGGCTAAACATTCCGGAAGTTACAGACGTTACGATAGGCAAAGAAATTAAAATATCCGGCAATGTAATGCTCGCAGATGAAACAACTCCATTGACAGATGGAACAGTAGAACTGTATTTAGTAAACGAAAAAACATCTACCTTTACTAATGTTGCCACTGTACCGTTAGATGGCGTTGGTAATTATGTGTTTGAGAATGTTGCACAGGGCAGTTATCTTGTAAAAGCAAAACCTCAAAATTCTGCTGACGGTTTCCATACTTATTACAAGAAAGCAGAGCAGTGGCAAGATGCTGTTTCTGTAATAATCACAAATGCCTTTGTTGATAACATTGATATTACTATTGTTCCTTGTCCTGTACTTAATGGCAATGGTACTATTACCGGTTATGTTTCGGAAGAGAGCGCTACACTCGGCGCACCATCAAAGGGAGTTATAAAATCACGGGGAGTAAATCCCTTTCCAGACCTAACTGTATTCTTGCAGCAAAAGCAAGGCAGTAACTGGGTAACGGTATCACAAACCATTACCGATGAAAACGGCTACTTTGAATTCACAAATGTTCCTGCGGGCGAATACCGTGTTATCATCGACATTCCGGGCTTGGATATGAAAAATATTAAAGTTATCGAACTCGGCGATGGAGAAACCGTTGAGAACATTGATTACACCATTACTAATGAGAATATTATCAACATTCCTACAAGAATATCTGCTACTGAAGAAGAAGTTATTGTCTTCTACCCGAACCCCGTAAAGGACATCTTAATAATTAAGAATGAAGAATTGAGAATTGAAAATTACATTATTTTCAATGTATCGGGTCAGATATTAATGCAAACTGCATTATCAGGCGAAACTACAGCCATTAATGTAAAATCATTGCCAAGCGGAGTGTATTTTATCAAAGTGGGAAGTAAGATAGGAAAATTTATCAAGGAATAGAATCTGTTTTGAAAAGCCGCTCGTGCGGATTTATAATCGGTGCGTATAATGCAAACGTAAAAAATTACGAATTAATGCACTGATTACAAGTGCTCGTTGCACAACTAAATTACACAAAAAAACCTCAGTAGCAGGTTGAATATCAATATATTAACCTCATTACCTCATTGTATCTGTAAAAATGAGGTAATGAGGTTGGTTATTATTGTAACTTATTGCTACTGAGGTTGTTTTGTTTGTTTGAATTAGGTATAAATTAGGTTTTTTAGTTGTGCAACGAACACTTGTAATCGGTGCGCATAATGCAAACGTAAAAAATTACGAATTAACACTGATTACAAATCAGCACGAACAATGATGGTTACAAACGGGATTAATAATGCGAATCACGGGTTAAAATGTGCCGTTAGGCACAAAATATTGGTAGAAAATAATATTTACCCACAACACAAGTCCCGATAGGGACGCAATA
>JGI24696J40584_12961370_pt1 | contig 14385 bp, 13 predicted proteins | sample TergutCo191P4_FD_40584 | JGI IMG/M metagenome (IMG submission 40584)
CCCCCCGGCCTGCGGGCCACCCCCCTCGCGACGAGGGGGGCTGGGGATTTATCGAAAGCGTCTTCGTACTGCTTTGTCAATTTCGCGGCATACACGCTCAAACTGATGGTCTACTTCATCATTTGGGAAACGCAACACCTCGTATTCACGGGCTCGCAGATATGCATCGCGTTCCCGGCCATATTCCAGTTGAGCCTGCTCCGAGTGATGACGACCGTCCAGCTCTACAACTATTTTTGCTTTGGGGCAGCAAAAGTCGGCGATGTACTCCCAAATAATGAACTGTCGGTGAAACCGAACAGGATACATGCGCAGGTAATCATACCAAAGATGGTTCTCCTGCTTTGTTGCGTTCTTGCGCATTTCACGCGCTCGCGGTGTAAGGCGAGAGTCTTTTTTATACAGATTTTCTTCCATGGTTGCGCCCTTTCAGTTTTCGCGGAGCGACGTCTCTTGCTCCAAGCCCCCTTCGCTTGCGAGGGGGGTGGTCGCCTCGGGCGACCGGGGGGTGTCGTCCCGCACCCCCGCCATCATCAGCCCCAGCTGTTCCTTCGTGCTCTCTTTGGCTTGGACAATTCCCATGCACTCCCCCCGGCATAGCACCAGGATCCTGTCGCACAGCTCCAGCAGCACGTCCAGGTCCTCGCCGATGAACAGGATGCCCACGCCGCGCTCCTTCTGCCGGTTGAGCAAATCGTAAATCGTGAAGGACGAATGGGTATCCAGGCCGCGCACGGCGTAGGCCGTGATGAGCAGCCGCGGGCCGGACTCGATCTCCCGCCCAAGCAGCACCTTCTGCACGTTCCCGCCCGAGAGCTGGCGCACCGGCGTGTTCGGCCCGGGGGTGGAGATGCCGAGCTGTTCGATGAGCTTCAGGGCCATGGCCTTCGCCCCCGCGCTCTCCAGCAGGGGGCCGCGCCCGCCCCGGTAGGTCTTGAGCAGCATGTTGTTGGTGATATCCATGGAAGCCACCAGCCCCATCCCCAGGCGGTCCTCGGGGATGAAGCTCATGGATATGCCGCGCTTGATGATGTCCGCCGGGGACAGGCCGACGATGTTTTCCCCCTGGAAGAGGATTTCCCCGCTTTCGGCCTTCGCCAGCCCCGCGACGGCCTCGCACAGCTCCTTCTGCCCGCCGCCCGCGATGCCCGCTACGCCCAGGAGCTCGCCGCCGCGCAGGGTGAAACTCAAATCCCGCAGGGCATAGGTATCGCCGTTTTTCACGCACAGGGAACGCACGTCCAGCAGCGGCTCCCCGCCGGGCAGGGGTTCGGGCCGCTCGATGCGCAGCTCCACCGGCCGGCCGACCATGAGCTCCGTGAGCTGTTTCGCGTTCGTTTCGCAAGTCCGCACGGCGGCTACGCTCTTGCCCCGGCGCAGCACCGTGACCCTGTCGCTGATATCGAGCACCTCGCTGAGCTTGTGGGTGATGATAATTACCGCGCAGCCGTTCGCCCTCATGCGGCGCAGCATGGCGAACAGGGCCTCGCTCTCCTGCGGGGTGAGCACCGCCGTGGGTTCGTCGAGGATGAGGATATCCGCGCCGCGGTAGAGCAGCTTGAGAATCTCCACGCACTGCTTCTCGCTCACCGACATGGCGTGCACGCGCTTATCCGGGGGCACGCGCAGGCCGTACTCCTCCTGCAATTCCTGCAAGCGCTGCATGCTTGCGCGGGCGGATTGGCCGCCGGGGCCGCCCATCTGGATATTTTCCCGGGCCGTGAACGCCTCGACCAGTTTAAAATGCTGGTGCACCATGCCGATGCCCAGCTTCTGCGCGTCCCGGGGGGAGGCGATGTGCACAACCTTGCCGCGTACGTAAATATGCCCGGCGTCCGGCTGGTAGATGCCGGAGAGCATGTTCACCAGGGTGGTTTTGCCGGAGCCGTTTTCGCCCAGCAGCGCGAGGATCTCGCCGAAGCGCAGCTCCAGGCCGATGCCGTCGTTGGCGGCCACGGCGCCGAAGCGCTTGCGGATACCGGAAAGGCGGATAGCAGAGTCCATAAATGGCCTCCAGATGTTAGATACTAGATATTAGATATTAGACATTAGACGTCAGACGCTGAGCCAAACAGCATTGTCTAACGTCTAAAATCTAAAGTCTAAAATCTAAAGAAGGCTTACGCCCTTGATGTAGTAGTTGATCTTGCCGGTGATCTCCTCGTCGCTCAGCGCGTGGCCGATCACGGTGCCGTCGGCCTTGGCGAGCCCCGTATCGAAGACGATCAGGCTGCCGTCGACGATCTTCGCCCTGGCCGCGTTGACGGCCTCCGCCGTGCCGGGGGCGACGGCCTTGTCGTTGAGCGGGGAGATGTCCACCAGGCCCTCCGCCATGCCGCCGAAGTAGTTTTCGGGCGTCCACTCGCCGTTGACGACGGCCTTCACGGCGGCGGTGTAGTAGGCGCCCCAGTTCCAGATGGGGGCGCACAGGTGGGCGGCGGGGGCGAACTCGGTCATGTCGGAGTTATAGCCGCAGCCGAAGACCTCGTTCTCCTGCGCCTTGAGCTGGGGGCCGTTGGTGTCGCAGTGCTGGCCGATGACGTAGCAGCCGGCGTCGATGAGGGCCTGGGCGGCGGCGGCCTCGGCCTCCGGGGCGAACCAGGAGCCCGTGACCTTCACCTTTACCTGCGCTTCGGGGTAGACGCTTTGAATCCCCAGCGCCCAGGCGTTGATGCCGCCCGTGACCTCGCTGTTGGCGGAATCCATCGCGGCCACGTAGCCGGCCAGGGGCTTTTCGGCCTCCAGCATTTTCAGGCCCGCGGCGATGCCCGCGAGGTACCGCGCCTGGTAGATGCGTCCGAAGTAGTTGTTGAAGTTCGTGCCGTTGCTCTTGAAGCCCGAGCAGTGCGAGAAGATGATGTCGGGGTACTGCTCCGCGAATTTCGCCATGGAGTCCATATAGTTGTAGCTGGTGGCGAAGATGATGTCGCAGCCCGCATCCACCAGCTCCTGCAGGGCGGTCTGCGTGGCGGTGACGTTCTGGTCGTCGATGCTGTCCTTGACGACCAGCTGGTCGCTGCCCAGGCCCAGGGCGGTGGCCATCTCCATAAAGCCCTTGTGGTGCGCGTAGGTGTAGCCTGAGGTGTCCTCGATACTGGTGATGTGTATGATACCTACGGTCAGTTTGCCGCCGCCGTCGGCGCCGCAGGCGGCCAGGCCCAGAAGCAGGGCCGCCGCCAGCAGGGCGGCCAGGAGTTTCGCGTGCTTTTTCATGTGTGTCCTCCCTTGATAGATGTTAGATGTTAGATGCTAGATGTTAGATGCTAGACGCACAGGCTTCGCTTTCACCGTCTAATATCTAATATCTAAAATCTAATGTCTAAATTCCAGCGGATTCATCGAATCAATGATCGCCAGCGATTCCAGATGAATCCCCTCCGCGCGCAACTGCGCGCCGCCCGGCTGGAAGCCCTTTTCAATGGCGACGCCCACGCCAAGCAATTGTGCTTCTGCCTGCGAGAGGAGCTCCCGCAGGCCGCGCACGGCCGCGCCGTGGGCCAGAAAGTCGTCGATGATCAGCACCCGGTCGTCCGGGCGCAAAAAGCGCTTCGCCACCGAGATGTTCGTCAGGCTGTCCTTGGTGAAGGAGCGGATCACGGCGGACCAGGTCTCGCTGTCGAGGGTCTTATTTGTCAGGCCTTTTTTCGCGAAGAGCACGGGCACGCCGAACCGCGCCGCCGCCGCGCACGCGATGGCGATGCCGCTGGCCTCCACGGTGAGGATTTTCGTGACCTCGCCGCGCCGCGCCCCGAACAGGCGGTGGAACTCCCGCCCCATGGCGTCCAGCAGCGCCGTATCGATCAGGTGGTTGAGGAACATGTCCACGCGCAGCACATCCGGGGCCGGCACCAGGGCCTCCCGCGCGATACGCTCCTCCAGCAGCCGCAAAACAAATGCCTCCCCCAACAACTTGTCCTGTATTCTTTACCATTATAAAGGATTATTCGGCAAAATGCAAGAGGGGAGCGAAAATTTTGGGGTGCGGGGATATGGAGCGAAAATTTTGGGGTGTGGGGACAACAAAAACCCCGCCCGGTTACCCGGGCAGGGTGAAAAGTTGATTATGATTGCTGCGCTAGCCCGCGAACACGCTCTCCGTCACGCGCTCGCACGAGGCAGGGGAATACGTCCAGCGGTCGATATGGTCGCCTTCCACGAAGTACTTCAGCTGCTTCACGGGATAGTCCGCGGGGAAGGAATCCACGATGATGAGTTTGATTTTCATGCGCTCGGGCAAAATACTCTTGATGTACACCGAGGCGTGGTAGCCGTCGGATACCTCCTCGCTGAACTCCGCCAGCCCCGCCAGGTTTGGGGTGAGTTCCACGAACACGCCGTATTTCTCCACCGAGCGCACGATGCCGGGCACGGTCTCGCCGGGGGCGAAGAGGTTGGCGTTCTCCTCCCAGGTGCCCAGCAGCTCCTTGTGGGACAGCAGCAGGCGGCCCTGGTCGTCGCGGCCCTTGACGATGGCGCGGATCATCTGGCCGGCCGTGAAGCGCGCGTTGGGGTGCGGGATGCGCGAAACGGAGATCGCGTCGATGGGCAGCAGGGCGCTGACCCCCGCACCGACGTCCGCGAACACGCCGAAATTCTCCATATGGCTCACCCGGGCGTCGATGATATCCCCGGGCCGCAGGCGGTTGATATAGTTTTCCGTGCAGTCGCGCTGCACGCCCACGCGGCTGAGAATGGCGTACACATCGCCGTTATCCTTGATATCGAAGCCTGTCACGCGCACCATCACGGGCTTGTTGACGCGCGAAATCAGCGCGATGTCCCGCACTTCCCCTTCCGCGATGCCCAGCGCGCCCTCCAGCCGCGGGATGATGCCCTGCATGGCGCCGAGGTCCACGTGCAGGTTATGTTCGTTGTCGCACAGCAGCACGCGCCCTTCGAGCACCGCGCCTGAAGCCTGCGCCTCCCGAATGCCCGCCTGCGAGGACAGATAGCGCTGGTTTTCCTGGGACCCCAGCAGCTGGCCCTCTGGTGGGAAGATAATCATAGACTTCATTCCTTTCCCTTTCGGCTTTTTTACTCCCCCATATTTGTATGGCCGAAGGTGATGTATTATTCTCCACGGCGCCGGTTTTTTCTTTTGACATTCCGTGGGGCATATGGTATAATTGCCCTGTTCCGGCGGTTTGTCAATACATCCCCACAATGCGGATCCCAGTTTTACGCACAAAAGCGGCACATTTGGCGCGGCGGCCGTGCTGCAATCAACTGAAAGTGTAGCTCAATAAATTGTGAAAAATCTCTACACTTGCACAAGATATGAATCTTCAACAATATACTACCATAAGTTTATCCGCCAGTCAACCCTAAAATAGGAAATATTGCATTTTTTTAAAAAAATATTACGGCGGCGAAGCATACGGCGCCGTGCCCGCGGAGGTAATTGCGATGTTGGAAAAATTGCAGGAGGTGGAGCGGCGCTGGGAGCAGCTGCAGGCGCAGCTGTGCGCGCCGGAGATCCTGGCGGACCTTGCGCGCTACCGCGACGCGATGCGCGAAAGCAAGCGCCTGGAACCCGTAATTGAGACATTTCAGCGCCATAAGGCGGCCCTGCGGCAGGAGACCGAGGCCAAAGAGCTGCTCCGCGACAGCGACCCAGAGCTGCGCGCCCTGGCGCAGGAGGAGCTGGAGCAGGCCAAACGCCAGGCAGAGGAATCCTGGGAGGCGCTGAAGGTCCTGCTGCTCCCGCGCGACCCCAACGATGACCGCAGCGTCATCGTGGAGATACGCGGCGGCGCGGGCGGGGAGGAGGCCTCGCTGTTCGCGGGGGTGCTGCTGCGCATGTACGCCATGTACGCCGAGACCAAGGGCTGGCGGGCCGAGACGATTTACGCCAACGAAACGGAGCTGGGCGGCTACAAGGAGGTCAGCTTCACCATCGAGGGCGACGGGGCCTATTCCAGGCTGAAGTTCGAAAGCGGCGTGCACCGCGTGCAGCGCGTGCCCGAGACCGAGAGCCAGGGGCGCATCCACACCTCCACCGTCACCGTGGCCGTGCTGCCCGAGGCCGAGGAGGTGGACGTGGAGATCAACCCCGCCGATTTGCAGATCGACACCTTCCGGGCCAGCGGCGCAGGGGGCCAGCACATCAACAAGACCGATTCGGCCATCAGAATTACGCACCTGCCCACGGGCACGGTCGTCGAGTGCCAGGACGAGCGCAGCCAGCACAAGAACAAGGACAAGGCCATGAAGGTGCTGCGCAGCCGCATCCTCCAGGCCGAGCAGGACAGGCAGTCCGCCGCCATCGCGGGCGAACGGCGCGCCCAGGTTGGCACCGGCGACCGCAGCGAGCGCATCCGCACCTACAACTACCCCCAGGGCCGCGTGAGCGACCACCGCATCGGCCTGACCCTGTACAAGATCGAGGCGATTTTGAACGGCGATCTGGACGAGATCGTCGACGCGCTGATTACGGCGGATACGGCGGAAAAACTGAAATCAAATGCGGAATAAGAATGCAGAAATGATTTTGATTTTGTGCGGGAGACGCACTGCCGTGCGTCTCTACTACTAAAGAATGCTGAACGATTATGACCACACTTCGCCTCAACGCCTCCATCCCCGCCGACATCGCCCGTGCCGCCGCCCTGCTGCGCGCCGGCGAGCTCGTCGCCATGCCCACCGAGACCGTCTACGGCCTTGCTGCCAACGCCCTGGCCCCCGCCGCCGTGGCGAAGATTTTCGCCGCCAAGGGCCGCCCGCAGGATAACCCCCTCATCGTGCACGTGGCGGAGGCCTCGCAGGCCCTGCCGCTCGTAAAGGCATTCCCCTTTACAGCGCAGCGCCTCGCCGACGCGTTTTGGCCCGGCCCCTTGACTTTCATACTTCAGCGTGAAGGGCATGTTCCCAAAATTGTCAGCGCGGGGTTAAGTACCTTGGCTTTACGCGTGCCCGCCCACCCGGCGGCGCGGGCCCTGCTTCGGGAGGCAAACGTGCCCCTGGCGGCCCCCAGCGCGAACCGCAGTGGCTCGCCCAGCCCCACCCTGGCAAGTCATGTGCTTAACGATTTAAATGGCAAAATCGCCGCCGTCCTGGACGCGGGCCCTTGTGCGGTTGGGATTGAGTCCACCGTGCTCGATTTGACAAGTGAAATACCTTTACTCCTGCGCCCGGGCGGCATTTCGGCGGAACAGCTCGAAAAAGTGCTGGGGCAGCCGGTCGCGATATCCCCCGCCATCGCCCATGCCATTGAGAATGACGCCCCCACGCCTTCCCCCGGCATGAAGTACAAGCACTACGCCCCCCGCGCGGAGCTGACCCTCGTGCAGGGCGGCTTACAGGCCTTCATAGCCTACGCGGAGCAAGAACAACCCGACGGTCTGCTCGTTTTCGACGCGGACGTTTCAACTGTCAACTGTCAATTGTCAACTGTCAACTGCTTGGGCTATGGCGATTCCCCGGAGGAGCAGGCCCGGCGGCTCTTCGCGAGGCTGCGCGAGATCGACGAGCTGGGCTGGCGCACAGCCCTGGTGCGCTGCCCGGCGAAGGAGGGCCTGGGCCTGGGGGTATACAATCGATTGTTGCGGGCTTCGGCCTTCCGGGAGGTGAGCGTATGACGGCGAAACCCCGCGGCCTTTCCGGCAGCGCGCTGAAGCTTATCGCCATTGTCGCGATGACCGTGGACCACGCCACCTGGGTGTTCCTGCCCGGCTACCGTACGGACGCGCTCACGCTTGCGCTGCATATTATCGGCAGGCTGGCCGCGCCCACCATGATGTTCTTCATCGCGGAGGGCTATTATCACACGCGGGACGTTAAAAAATACGCGGGGCGCATGCTGCTGTTCGCGCTGGTGTCGCACTTCGGCTACGGGCTGCTGTTCAACAAGAACTTGGTCCCGTTCCGGGTGATCGCGCCCAACCAGACCGGCATCCTGTGGGGGCTTTCCATGGGGCTGATCGCGCTGGCGGTCTACAAAAGCGAACGGCTCAGGGCGTGGCAGAAATGGCCGCTCATCGGCCTGTGCCTGCTTGCCGCCTACCCCGCCAACTGGAGCACCCCCGCCGCCGCCGCCGTGCTGCTCATGGGGATTTTCCGGGGCAATTTCAAGAAGCAGATGCTCGGTATGACCCTTTGCGTGGCGGTCTACGCGGCGATATACGTGCTCACCATCCAGCCGCTTTACGGCCTGCTGCAGATGACCGTGGTGCTCGCCATCCCGCTGCTGTACAGCTACAACGGGCGGCGCGGCGCGGGCGGCAAAGCGATGAAATGGCTCTTCTATGTCTACTACCCCGCCCACATGTTTATCCTCGCCTTTGTGAAGCATTTCATCCTGAAGTAGGAGGCAGCCCATGCCCATCCCCTTCCTCGGCCTGACAGGCCCGACCGGCGCGGGCAAAACCACCGCCGCGCGCATCCTGGAAGCCCTCGGCTGCGCGGTGATCGACTGCGACGCCCTTGCCCGGGAGGTTGTCCTTCCAGGCTCGCCCGTGCTGGCGCGATTGGCCGCGCGCTTCGGCGGGGACATCCTCTGTAAAGGCGAAATACTTGACAGAGCCTTGCTCGCCGAACGCGCCTTCGCAAGCGAGAAAGCCAGGCAGGACTTGAATTCCATCACTCACCCGGCCATCACGAATTTAGCGCTGCAAAGGGCGAAAGCTTTACAGGGGAAACAGCATGTAAAGGCCATCGCCTTCGACGCGGCGGCGCTGCCGGAGAGCGAATTGGCCGCCCTGTGCGGGCATATCCTGATCATAACCGCGCCGGAGGACCTGCGCTTGCGGCGCATCCTCGCCCGGGACGGCATCACGGAGGCGGCGGCGCGCCGGCGCGTGGAGGCGCAGCGGCAGGCGGACTACCGCCCGCCACCGGGCGTGGGGCATACCATTATCGACACCACGGAAGGGGAGGCGGCGCTGCGGCATGCACTCGAAAAAGCGCTCTGCGCGTTGGTTGGCGGTCCCGGCGATGCTCCTGGCGGCGGCGCTCCTGCTGCTGTTCCGCCCCGCGCTTGAACACCGCCTGTTCTACCGATGGGATTATTTTGAGCTTATCTCCCGCACGGCGGAGGCGCAGGGCGTGGAGACCGCCCTGCTGCTGGGGCTCATCCGCACCGAGAGCAGCTTCCGGCCGGAGGCGGTATCCTCCGTGGGCGCGCGGGGGCTGACGCAGATCATGCCGGAGACCTTCGAATGGCTGCTGGGCAAAACCGGCGAGGAGCTGCCCCTTGACGCCCTGTTCGAGCCGGAGGTTGCCGTGCGCTACGGCGCGCTGCTGCTGCGCACCCTGCTGGACGAATTCGGCGAAACCGGGACCGCCCTGGCGGCCTACCACGCGGGGCGCGGGCGGGTGAACCAGTGGCTGCGAGACCCGGCAATCTCGCCCGATGGCCGCACACTGGCGCAGATACCCGCGAACGATACAAGGCACTATGTGAGTAAAGTGATGAAGGCCTATGGAAAATATGATGAATATATCCGGAATACATTACATCAATGATAAGGAGAAAAACCATGCCAACTGAAGAAAAATCCGCCGCCGACCAACTGCGCGAGTCCCTTTCCCGCCGTCAAAAGCACGCCTGCGAGGTCCTCGGTGAGGACGAAATCGCCCGGGCCGACGCATTCTGCGAGGGCTACAAGGGCTTCCTCAACGCCTGCAAGACAGAGCGCGAGTGCACGGACTGGTTTCTTGTCCGGGCGCGTGAACGCGGCTTCGCCCCCTATGAGGAGGGCAAAATTTACGCCCCCGGCAGCAAAATTTATCTTGACAACCGGGGGAAGTCGGCTATCTTCGCGGTGCTGGGCAAGCAGAGCCTGGAGAAGGGTCTGCGCATCGCCGCCGCGCACGTCGATTCCCCGCGGCTGGACCTGAAGCCGAACCCCCTCTACGAGGACAAGAACCTCGCCCTGGCGAAAACCCACTACTACGGCGGCATCAAAAAGTACCAGTGGGCGGCGATTCCGCTCACGCTGCATGGCGTGGTGTGCAAAAAGGACGGCAGCACCGTGCGGGTCTCCATCGGCGAGGCGCCGGGCGAGCCGAAATTCTGCGTCACCGACCTGCTGCCCCATTTGGGCAAGGAGCAGGCCGACCGCAAGCTCAGCGAGGGCGTGAAGGGCGAGGAGCTCAACATCGTCGTCGGCTCGCGTCCGTTGATGCTCGATGGCAAGGCCGAGGGCTTCAAGCTGCATATTCTGCGCATCCTGAACGATACGTACGGCATTGTGGAGGAGGACCTCGTCAGCGCGGAGCTGGAGGCCGTGCCCGCCTTCGAGGCCTGCGACATCGGCCTGGACCGCGGCCTCATCGGGGCTTACGGCCACGACGACCGCGTGTGCGCCTACCCCTGCATGGAGGCTCTCTTTTCCTGTGAATCCCCGGAGTTCACGTCCGTTGTCGTCCTGGCCGACAAGGAGGAGATCGGCTCCACGGGCAACACGGGGCTCGATACGAACTTCCTCTATGATTTCGTCACCGGGCTGGCCCTCGCCCAGGGCGTGAACCCCCGCAGGGCGCTGCGCAGCACGAAGTGCCTTTCCGCCGACGTCAACGCGGGGATGGACCCCACCTGGGCGGGCGTGCTGGACCCGAACAACGCCGGCTACATGGGGCAGGGCGTGGTGCTCACGAAGTACACGGGCAGCCGGGGAAAATCCGGCAGCAGCGACGCCTCGGCGGAGTACCTGGCCTGGCTGCGCCGCGTGCTGGACGGCGCGGACGTGCTCTGGCAGGCGGGCGAGCTGGGCAAGGTGGACGAGGGCGGCGGCGGCACCGTGGCGCTGTACCTTGCCAAGCTGAACCTCGACGTGGCGGACCTGGGCGTGCCGATCCTCAGCATGCACGCGCCGTTCGAGCTTGCGGCCAAGACGGATATCGCGATGATGGAACAGGCGTGTAAGGCGTTTTTTGGGGCGGAATGAGGTGTAGAGACGCACGGCAGTGCGTCTCCCCAATCCCAAAATACTGCTCTGCTATGGGAGACGCACTGCCGTGCGTCTCTACAATCCCCAAATACTGCTTTGCTATGGGAGACGCACTGCCGTGCGTCTCTACATACAAAAACCCCGCTTCAACACCGAAGCGGGGCTTTTTCTCTGCATCTATTATAGCACAAAAAAATTTGAAATACAAGACTTGTAATGCGGAAAAATTGCCCCTATACTTGTGTAGCGCAAAAAAATATCACGAAAGGGGTAACACCATGCTCTTCACCATGGAATTGGAGGATGTCCTGTTCTTCCGCTCGCGCAAGGCATACGCTCAATTTAAGGAGGCTCTCGATGCGAAATATCACGGGGATGATGCCGCCTACACCGCCGCGCAGCAGGCATATTTGCAGGAGCAGATTGGCTCCAGGGAGGGCTTTTACGCCCGCATCGGGGACTACGAACTCAACGGCGGCGTGGATGTCATCGAATTCGTCCCCCTGCGCCGCGAGGACCTGCGCGATTTTATGGAATACAGCACGGCCGAAAACGGCAAGAGGCGCTGCGAAATGGCCGAAAATATCGCGAATGGCTGGGCCGTGCACCTGCGGGAGTATGGCCGGGCCGTCAACTATGCCGAGGGCCTCGCCATCCTGGAGCTGGGCAGCGGCGCGGGCATGGGCGCCTGGGCCGTCGCGAGCCAGCTGCGCCCCGGGAGTACGCTCATCAGCACGGATTTTGACCCCATGTGTATACGAAATGCCGACGGCATCGCAAAACATTTGGGGATACAGGAGAGAGTGGCCGGCCTGCTGGCGAACTTCTGGCGGCTGCCTTTCGCGGACGAATCCCTCGACGCCGTCTGCACGCACTATGCCCTGGACGAGGCCCGCGAGAATCCCTCCATCCTGGCGGAGGCGGCGCGGGTATTGCGGCCCGGCGGGCGGTTCATATTGACTGCGCGTGTAAACCCCTGGGACCGCCAGCGCAAATTCCTGGAGCCCTTCGGTATCGCGCGGGAGGAATGCGGCGCCCTGCTGCGGCGCGTGCGCCTGCAATGCGGCCCCGCGGGCCTGATCGAATGGGCGGCGCAGGCGGGGCTGGCGCTGCTGGACAGGACGGATTACACGCCGGGCGGCAGCCACGCGCGCACGGTGCTACAGTTCCAGAAAGCGCTTTAGCGCGTCCAGGTCCTTGTTTTCGTAGCAATACCCCGCTAAGCCGGCTTGCGCCGCCCCCTCGATGTTCGCCCGCATGTCGTCGATGAACAGGCAATCCTGCGCTTGCAGGTTGAACTGCCGCAGGAACACCCGGTAGATTTCCGGGTCCGGCTTGAGCAGCCTCACGTCGCAGGAGGAAAATACGCCGTCGAACAGCTGCAGGTAGGGTATGCGATATTTCTCACGGTGGAACGCGTGCGGCGCGTTGGTGAGCAAATACACCCGCTGCCCCCGCACTTTCAGCAGGGGGATGATCTCGTTGGCGGGAAGGGGCGGCATGGCCTCGAAGTAGTTCCAGACCAGGTCCGTCACGCAGGCGTGGAATTCCTCGGGCAGCAGCGCGCAGATTCTGCCCGCCGTGCCCGCCTCGTCGAAGTCCCCCCGGTCCATGCGCCGCCACAGCCCCGAGGTGAAAACAGCATCGTAAATCTGGTTTTGCGCGCCTTTGGGAAGATGCCCGAAGTAGTACGCCATCAGCCGCGCCTCGCTGAAATCCAGCAGCACGCCGCCCATATCGAAGATGATGTTAGGGTACATAGATGCTCCTTGGTCTAATATCTAATGATCTAATGTCTAAAATCTAATTTCATACCTCAAATCCCGCGTATTCCGCGCTCACGCCCGCCTCGCCCTGCGCCGGCGAGGTGAGCCCGCCCTCCCCCAGCACATCCCCGACGCGCTTGGACGGGTTCTGGTACAGCAGGTTCAGCAGCTCCACGAAGTCGCGGATCACCTCCCGGGGGGTGATGTGCGTGCCCGCGCCCACGCGCCCGAATTCGGCCTTCAGGAAGGCCAGGTATTCCTCCGACGCGATGGCGCACTCGTAGCCGTATAGCCCCGCGTGCAGCGCGGCCAGCTTCTCGGTGAGCACCATCATCTCCTCGTAGGTCAGGGGCTCCAGGCGCAGCACGGGAGCCAGGAGGTCCCGCGCGTTGGGGGCCGAGAAGCGCCCCTCCGCCAGGCGCGAGCGCAGCGCGTCGTAGCTGTAGACGCCCTTGTCGGGGTCCTCCAGGCACTGGGGCGTGGCGCACATCAGGATGGCAATATGCCGCGCCTTGCCCTGCAGGGCGTCGTTGTACATCGCCAGGATTTTCTCGTAATTGTACTGCCTTGTCACCCGGTGGGGCACCCGGTAGATATTCACCAGCTCGTCGATCATGATGACCATGCCCGCGTAGCCCGCCCGCACCAGGAAGGCCGAAATCAGCTTGAGGTAGTCGTACCAGTTGTCATCCGTCACGATAGAGCCGACCCCCAGGGCCTGCCGCGCCTCGGTCTTGGTGGCGTATTCCCCCCGGAACCAGCGCAGCACCTTGGCCTTGCCCTCGTCGTCGTTTTCCAGGGCCGCCCGCCGGTAACGCCCCAGTGCCTGCCCGAAATCGAAGCCGTTGACCATGTCCTCCATCTCATGGATGACGGAGTGTATCTTTCGGCTGACGGCGGCGTCGAAGTCCGGCGACCCGGCGTCGGCGCCCTCGGCGACAGCCTCCGTCTGCACGGAGGACAGCCACTTTTCCAGCACCAGCGGCAAAGCGCCGCCCTCGGGCCGGGCGCGCACGGATAAATTGCGCACCAGCTCCCGGTAGGTGGCCAGGCCCTGCCCGCGCGTGCCGCAGAAGCGCCGCTCGGGCGACAGGTCGCAGTCCATCACGGCAAAGCGCTTTTCCATCACGTGGTTGCGTATGGTCTGCAACAAAAAGCTCTTGCCCGCGCCGTAGCGCCCCACGATAAAACGAAAGGCAGCGCCGCCGCCGGCCACGAGCTCCATGTCCCGCAGCAGCGCGCCGATTTCCGCGACCCGCCCCACGGTGATATACTCCAGCCCCACGCGGGGCACCACACCGCCCCCCAGGGAGCTCAGCACCGCTGCGGCGATGCGGTTCGGGGCCTTTCTGTCCTGCATAGAAAACCTCCTTCGTAGGGGGCGGCGTCCCCGACGCCCCAAGTATCGTTTTCTTATCGTCCGGGGACGTCCGGGAGGCCGTCCCCTACAGATCCTTCCAACACTCCCGGTATTCCTCTATAATTTGAAAGCCGTCCTCGCCCGCCTCAATCAAGGTATCCCCGAACGCCTCCAGCGCGGCCTCGTTGATCTCCTCGACGGCGATCTCGTCGAACACACGCTGGCCTTCGCACAGGCGCTCCACAAGCGCGATTTGCGCGGGGGATAATGACGCAAGCAACCCTGTAGGGGCGGCATTCTTGCCGCCCGCAGCCGGAACATCGGCATTTTTCTGAACATCGGGCGGCAAGAACGCCGCCCCTACAGGCTC
>JGI24696J40584_12961369_pt1 | contig 14383 bp, 13 predicted proteins | sample TergutCo191P4_FD_40584 | JGI IMG/M metagenome (IMG submission 40584)
CGTTGCGATAGTATAATACAATCGCACGGAAAACGTACCATCGCAACGGAACGGGACACCGTTCGATTGTATCAAACGGTGTCCTTTGATATGGCCTCAAACGTCGAGCATCATACCATCCATTATATGGAAACGTATTGCAAACTACCATTTTTTCTTTTTCGATAAAGTTCAAAGATGCAGCTCCCTTTTGCGACAAAGCTCTTACGCCCGCGCCCGAATGAACTCGCGCAAGTCGTCCACAATATACTGCCGCCCGGTGGTGTGCAGAGCCTCGTAGTAGGCGCGGATGTAGTCCACCACGCCGTGACGGTTGAACAGCTCAATGGCCGCCTTGCCGGAAAGCTGCTCGGCGCTCTTGAATTCCTCCAGGCAATACACGATAAATGGGGTTTTCTCGTCCATGTTACGCCTCCTCTGGGTAGGTAATCGCGCCGGTTTCCTGCTCTTCGCGGAGCATTTCATAGAGCGTAGGCACGCTGAGATGCCACAGCTTCGTTTCCTCGCGGTCGAGCTGGGCGTACAGCTGCGAGGAATACAGTAACATCAGCGCCGCCTGCTCGGTCAGGCCCTGCCACTCCATGATGGTCTTGATCAGACGCGGCACGATGAATTCCAGCATGGTTTTCAGTTCGTTTGCCATGTCCTCGGCCTCCTAACATTCGGTGTGGCCGGTGCAGCGCAGCAGCGAGATGGCCCGCTGTGAGCAAAACACCATTTGATTGTACAGCTGCTTCACCTTCAGTCGTTCAATGGTCTCCTGCTTGGTGTAGATGCCGTCTTCGTAGGCCACGAAGGTGCGGTAGATGGTGTCGTTGGCCACAGGGCCGAAGACGATGTCGTACGCCGGGCCGGTGTAGCCGCCGTTGCGGTTCTCGAATACGAAGTCCAGCCAACCCTCGTCCAGCGCGGGGAACTCCAGGATATCCAGCGTCTGCCGCAGCGTCGCCATGTCCGCGATCTCGTACATGCTGACATAGCCCCGCGCGCTGCCCCGGCGATCCTGCATTTTTTGCGCGAAGGAAATCGCCTGTTCCTTGTTCGTGGTTGTGTAGAATCCGGGGCCGAAGTCCAGGGTGCGCTGCTGCTCCAGCAGGCGCGGGCGTTCGACGATTACGTCGCTGCCGTGGTATAGGATCATGGGGTTCTCCTTTGTTCGCTCTGCTCTTATATTATAAGCGATTTGGGCGGGAAATGCAAGGGGGAGCAACATCAGTAAACACGGTATCAGTTTAGAGATAAAAATGCTTTTCTTAGCAAGCGTCTTTCATATTCATCTAACAAAAGCATTATTGGCCGGGAATTCTGTTTGACAAATAATTTTGCTTCTGAACACCCAAGCGAAGTCAATTGTGGATATTCAGCCTCAATTCTTCTGATTGCGTCAATTGGGAATCCGTACTCAACTAACTGCTCTCCCAAATAGCTTCGGACACCAGCTTCATAAAACCGTATAACTTTAGAAAGAGAGAAGTTGTTTGTGGATATACCCCTTATCGATGCGGCGCACAAAAAGATGCTCTCAAACAGTGCAAGCAGTTTAGGTATCTTGTGCTCAATAATGTCCTTTTGCGTTTTAAATGCTTTAGAGTACGCGCCATCATACTTTATGTCGGCGCTTTCGGCTTGCTTAATCTGATACTTTAAAATTCCGTAGAAACCATCTTGCACATATCCAATCGAAATGGCAGTATAATATTTAACAGTAAATTCATCTATAAGGCCTGCTGCCTGAAAAATTCTAAGGATTACGTTAAGAGCTGGATACTCAATAAATTCTTCTAGAATGTTTGGATATTTGAGATATTGATGAAACTTGTAAAAGTCCTCATCAGCACGCAAAAGATGCCTTAACAGACTTTCTTGTTGCTCTTTCTTTACTAATCTGTTCTTTCTGAAAACCTCTTCAGGCAGCGCAAAACCAGACTGTTGTTCAATCCGCGTTTGTTTGGCCTGCCGATTATTATGGGTCAGATCGAGCATATCCGCATTATCCAAATCTATCGTCCCAAGCTCTCGCTCGCCATACGTGATAAAATCAAGGATCAGTTTTTCATCAACGATGGTCACCAGCTCTCTGTCGAAAAGATAGTAGCGACCAATAAAATTGTGATAGTAGCGTCCTGCACGTCCAATGATGTTTTTCAAATCGAAGCCGGTAAGCTTTGCTTTTCCTTTTGATGCGTTAAGGATGACCATGTTTTTTGCATTTGTGTTTACCCCTTCGACGATGGTAGATGTACAAAACAGCAAATCAAACATGCCCCGATTAAATAAATCAAGGACTTCTTTCTGAATATATTTCGGTAACTTCCTATGGTGCATGGCAAAACCCTTTTGAAGCACTTTAAAGAAGCTCCATTGCTCTATGGAACCATTGACATCATAGGCTCTTCTTATGTGATCCATAAAGATACAATAATCATTATCTTCCACTAAGCTGCCTTGATTTTTGACTGCAAGAATAGTAGCGTAGTCATTAGCTTTTGCAGGAGTAGTGCAGTACAAAAGAGTTTGCCCATAATTATGGCGCTTAATGTAGTCAACGACGGCACATATTCTCTCTCCTTTGTTTTTTCCCTCAACTCTTTCTTCCGAGATTGGTATGATGGGCAAGCCTTCTATATGCTCTTTGATTTTTGAGGCAAAGCTGTCAACCCGTATGCGTTTTGTAGGCTCAAATAGAACTGATTTCACGTGAATTCTATTTGATTGTAGAAATGCCTTCATTCCATAGCCGAAGTGTTCTTCAGAAAGATTTGGCCCTGCCAGATAGTATTCAGGTACCAGCTTAGAAAGCATATATAGACATATGCGAAATGTTTTAGCACGAGCTTCATCCAGAAAACTAGCAGTAGTGCTATAGCGGGATTTTTTCTTTGGCGAAGCTTGCTCTTCATTTTCTTCCTTTTCATCCGTTTCGTCGTAGCAAAAGTCTTCATCAATTTTATACATTTCATCATAAAAGAAGAAGTCTAGATTAAGCCCATCAAAACCAGCAAGTAACTGCATTGCTCGTTCAGGCGTAAACACAAAAATGTTTTTGGCTGTTATATCAAATTCATTGTCAACTGACTTGATAACACTATAACCCAATCCTTTCTCACGATTCAACTTTTCCATGTTCTCGGCATTTTCACGCAGCAAAGCTACCGTTGGGAAAACCAATAGGATGTTATTGTACCGATGTCGGTTTATATAAAGAATTTCACGCATGATAAAGGTCTTGCCATAGGATGTTGGAGCACTAACCAGCATTCTCCTCTGTCCATCCGGCAAGGACTGAAAGAAGTCAATTATTTCTTTCTGTGTTTTATCCAAAATATTGTTTTCCCACACCTGAGAACGATATATCTCTTTGATGCTTTCATCTCTTGTCAAGGAAAGTTCCGTCGCGGTTTCATCTGGATCGCTGCCAAGTTGGTTAAGTATGTTATAGCCAAACACGCGCATTTTCTGCGAAGCAACATACAACAGTTTGCGTATAAATGGATCAGCTTTGATTTCTGCGTTATCTGAAATAACACAAATAAGATCACGAAGCGTTTCTTTGCTATTGTCGTCCGTGTCGTTGTAGTCGTTGATTGCTCTCAGAAGGCGGCTAACGTAATCCACAGTAAAAACCTCCTTTACTGCGAAGCTTCGCCAAATCCTTTATCGGAAATATGAAGAAAATGATCCGAGGTTCAAATCCATCGAATAGATAATTGTTTGCCAGGAAGTATTTCCGCATTTGCACTAACTCTGCGTCAATTGCTTGCACGACGCTATCTTTATCGGTATAAACACTGCCTTCCCCGTATGCAAGCAAACAGGGGATGTAAACATATATGCTATTTCTCGCAAAATAGTCAACCAGTGCCTTCGCTCTGTCTTTTGCGTTAACCCCATGAGTGTACATGTTAAGCGCGTTTATGGCATCTGTGATTTTCTTTCCCTCATCCGTAATTCCGGCTTGCTTGTCTGCAAGGAAGTAAATCTGACGGCTTAAATACTCCTGTGTAAATTTTTCTAACAGATCACTCCTAATCCCTCTTTTGCAGTAATCCTTTGAACCCATTTTCGCTTGTCCAAGCCAGAGGGACACGTTTCCGTTACTGACAGAAAAATAGGTTAGGTCATAGCCTTTTATTTCATTATTGTCGTCTTGGCGGAGTATAGCTCGAACAGCCAGTTTATAGGCATCCGGCTCGTGGATTTGCACCAATAAATCCAGCAAAACTTCGCCTGGCAGGCCATCCTGATTAAAGGCGCGCTTTGGCAATCGATTCTCATACGCGTAAATAGCAGCTTTCTCCAAGTCTGTGAAAAGTCCGCTATTGGTTTTCTGAACTATCTCATCCTCGCCGTAGCAGTAGTAGACCAGATTTTTTCTCATGAGCTCCCCAAGTTTGGTGTGGCACGTATCAGCGCACATGCGGGGACAGGTAGCTGTGCAGTTATGGCTAAGCGGATGAAATTCGTGTGTGTCACTAATCGGCGTATAAAAACGGATGAGGTTGTTTGCGTTTGTCGCAACCTCGCGTTGAAAGATAATCTTGTATTCAGATGCAATACTCACGCAAACACCTCCGTTCATTTCGTATATTGCGCCGACTTGCGATGTGGATCAAGGCCTTACCAACGCAATATCGTCATTGCAAATTCCGCACTCCCATGGGTACACGAGAAAAAGGGGAAACCCTGTTGCCCTTTTGCCAACCACAAACTTGAGTCGCACTCTTCAAAGCCACGCTGCCAGCTATTATTTGCGATAACAGTGCGCGCCAATGAGCCTTCGGGTAATTCCCGTAATCGCATAACAGCACCTCTGCCTGCTCGTGAAATTTTCATTGACCGTATTGTCGCTCCGTTCTTTGTAAAAATCACAGCGCAAGGTTCGCGAGTGAAATCCAAAATCCTGTATACGCACGCTTCCTTAGATACTTGGTACTCAATGGATAGACTCTTCATCAAATCAAAATCCAGCTCAGCTCCAGCCATGGATAAGCGAAAACGATCTTCCGGCATTAACAATTCAACAGCAAATTGATTCGCTTCGTCTTCTATGCGCTTGCCGCCTTGAGCAATATCCTGTGGGGTGCAGCGGATTTCCATCCTGCCATTTTCATTGTAGGTTGGTTCGTGCTCAAGAAAATGGTGTCCAAGCTCATGGGCAAAGGTGAAGTTGTGGCGCAACTCACTGCCGCGATGCGTATTAATAACTATAGCACGCTTTTTGCTTTTGTAGATCAATGTACCATCCCAGTCGTCGTCCGGATAATCATTGCAAATATGCTTGATGCCTTCGCTGTCGGCAATGCTACCCAGCGCTTGGGCGGGAACGCCTGAAACATTCTTGCTGCCTAAAACCCATTTGGCTTTGGTGGCCGCATCAATCATCGTCATCATCTCCGAAAAGATCATCTATATCCTTTTGTGCTTTTGCGGAAACTCCCTTCGAAGCGTCGCCGCGCGCCGCCATGCGCAGTTCATATTCCTCCTGCACAATAGGTTCCGGCTTGGGCCGCCGCGACGGCAGCACCCGCAGCTGCGACTGCGTCGCAAACGGCAATGCCTCATTCGACTTCAAATAACCGCACAGCGCCAAAAGCTCGTCCACCTTGGCTACAATGCGCTGTTGTTCGGCAAGAGGCGGGAGGGGGACAAGATAGTTTTTTATAGTAGATGTTGCAAGCTCTTTTTGTTTTGTTGTTCCGTCGGATTGTTCTTCAATTACCTCCTGAACAGTTGGGTTGGAAAAATAGAAGAATAGATAATGCGATAATACATATTCGCCAAAAGGTCTGATAACTGTGACGTGACTGTCAGCAACAGCAATTCCGTATGGGTTTTGCTTTGCTTCATACCTTGCCATACGTCCCAAAGTTCCAAGACCTGTCGAATTCCATAGCAAATCGTTCTCCTGCAAAAAGCGTACTTCTTCGTACCTTGCAAAAGTAGCTGGGTCAATAAATCTTGCTTTACCTATATCAAAACCTGACCATTGATTGCATTTTTGCGCAATCACAGGATATTTCTTCACTTCAGAGTATACAGGCGACTTACCTCGTTGAATGTAGCTGCATATTTCCGCCAACCGACACCAAGCCAACCCCTCCGGCAAATCAAGCGGAACCTCGTCCTCCGAGATCGGCGGCAAGGGCTTTTCTTTTTTGATAGTTCCCTCTTTCACAAGCCGCGCCTTCTCCTTGCGGATGCGCTTAAGCAACTCGGCTGCGGGTTCATCGCTGGCGTTCTGCGGCACAAGTTTACCCTGCACCGCCGCCTGCAAAATGGCCTTCGGCAGATAATCAGCAAGATTGGCTTCCAGCGTGTCCAGCTCTTTTTCGGCGGCTTCCAGTTCGTCGCACAGAGCCATAAGTTCGTCGACTTTTGCAACGATGCGCTGCTGTTCGGCGAGCGGAGGTAGCGGAAAAACAACTGATTCTTTTAACCATGCTATTGAAGTCAAATTTTTCATTGCCGAACCAAGTGATGACAGCATTATCTGTTGCTGTGTAACTGCTTTAAATATCGAGAGAAAATAATCTTTGTCCATTATCATGGAATTAATATTGAGCTTCAACAAGGCTTGATTAATAATGCCTTTTGGCGCGTTATCAGGGATTACATACGTTTCGCCCAAGGTTCCTGCGCAACTAATAATTATATCCCCAGAAGTCAAAGCAAATGACTTCAGTTTTTCATAATGATGCGCAGTAATATAATATGAGCCATAGTCTACAGTTTTCCTTATTGCATTTCCTTGTTCATATACTTTGTACTCTGCTCCGGTATAAGGAACGAACATATCTTTCCTTATGGCACTACCAAAAGGGCCACGTCGAATAGAGCCATCATATAGACTTACTATATCCGTAAGCCTGCACCAAGCCCACCCCTCCGGCAAATCAAACGGAATCTCGTCCTCCGAGATCGGCGGCAGGGGCTTCTCTTTTTTGATTTTACCTTCTTTCACAAGCCACGCTTTTTCTTTGCGGATGCGCTTTAGTAATTCGGCGGCGGATTCGTCATGAGGATTCTGCGGCACAAGCTTGCCTTGCACCGCCGTTTGGAGGATGGACTTGCGCAAATCGGCAGCCCTCATGTGCACACCTCCATCGAGGATAGAATGCGGGACAGGATGGCGTCAACGCGCGCGTTAAGCTGTGCTTTTTCTTGCAAGTAGCCGGAAATCAATTCTTCGGGAGGAAGAATTTCTACGGTATCATGGGGGAAGCCGCACAAATCCAGATTGTAGTCCCCGGCGATAATATCTTCCACGGGAACAAACTGTGATACGTCGCTTTCCTGCCGGTTATTCCACCACTTGAGCACGGGTTCGAAATGCGCGTCCAGCATGGGGCGGGTTTTAGAAAAGTGCTTGTAGCCTTCCGGCATTTCCAGGCGGTAGAACCATACGCCTCTGGTGGGTTTGCCCTTGGTGAAAAACAGCAGATTGGTGTTGATATTGGTATAGGGCGCGAACACGTCTTTCGGCAGGCGCACAATCGTGTGCAGCTCATTATCATCCAACAGCTTCTTTTTTATGGCGGTCTTTACCCCGGTGCCAAACAAAAACCCGTCCGGCAAAACCAGGCCGCAGCGTCCGCCTATTTTCAGCATAGCCATAATATGTACAAGAAATAAGTCGGCGGTTTCCGTGTTGCGCAATTCCGCTGACACGGATTGCGAAATGACCTTCTCTTCCGCGCCGCCAAAGGGAGGGTTCGTGACGATGACGTTCACTTTGTCGCTTTCTCTGTAATCGGCCACTGGCTTACGCAGGGTATTATCATGCCGGATATCCGGCACATCAATGCCGTGCGCAATCAGATTTGTCACGCACAGCAGATAGGGGAACGGCTTCTTCTCAATCCCACGGATATTGCTCTGCAATTTTGCGTAGTCATCTGTGGTTTGGATATCGAAGCGATCAATTACGCTGGTTAGGAAGCCACCCGTGCCGCAGGCGGGATCAAGTACGCTCTCGCCAAGTTTCGGATTGGTCATTTCCACGATAAAGCGCGTTACCGGGCGCGGCGTATAGAACTCTCCCGCTTTGCCCGCGCTCTGCAAATCTTTGAGCATAGTTTCGTAGAGTCCATTGAAAAGGTGCGCCGTCTTCACTTCATCGAAGTTGATTTCTTCGTTTATCTTGTTAATTACTTGTCGAAGCAAGGTGCCGGACTTCATAAAGTTGTTAACGCCCTCCATGATGTTCCGAATCAACCACTTGCGTTTGTTGGTAACTTGTGCTGCTGTAGGGGAAACTTCCTTTGTCACCCACTCAGTGACATCCAGATTGCGCAATGCGCTGAACATGTGATCTATATGAGCAAGCAAATCATCGCCTGTAATCCCTTCCGCGTCGTCCGCCCATACGCTCCAGCGGAACTCGTCAGGGATAACAGGATAATACTCGTCGTCGGTGCACTCCCACTCCTGCTCCTTGTAGTCGAAAGCCTTCAGGAAGAGCATCCACGTGATCTGCTCAATATATTGTGCGTCGCCATTGATGCCCGCATCAATACGCATGATATCCTTTAGCGCTTTCGTAGTGTTCGTCATTGCCATGGGATTGTTCCTCCAGATGAATTAATGGGGGCATCCTATGCCGCATATAGCTCTTGCCCCAACTCACGAACCGCACGTTCGAAGTTCTTGCGACCTTTGAAAATGTTCTTGACAATGTGCAGCGGTGGCCCGAAATCGCGGATTGGACTGATTTTCAATATGTCCTGGCTTTCGAGTTGCAAAATACCCGCATCGGCATATTTGTCCAGCAACGCTTCCAAGATAGCAGCGGCCTGCTCGCCATATTTAGCAAAGTAGTTTTTCTTCTTCACCCGATTCGCTCGTTCCTGCCTTGTCAGAGGCGGCATATCAAAAGCCACATGGCACAGCAAGTCAAAAGGATCGAACTCTTGTCCAATTTGCTCCTGAAGCTCTTCGACCAGCACACCTTCTTTCTCCAACTCATCGAATATAATTTGCTTGCGCTCGTGAGCATTCCATTCGGATAGAAAATCATTCAATGTTGCATACCGATGCCGCATGTTCTTGCGGGTGAAGTCAACCAGTGACTCTGTAATAAGCTTCCCTTTGTTGTCAATATACTGGATTCTTTGCTTTAAGACAGTAACCGCAAGATCTTGCAAGTAGTATTTCGTTTGCTTGCCAGAGGGTGGTTCTTCGCCGGGCGGTAGGCCTGGAGGTAATTCATCGGGCGGGATGGTGACCGCGCCATTCGCGCCGGGTGTGAACTCCTCACATCGTTCTGACTCGCCATCAAAATCTGGGTCAGCAAACGCTCTTGTCACACCACGAAAATCGAAGATGGTAAAAAACATTTTTCCGTGCTCTTCTACAACGCGAGTACCGCGCCCTATGATTTGCTTGAATTCAGTCAAGCTTCTAATATTGGAATCCAGCACAACAAACTTTACCATCTGCGTATTCACGCCTGTGCTGAGCAGCTTGGACGTCGTTACCAGCACAGGGTAAGGCTCCACTTTGTCACAAAAGCTACCCAGCGATTTTTTGCCTATGGGATCATCTCCAGTGATGCGCATGACATAGCGCTCGTCGTCCCGGACAAGATCGGCGTTCTCGTTTACGAGAGCCTGTCGCATACGGTCTGCGTGCTCAATGTCAACACAGAAGAAAATGCTCTTGTCCATGCGGAGGTTGCGCTGCTTTAAGTAGCCGGATACTACTTTTGCAACCATCTTTGTGCGCTGCTCCAACACCAATTCGCGGTCATAATCAGTAACATTGTATTCACGATCTGGGATTTCATTGCCCAGTTTATCTGTCTGTCCCTCATAAGGGCGAAATCCATCTGTATCGGAATCAAGTGTAATTCTGATCACGCGATATGGCGCGAGAAAACCATCTTCAATGCCTTGCTTCAAAGAATACGTATAGATCGGCTCTCCAAAGTAGTCAATGTTGGATATCTCCCTGCTTTCCTTCGGTGTTGCCGTCATACCGATTTGCGTAGCAGGCTTAAAGTATTCCAACACTTCACGCCACAGGCTCTCCTCCCTGGCGCTTCCTCTGTGGCATTCATCGACGATAATCAGGTCAAAAAAGCCGGGGCTAAATTGCGTAAATATGTTTTTGTCGCCCTCGCCTGTCAGCCCCTGATAAATCGCAAGATATATTTCATAGGACTTGTCGACCTTGCGGTTTTTAACGATGGTCATTTTATCTTTGAAGGGAGAGAAGTCGTCGATGTATGTCTGGTCAATCAAAGCATTTCTATCCGCAAGGAAAAGAATGCGTTTCTTCACGCCAGCCTTCCACAACCGCCAAATAATCTGAAACGCGGTGTATGTTTTCCCTGTCCCAGTAGCCATCACCAACAGCACGCGATTCTGTCCGCCAGTAATCGCGTTGACGGTAAGGTTAATTGCATTCAGCTGATAGTAGCGCGGGGGCTTTTCTATTTGTTCTGTATAGTACGGTTGTACCGAGACTTTTTCGACTTTCTCAGGCATTCCGACGGATTGCTTGTACAAATCCCAAAGTGCTTCAGGAGCAGGAAATGACTCGTTGGCAATCAGTGTTTCCTTATTCTCATCGGCGCATAAGCGATTGTGTAATACAAAGCCATCCCCATTGGAGGAAAAAACAAATGGGATCATCATGCGCTCAGCATATTCAAGCGCTTGCTGAATTCCAGCGCCAACCGCATGGTTATTATCCTTGGCTTCGACCACCGCCAATGGGATATGGGGCTTATAGAACAGAATGTAGTCAGCGAACAAAGGCTTGTTCCGTTTGCACACGCCGCCGCGCGCTACAATGCGGCCCTTGGTGATGGAATACTCCTCTCGCATCTGGGAGACAGACCATCCGGCGGATACTATAGCTGGCGTTATGTACTGCGTTCGGATTTCATGCTCTGACAGAGCCTTCTTGTCCAATGGTCGCTCCCCCTTTCTCTTTACAGAGTCTGCCAATTACCCATGATAACCATTATACCACACTAACCCAGAAAAATCCAGAGCTTTCGTGAATTTGCTACGGAATTATTTCTGTTCAGGGCTTCTGATACTTAGGAAATTTCTCTTTCCCTAACTGCCAAAGGTACTGGTCAATTTGCTTGAGGCTAAACTCCTCCAGCATATAGAACGCCCTGAATTGCAGTATGGCCTGCTTGAACAGCGGGAAGTCCCGCAGATCGGCGTTGCGGAAGGCCGCGAAGCCGTCCTTCTTGCGAAAGAACAGCAGCAACTGCTCCACATAGCTGTCGTAGATGGGGTAGGCCTCCGGGTTGTGGTGGCTGCAATACTTTGTGGCGAAGGAGAAAAAGTGTCGCTCTTTCCCGGCGCTATGCCGGACGCCGTGCCCGCTGGCGATGTCATTGGGCAACTGCGGGTCGCCCTGCCGCAGACGCTCGTCAATATCCAGCGCGACAATATGCTTTGCCACAGGGAACACGCCATATATATTCGTGCCATAAAAATCGTTGAGCGCGGAACATTTCAGCAGCACATGGCGCAAGTCCGCGTTGTCGGGGAACGCCTCGCGAAACAAAAGGTACAGCGCATCTTCCTGCGCCTTGTAGCTGGTCAGAGTGTCCCATTTATCCAGATAGCGACGCACTTCCCTCGGCGTGGGTTGCGGCACGAAGCCCGGTATGGTTTCGTTCATGCACTCGAACAGCAGCCGCAGGGAATAGGCGTAAGTGGATGCGTTGCTGCCGGGGTTCTTGCGGCCCAGCTGAGCAAAATGCGCCTCCAACCGCTGGCGATAATCCTCCGGCGCGCCTTGGGCCAGCATCTGCGCGAAATATATCCCAAGCGCATCGCCGTGCCTATCGGCGAAAAACGCCATGGACACCGTGGCGGATACGTTATGATCATTGGGGTAATGTTCTTGCAGCCAAGACTTGAAGGCCGGGCGAAGTTCGGCATTGGTCATATTTGTTCTCCTGTTTCAGCCTTGCGCGCTTCCAGATACACCAGTGGAAAGGCCGCGCGCAGCACCTGCCATCGTTCCACCTGAAAGCCGCTTTGCCGGATAAAATCAACGTACTCTTCCTGCGTCCACTTCGAGTAGGTCTCAAAGCCGATGAGCTTCAGCATTTTAGCGTTCAGGCTCCATGTCGAGTCGCGCAAATGGCCGTGGGAATAGGTTGGGGCGATGAGCAACCCGCCGGGTTTCAGTACCCGCGCAATATTTGAAAGCGCCAGCGCAGGCTCCGGCATAATGTGGAGCGCGTTGGAGATAATTACGGCATCAAATGTGCCGTCCGCAAACGAAAGCGCCGTCGCATCCTCAACGGAAAATCGCAGATTGGCGGGCGCTTTTTTCTTCTTTGCCGCCTCGATCATTTTTGGCGAGAAGTCCGTCGCTTCCATATGGCGCACATGATCGGCGATGTGTACGGCAATCAGGCCGGTGCCCGTCGCAACCTCCAGCGCATCCATGTCAGGCGAAAGCGCGCTTGCCATGAACCGATACATATCGGCGTAGGCCCTGCCGCTGAATCTGTTGATTTCAAAGTCATACAGCTTTGCATAGCGGTTCCAGAAGCTTTTGTTGTCCATTTCTTACACTCCCAGCAGCGCTTGATCATAATGAAAATTATACTACTTTTGCCGTGCCGTGTCAAATGAAATGCGAGAATCAGCGTTGCAAAAAGCTCCGGGGTGTGGTATAATCAATGCAAGCAAAACCGAACGGAGGCCGCCCTATGATCTTCTACTTCACCGGCACCGGCAACAGCAAATACATCGCCGAAAAAATCGCCGCCGGGACGCATGACCGCATTGCGGATATTGCTGACTGTGTACGCAACGCACACTACTCTTTTGAGCTAAACGACGGCGAACCCATCGGCTTTGTCGTGCCGGTGTATTTTTTCGGCATTCCGATGATTGTCGCCGAGTTCCTGCAAAAGCTTGAGGCATCTTCAAGCTATACCTATGCTGTGCTCAACTGCGGCGAAACCACCGGCAACGCGGAGGGTATGCTGCGGCGCATTTTCCCGGTGCAGGCCATGTTCGGCGTTATGGCGGTGAACAATTACAACCCGATGTATCAAATGGCAAACACCGCGCAGGCAAAGTGGCAACTGCAAAGCACGGCGCAGGAAATAGACAAGATTATTTCGCACATCAACAACAGGAGCACCGGCAGCTTCAACAAGATACAAGGGCCGCTACCTACGCTGGCGACCCTTGCGCTCTATCCGATGTATAAGCATGGGCGAAAAACCCGGAAATTCTCCGTAAACGACAACTGCACCGGCTGCGGCTTATGTGAACGCATCTGCCCGCGCAGGGCAATTGCGTTGCAAGACGGCAAGCCCGCATGGATAATCCCACAGTGCGAATTGTGCCTGGGCTGCCTGAACAGGTGCCCGGCACAGGCGATCAATTATGGGCAATCGGCGAGTAAGGGGCGCTATGTCAACCCGCTGACCAAGCTGTAATTCGACTGGACAACATTTTTTTCGTGCACCCCCCGCATAATAATCTTGTACAAGATCATTGTACAAGGAGTTGATGCAAATGCCCAAATCGGCAAACATACCGCAGGCCCTCCGCGACCGTGCCCTCTTCTGCTGCTGGCGCTTGGAGGACAAGAATGGCAAAACCACCAAAATACCCTACAACCCAGCCACGGGCCAACGCGCCCAAACCAACAACTCCAAGACCTTCACAGATTTCGCCACTGCCCTGCGCGCAGTGAAGCAGTACAGCGGCTTGGGCTTCCTGATCCCCAAAGGCATGTTCGCCATTGATATTGACAACGGGCGCGCGGACGACGGCTCCCTGAAAAAGCACGCCGCCGAAATCGTCGATATGTTCGAGGATTGCTACACGGAATGGACTCCCTCAAATAACGGCCTGCATATCCTGGGCCGGGCCGAGGGTCTCACCTTCAACAAGGCCATGTACTGGATGAACAATAAGCGGTTGGGCGTGGAGGTTTACCTCGGCGGCGCAACGAACAGATTTATGACGCTGACCGGCAACGTGTACCGCGCCGGGGATATCGCCGAAAAAGGCGATGTGCTGCGTGCGTTCCTCGAAAAATACATGCGCCGGGATAACGCCGCAGGCCCGGTGCACGCTATCGGGGTGTCCGCCCTCAGCGACGAGGCCGTGATCGCCCGCGCGGGCCGCGCCCGGAACAGCGCGACGTTTCAGAAGCTGTGGGCTGGCGATATCTCCGGCTATTCGTCGCAAAGTGAAGCTGACCTAGTATCCCGTAAATACTATTGCTTGCACAAAACAAGAAACTGTGGTATACTCTAAGAAAAGGGGGTATACCGAAATGCCGAGGCAGAAGTACGAAGTAAAGCCAACAGAGGAAGAAAAAGAAACGTTGAACGAAATCACGCGCAACGGAAAGAGCGCGGCGAAGGAAATTCTGCATG
>JGI24696J40584_12961367_pt1 | contig 14313 bp, 12 predicted proteins | sample TergutCo191P4_FD_40584 | JGI IMG/M metagenome (IMG submission 40584)
GGTACTCCTATATGCACCCCAGAAATCCCGTACTCCCCAGCCAAACCAGCTGACACGGACAATACCACACCGCTTGGTTGAAGTATCTGCTCGACCATAGTGACAATGGCTGAGGCTGGCGCATAAAAAGCCGATCCAGTCTGGAGCAAAGCCACGACTGCTGCACCGGCTTGGACTGTCTCTATGCAAATAGCAGCGATATCTTGATCGCTCAAGAGTTCTACTAATGGCTGTTGCTTGACGCGAGCCAGACGCGGCAAAGGTAGCATCGCCTCACCGTGAGCTCCGATGACCATAGCCTCGACATCAGCCGGCAAGCAGCCTAAGCGACTGCAGACAGCATTCACAAAGCGCGCAGTATCCAATACACCGCCCATACCAAACAGCCGCTCTTTGGGTAACCTGGCTTTTAGATAGGCGTAGTTGACCATGACATCCAAAGGGTTCGTGACAAACAAATAGAGGGCATCTGGAGAAGCTGAGAGAGTAGAGTCCAAGACACTCTGGACGATTCGAGAGTTCACACCCAGTAGATCCTCACGGGTCATGCCAGGCTTGCGTGGTACTCCGGCGGTCACGATAACGATATCGCTTGAGGCAGTCTGATCGTAGTCAGAGGTACCGATGATGCTTGCGTTAAAGCAGTCATTGCCCCGCATATGCATCATGTCTAAAGCCTTGCCTTCAGCCAGACCAGGGGCAACATCGACCATCACTACATCAGCCAGATCGCGCTCCAATAATAAATGAGCGGTAGTTGCACCGACATTTCCTGCTCCGACAACAGTGATTTTTGCTCTACTCATACCTGACTCCGATCGACTGCGATTGCAGCTACCTCGCTGCTAGCGGCAACTTGCTTGCCTTTGGCTGCGGCTGCCGTGCTACCTGCTGCCTTGCTACCTGCTGCCTTGCTGCTGGCTGCCTTGCTGCTGGCTGTCTTGCTGCTGGCTGTCTTGCTGCTGGCTGTCTTGCTCTTGGCTGCTGGTCGCTTACCAGCCGATGAGCTCTTCTTGCTCGCAGAAGCAGAACGTCTTACACCAGTGCTCTTACCAGCTGCTTTGGCTTCTGCCTTCTCTAAAGCCAAGGGACATTGAGGGTTGGGACAAAGCTCCCAGGGCCCACGGTTAGTCTGAACCATTACCTTTGGAGCCCCGCAAGACTCGCAAACCTTGCCGACAACCGTCAACTGGCCTCGTTGCGGTAAGGGGTAAGAGGTATTGCATTGCTCGTAGTTGGTACAGCGAACAAAACGCTTCAAGGTACGTAAGCTCTTCTGGGTCTTTAATACACCGGTATGGCCAGCTGCCTGGCAGGTCGGACAAGGCCCCAGCTCCAGCTCGGGCTCGATATTTGACGGACAGAGGGGGTCGACGCATTGGGTATGCGGCTGCGAACGAAAAGCTGTCACCTTGATCTGCGGTTTCCCGCAGACCTGACACAATTCCTCGACTGCCTCGATCTTGCCCTGAGGTACCGGATACGTGACATCACAGTCTGGCCAAGCTGAACAGCCAATGAAACTGGAGCGCGTCTTAGCCGAGCTTTTCAACAACAGATCGTGCCCACAGTCTGGACAGCTCCCGACTCGTGCATCAGCGGTTACCGCCTCACTCAGCGCTTCCCCGACCTCAGTGGCTCGCGGCAAAAGCTCTCCGATTATCTCTGCCAACAATTTACGGGAGTGCCCGACCACTACATCCCGGCTGGTTTGACCAGCAGCGATGGAGCTCATCTCCTCCTCAAGATTAGCCGTCATTTGCGGCGTTGTAATATGGGGAGCAAAACGCCCCAAGGCATCAGCAACCGCCACCCCGAGCTGGGTTGGCTCGACTGGGTCATTCATGATGTAGCGAACCTCAATCAAGCGCTCAATAATCGAATGGCGGGTTGATTTGGTTCCCAACCCGAGTTTCTCCATCTCTTGAATCAGACGGCCCTGGGAATAACGGGCAGGCGGCTCAGTCTGTTTGTGCTCTAGGTTGGCACCGAGAAAATCGACTGTCTGACCTTCCGCGAGCTGAGGCAGCTGCTCGTCCTTTCTTAGACCATAGGGGTAGATTGCCCGAAAACCTGGTTTGACCAGCACATCGCCGCGGGCGATGAACTGTTGCCCATTGACATCGATTGTGACTTTGGTGCCTTCGACGACCGCTGACTCACTCAAGGTTGCCATGAAACGCCGGGCAATCAGGTTATATAGCTTCCACTCATCAGTACGCATACGGTCCGGATTGCCGACTCCGGTCGGATAGATTGGCGGATGGTCAGTCGTCTCGGTCTTGCCGCGACTGGCGGTCAACTTACCTTGCCCAGCCAAGTCTTGAGCAAAAGATGAGTATTGCGGTACCTGGGCTAAGGAACGCAGGGTCTCACGCAAATCCAACGAAGCAGGATAGACAGTATTGTCGACCCGAGGATAAGAGACCAGCCCGCTCATATAGAGAGATTCTGCCAGTCGCATTGTCCGAGATGGGGAGAAGCCCTCGGCAGCAGCGGCAGCTTGCAGCGATGTGGTATTGAAAGGTGTTGGCCGGGCCACCTGGCGGCTGCGCTTCTGGATATCGACAATCAGCCCTGTGTCAGCCTCTGCTACCTGCTCTAGTGCCTGTAGGGCATCAGCCTCGACTTTGAAGCGCTCAGTGCTGTGCACAGCCTCAAAAGGGCCATCATCTGAATCAAGATTGGCCTTCAGTACCCAGTAGTCTTCCGGTATGAAAGCATTGCGTTCAGCTTCCCGAGCAACTATCAAAGCCAGGGTCGGAGTCTGTACCCGTCCGGAGGGACGTACCTTGCCGAAGCCAGAGTGTTTGGCGAGAGTCAAGTAGCGAGTCAAGACCGCTCCCCAGATCAAGTCAATCCACTGGCGCGATTCACCGGCTTCAGCCAGACTGCTGTCTAACTCACCCAGTTTGCCAAAAGCTTGGGAGATCTCGGTCTTGGTAAAGGCCGAATAGCGAGCTCGCGTAGCTGGCAAGCTGGCGGCAGCCTCGTAAACCACAGCCAAAGCATCAGCTCCAATCAGCTCGCCTTCCCGATCGTAATCGGTGGCGATAATCACACTGTCAGCCTTGCTGGCCAGGTTTTTTAAAGAACGGATGATGCCCTTCTCCGCTGGAGTCTTTAATAGCGGAGCATAAACCAGATAGGGTAAAGCCTCCAACTTCCAGCCTTTCAGGTCAACTGCATCTTCACTGAAGGGCTTGCGTTTCTTAAATGGTGGCTTGGCCAGGTAGTCCGGCAGGGCTGCTTTGACCACAGTGCCATTCTCAACACTATGCCAGCCGCGACGTGCAGAAAAGCTCAGCTGCTCAGGAAAAGAGACTGATAGAATATGACCTTTCAGCCCGATGCTCACCCAATCCTCGTTGTCTTTGCTAAAGCGGTAGACCGAGGTCTCGTAGACCTTCTCGGTTTTTACCGGACCGACGGATAAAAGCTCAGCAATCTTTTTAGCAGCGTCGTTTTTCTCAGTGATGACTAGACGCACAGATGTTCCTTTCGGGTTTGACTACTCCCCCATCAATCCCTTGTATAGTTATTGGGTTTTGAGGATTGATATAACGTGCGATATCCTACACTGTCCGGACAGAGCTTGGCAAGCCTTGCACTGAATAATTGTCTGATAGACTGCTTGGAATCGTATGAGGCTTTCTTCCAAGACAACCGCCACTACAGGGAGTGCGGTGAGTTATCTAAGCTACCAGTATCGAAATAGTACCAGGTTAATGGCTTATGATAAATCTGTAGAAATCAACTACAGTCACTCTGAAATCTTTATGCGTCGATCATATTGCTGAGCCAGGTCGCCCAGTCTGCAATACCTGCCTTTGTACGAGCACTGACTTGAAAAAGCGCAGCAGTCGGGTTTAAGGCATTTAGCGAACTGGTGAATTGTTCGATTGAAAAATCAAAGAGTGGCAAAGCGTCTAGCTTGTTTAGTAACACCACATCCGCAATGGCAAAGATACCGGGGTATTTCTGCGGCTTGTCGTCTCCTTCCGGCACGGAAAGGATTACTGCTTGGGCAGTCTGACCCAAATCAAACTCCGTTGGACAAACCAGGTTGCCGACATTCTCCACAATTATCAGATCAAGCTCTGTTAAAGGCAGCATCTCTAAAGCCCGCTCAATCATTGCTGCCTCTAGATGACAGGCACCACCTGTGTTGATCTGAACAGCGGTGATACCACTGGCCTTGATCTTTTGGGCATCGACATCAGAGGCTACATCACCCTCGATCACTGCAATCCGGTAGCGCTCGCGCAGGCATTCGATAGTAGCCAGAATGGTGGCAGTCTTTCCGGCTCCCGGTGAAGCCATAATGTCCAGCATAAAGACCTTGTTTTGGGCTAAGAGGGCCCTGTTGGCGGTAGCCAGGCGGTCGTTTAGCTCAAGAATCGGCTTATTAATCTCAATCTGCATTTTCAACCTCAATAGAATCAATGAAAAGCTCATGACCCTGCAGTAGCTCGCAGGCTAAAGCTTGGCAAGCAGGACAGGTCCTGTGATAACGGTCATGCTCATACTCCAAGCCACAGACTAGACAGCGCGAACGCGGCTCGATGATAGTCATCTTAAGCGTCGACCCCTCAGCTATTGTGCCTTCAGTTAAGACTTGATGGGCAAACTGTAGGGCATCGGGCATGACTTCGGTCAAACGACCGATGGTCAAAGAAATATTAGTTATCTTTATGGCCTTGGCTTCTTGGACCCGATCTTCAGCGGTAGACAAAACCGAGGCCATCAATGAGAACTCGTGCATCGGCTAATCGTCTTCGTCCTCATCCTCATCAGATGAGTCTTCATCAAAACCATCACCGTCTGCAGCGGCTCGGCGTTCTTTGGCCAGGCGGCGGGTCAAGACAATCCGCGAGACCAGCAAAGACCCCTCATATAAAACCAGCATAGCAGCAAACATCAAGATCATTGTGATCGGATTAGCATCCGGAGTGACAACGGCGCAAACTACCATCAAGACGATGTAGACGACCCGCCAACTCTGACGCAGTTTTTTGTAGGGGACGATATTGAAGACAGTTAGAAAAAAGACTACTAACGGTAGCTCGAAGGCCAACCCGAAGCCGACCTGGAAGAGCAGGATGGTATTGATGTATTGCGGAGCTTCAGCGATAACCTGGGCATAACTGCCAGCCTGGGAGATCATCCATTCGAAAGCCGGGTCCAGAATGACAATGTAACAGAAGACCATACCTAAAACGAACAGTAAGATGGCAACAAAAAAGGCTGGTAATACCCAACGGCGCTCTCGGGGGTTTAAAGCAGGGACAAAGAAGCCGAGCAGCTGCCAGATCCAGATTGGACTGGTGACCAGGATGGAGAAGACAAAGGCCACTTTGAAGCGCAAGGCAAAACCGCCGAAGGGGTCAAGGATCACTAAGACATTCTTCAACTCCTCTAAGTTGTTGACTGGCTCTCCGCCAGAGATGTATTCAGCAATCGGTTGGATGAGAAATAGTATCAGCAGATCCCCAACGAAATACAAGCCCAAGGTGACAACCAGCAATGAGACGAAGACCACAGTCAGCCGACGGCGCAATTCGCCAAGGTGGTCAAAGAGGGGCATTTGGGCTTGTCCAACCGGCATGATCAAAGCTCCCGGTCAGTTTGCTCGCTGGACGGCTTAGAGCTGCGCTTCTCAGCCAGGCGGGCGTTATGCTCTTGCTCCAAGCGAGAGCGGCGCTCGGCGAAACTCTCTTTATTGTCTGCTCTATCGGTTGTCGCTGCAGATTCAGAGGCAGCAACGACCTTTCGGCGTTTCTGCTGGGCCTCAGTAGCTAGAGCTGCTTTGAGTTCTTCAGGTTTCGGTCTCACGGCTTCCGGCTCGGCAGGCTCTGCTGACTGAGCAGACTTTGTTGACCCAGCAGACTCTGTCGGTGCAGCAGGGTCTGCGGACCCAGCAGGCTCTGCTGACCCAGCACTTGCAGCTTTGCTATCTGAGCTGGAGGTACTGCTGGAAGGTCTCTTAGCAGCCTGAGTTTTCTCGGTCGTTGATTTATCTTCGTCTAGGATCCCGGCAAATGGATTGACTAGTGGCTCAAGGTCTTTGATTGGATCGTAGACCTCTTCTTTGATCACCTTATTCATTTGTTCTTGGGCAGTGCGGAATTGTCGGATGACCCGACCTGCAGTACGGGCAATCTCCGGTAATTTATCTGGCCCGAAGATCAGGAATCCGAAGAGTAGGATGATTGCTAATTCTGTTCCACCTAGACCGAACAATGATTATCCTTAAAGCTTGTCTCCCACCTTGATCAGGTGGGTCCGTTAACAAGTATCATCAGTAATGCAGCTATTCATGGTACCCGACAGCTCAACTAACTTCAATCGTTTAGGCAATTCACCTAGCCAACAGGAAGGCTACAAGTAGAGCTTACAGGTAGCTGCTAGTAATCGTTGGCTGCCGGGCTGTTCAGCCAGTCCGCCAGAAAAGCAGCGTAGCGCCCCTCAGCAATTGCGCTTTGGCAATGGTGCATCAGTTGCAACAAGTAGTGCAGGTTGTGCATAGATAGCAATACACTGGCTAGTATTTCTTTGCTCATGACCAGATGACGCAGGTAGGCTCGGCTATAGTTAGAACAGGTTGAGCAGCTGCAGTCTTCATCCAGCGCATCCAAGTCTCGAGCAAAGCGGGAGTTGCGCAGGTTCAGACGCCCCTGGCTTGAGAAAGCCGAGCCCATCCGAGCAGTACGGGTTGGAAGAACACAGTCAAACAAGTCGATTCCTAAAGCTATACAGCGCAGTAGGCTCGTCGGGTTGCCAACACCCATCAAGTAGCGAGGACGGTCAGTCGGTAAGGCTTGAGCCACCTCAGCCAAGCTCTCAATCATCACCGCATGCGGTTCACCAACTGAGTAGCCTCCAATTGCAAAGCCCTCAAAACCACTGCTTTCTGCATCATGCTCCAGGAGGCGAGCGATGCTCTCTTGCCGCAGGTCAGTGTATACTCCTCCCTGATTGATGGCGAACAGTGCCTGCTTCGGATTAGTCTGGGCTGCTCGACAGCGGCTGGCCCAGTTTGCCGAACGGCGGACAGCATTGGCTATCTGCTCGCGCTCTGCCGGGTAGGGCGGACATTCGTCCAGCTGCATGATGATGTCAGCTCCCAGCTGGTTTTGCACGTGCATATTGTCTTCAGGGGTCCAGCGATGGCGACTGCCGTCGATGATACTGGCAAAACTGACCCCGTCCTTATCCAGCTTTAGAGTAGAGGCCAGGCTGAATATCTGAAAGCCACCAGAATCGGTGAGAATCGGCCTGTCCCAGTTCATGAAGCTGTGCAGTCCACCAGCCTGAGCAATCAAGTCTGAGCCAGGGCGCAGGTAGAGGTGGTAGGTGTTGGCTAATAAAATGCTGACTCCCAGTTCATGAAGCTGGTCGCTGGTCAGTGCCTTGACAGTAGCCTGAGTGCCGACAGGCATGAAATTCGGAGTTTCGATCTGTCCGTGTGGGGTGTTGAAGACTGCTCTCCGAGCAGCAGTAATCAGGTCGCTGGCCAGCAGTTTCAGACCAAAATGCGCAGAAGGCAATATGGCTCCCTTGATTGAATGCTTAGTCAAGCCTGTGGGTTAGCTGCAACGCTGCGTTGCCTGGCAGAGCGTTGAGCGCGCTCGATGATTGCTTCTTGGCGAGAGAACTCGCAACCACAGTACTTCTGGCGATAAAAGCCTAAACTGCGAGCTAGCTCTTGACCTTGGCGATAGTATGGTCGCCAATCGATGAACAGGCTTTGCAATTGATGACTGGCAGCAGCAGCCTGAAGCTCTTCTGCCAATATATCCTGGAACTGGTAGGGTGAGATAGCTAAGGTGCTGGCAATAATTCCGATTTGTTGTTTCTCAGCGGTTTCAGCCAATCCTTTGAAGCGGTACCGATAGCAGAGCCGACAACGCTGACGACGGCGCTCGATCATCTCTGGGTGGGTTTCATCGTCAACCAGCGGGAATACTCCCCCATCGTTGCCAATAGCTTGGTACCATTCGCCACGATTATATAAAGCTTCGTGAACTGTAAGCTGTAATTGCTGCCCGTAGCTACGTAGGCAGTCTCGGCGCAGCTGATATTCTTTTTCTGGTTGGATATTGGAGTTGCCGTAGTACAGTTCTAGCGAGTAATCCACCATCAACAGCTTAATCGGCTGATTGGCACAAGGAGCACAGCAACAATGCAAGAGTAGCTTTTTCATCGCTTTAGAATAACATAGCCTAGAGGACTGGGTCTCTAGCATGTCCATCTACCGGTGACAGTAGAACCGTCCCCCTGTCACCTTCATGTACGACCACCCGTGCTATGGACTCTCACCCATTAGAAACGTGCGCATGCTCGGCGCACTAAGAAAGAAGCGGCTAATAAAAGCCGCTTCTTTGCTGACGGTATTGATGCGGGCTTATTTAAAGCTTGCGCACGTTGCTGGCTTGCAACTTCCCGTTCTGGCCAGTGGTGATGTCAAACTCGACTGGGGCATCCTCCTCGAGGGTTTTGAAGCCCTCAGACTGGATCTCAGAATAGTGGACGAACAAATCGTCGCCGTCCTCGCGAGAGATGAAGCCATAACCCTTCTCGTTACTGAACCACTTAACCTTGCCTTCTGCCATTTGCTTGCCTTTCTTTCTGCCCGGAGGCTTAGAACTGATGCCACCGGACAATTTGCCGGTGCATAAACTACTGAGTCCAAAATGAACTCAATTGAGCATAGTAACACATCAACTCTTCATAATCGACGTAATTAGAGAAAAGCTTGCAGCTCTGTGTATTTTCGTTATTGCTTTGTTAGCAAGATGGAAGGTGGCAGCAGCGCTATACTGTCTGACAGTTGGCTTTAACCATCAGGGGGAGTAATCATGGTAACGACAGAATCATTTGTGAGCGACGTACACTTCGGTACTGATGGCTGGCGAGCTGTCATCGATGAGGGTTTCAACCTTGAGACTCTGGCTCGAGTAGCAGATGCGACGGCGCGCGCCTATCGGCAACTGCTAGACCAAGGCATCCAGCCCTCGGAATTTGCTGATAACAACTCCAATACCCTGATTATCGGCTACGACTGCCGCCGAAATGCCGGCAAATACGCAGCGTTTTTCGCTGAAATCGTCACTCACCAGGGATTTGATGTGCTAGTTACCGACCGCTACTGCCCAACTCCAGCACTCTGCTGGACAGTCGCTCACACCCACTCTGCCATCGGCGGCATCATGTTGACTGCTTCGCATAACCCCGCCGAATACCTGGGAGTCAAGCTGCGGATGAGTGATGGCGGCGCTTCTCCAGCCTGGTTTTCGGATATTGTCGAGGAGTTACTGCAAGAAACCGAACCTCCGGCTTTCTCCAGAGCTGTTCAACTCTTTAACCAGGCTCGCTCAGCAACTCCTGCCTCCCCTGCTGTTAATCTAGAAGCTTCACATTTCAGTTACGCAGACATCTTAACCGACTACCTGCAGGCCCTCTCAACCAGCGTGGACAGCGAGCTTATCCGCAAAGCCAACTTGTCTGTCGTTATTGATCCCCTGTATGGATCAGGTCGAGGCTACTTGGCGGGCTTGCTATCCGCCATGGGTGTTCATGTCAGCGAGGTCAATGCAGCCGATGACTCCAGTTTTGGCGGGCTGCACCCCGAGCCAATAATGCCTTGGGTCAGCGTCGGTGCTGCGCAAGTCGTCGAGCTGGGAGCAGCGGCGGGCCTGATAACCGACGGCGATGCCGACCGCATCGGAGCCATCGATGACCAGGGCGATTATGTGACTTCGCACCGCATCATCAGTCTGCTGATTGCCCATCTGGTCGAAAGCCGCGGACAGACTGGCCGGGTGGTACGTACTTCCGCCGGGTCGAATTTGATTCGTCGTCAATGCCAGCGCCTGGGGCTGACACTGATCAGTAAGCCGATTGGTTTCAAGTGGGTTTATGAAGAGATGCTGAAGGGTGACGTGCTAATCGGTGGGGAGGAGAGCGGTGGTTTTGGGATTCCCCAGCATGTGCGGGAGCGCGATGGCCTGCTGATGGCCTTGCTACTGGTAGAGATGATGGCAACGCGGCAAAAGACCATGTCGGAGCTGGTCGATGAGCTGCTCAGCGAGCTCGGGGTCTTAGAGTACGGCCGCCGCGACCTGCGGCTCAGCCTTGAGCAGCAAAACGCCTTTCTCGATACCTATGTCAAGCTACCCGACCTGGATTACTCAGCCTATCAGCCTACCTTCAATTCTCTTGGGGAGCAAATCGTCGAGCTGGAGCGCGTCGATGGCATCATGCTACGCTTCGCTTCCGATGCTTGGCTGTTGGCGCGTCCCTCGGGTACCGAGCCGCTGGTCAGGGTGTATGCGGAGGCTGAGACTAATGAACGGGTACAGGAGCTGCTAGATATTGGCGAAGCGATGGCTGAAGGTTCTTTGCAGCTCTGAAGCTTTGCGGGATGTGCTCGTTAGCCTAACAACCAGCCGAAGAGCATGGCGAGTAGTAGAGCTGGTAGCATGTTGGCGACCTTCATCTTATGTATGCCAATTATCTCAATGCCTAAAGCAATCAACATGATGCCTCCGACCAGATCGATAGAGGCGATGATTGCTGTTGTGAAGAAGTCGCCGAAGAACATTCCTAATAAAGCCAAGCCACCTTGGATGACTAATATCGAGAAAGCCGAGAAGCCTACTCCAATACCTAGTGTGCAAGCCAAAGCTATCGCTGAGATACCATCCAGTAAGGACTTCAAATAAAGAATCGAGGGGTCACCGAGACCAGCTTGAATCGAGCCCAGAAAAGTCATCGCTCCCACACAGAAGAGGATGGTCGCTGTCATGAAACCCTCCACGAAGGAGTGCTGACGACCTATTGCTACCTCATCGCCTTCATGAGACTTGCGGTTTCTCGTCGATAAGCGCTTGTCGAACCAGGCAGCGAGACCTTCCAGGCGTTCTTCGATGCGCAGGGCTTCTCCGCAGATTGCCCCTATCACCAGCGAGAACACGGGGACCAGCAAAGCCAGTTGGCCTACTTCGGTGGCTTTCAGGTCATTGAAACCTCCGACTGTGATAATAACCCCGAACCCGATAGTACAAGCGCCGATAGCTAGAAAGGCGATTTTTTGGAAGCGCTCAGAGATCAAATTGCCGAACAGCATGCCGATTGCTGTTCCTACCAGAACGGTCAGGATGTTTAAGGCAACCCCGCTCATTTGCGTACCGACAAGCCTACTGCCTGCTTAAACCTTATACATGAAATCGAATATGTCTTCGCGTTGTAGAACGACTTGGACTCCCAAGGTCTCACTGTCTAAAGCCAAGCGCTCCTGCAAGTCAAAGAAGGAGCAGCTCTGCTCATCGATTGTGACCAGCATCGTCATCGAGAATGTCTCCCCCAAGATGGTCTGGCTGATATCGTCGATATTCGCTCCGGCCTGGTAGAGGGTGGTTGAGATGGTGGCGACGATACCTTTGCGGTCTTTGCCCAGCACACTGAGCACGGCTTTGGTCAGCATCGGATACTCCTTTGATCTTATTTGAGCTTTAGGCGATTCCACCATACTTCAGGTCAATTGCCATGTGGCTGTTCAAATCGACGATCTCACCCAATTCGATTGGGACCGCTGTTTTAAAGATTGGGCCATCTGAGACGAAGGTGTGATATTCACCGTTTTCACCGCAGATATCAGCTCCTGCTGATACGATTTTCTGAACAATAGCTGTGGTCAGCTTCTGGCCCAGCAAAGAGGCATCAAGCTTGCTGGTATCGACGATTTTGATAATGGCTTTGAAGCCGGCCTCCAATAGCTCGTTGACCAGCGCCGTTCGGTCATTTAACCAAAGCGGCAGCAGGCATTCCAGCCCGGATTCGGCACAGATCTCTTCATCATAGGCGCGGTGCTCGTCGATATCGATATCCCCGAAGACACAGGCTTCTGCTCCCTGCCGTTTAGCTTCGACAAGACAGGCCTGCAGCGTCTCGGTGTAGTCGTCGGGTTCGCACTCCCCGATGATCAGGGGAATGTCTAGGCTCTCCGATACCGCTAACAACAGTTCTTTTTGGATACCGTGAAACCAGGAACGGTCCTGTTCGGGGTTGACCGTGGTAATCATCGCAACTGGAGTGTGCCCTTGCTGAATCATTCGGTAGAGGGCCAACGCGCTGTCCTTACCGCCGCTATAGGAGATGGCAAAGTTCATGTTCTCACGATTCTCTTCAAGTACCGGCCAGGTGACCGCTTGCCAGTGGTTGTCAGTAGCTGTCAGTAGTGGTCATTAGCTGTTAGTAGTTGTCACTCTTGGCAGTTAATAATAAACACCTAGTATACTGTAGTTGCTTAGACCACCTTGACCGTGTAGTTGAAGTCGGCATCTAGGTCGACCAGTACTTTGTCCCCTTCATGAATTGAGCCAGCGACGATCTCATTTGCTAAGAGGTCGACGATATTGCGCTGGATCAGGCGACGCAGCGGTCGGGCTCCATAGACTGGGTCAAAGCCGTCGATACCCAGCTGCTGTACTGCGGCATGGCCAATCTCGACACTTATTTTACGGTCAGCCAAGCGTTTGCTGACATCAGCCAGTTGCAGCTCTACGATTTTATCGAGATTGCTGATATCCAGCGAGTGGAAGATGATGATGTCGTCAATGCGGTTTAAGAACTCCGGCCTGAATGTCGCTCGCAGGGCTTCGTCGATAGCTCGGTCCAGCTTGGTTTCGTCGATATCGTCATCGTAGTCTTGGTCGCCAGCTGAGGATTTCTTGGCTTTATCGCTCGCACTGCCAGATCCTGGCCGCCCGCTCTCAGACCCCATCGCCCGCTGGGCTTCTTGCAGGGTCTCTTCGAGCAATCCTTCAAAGCCGCCTTGCTCACTCATCCGAGCCGCAAAGTCACCTTTGTTGCCCCCCAGTGATGAAGCCAGGCCACCTAATCTCGGGGCTTTAGTTCCAGCACGGGCTTTGAAGTCGCGGATGAATTGGCTGCCCACGTTAGAAGTCATGATAATGATGGCGTTCTTGAAGCTGACCACGCGACCTTGCCCGTCGGTCAGTCGGCCGTCATCGAGCACTTGCAGAAGGATATTAAAGACATCCGGATGGGCTTTTTCAATCTCATCTAGTAAAACCACGCAGTATGGCCGGCGCCGCACAGCCTCGGTCAGCTGCCCGCCCTCTTCATAACCCACATATCCTGGAGGAGCACCTATCAGGCGTTGGACCGAGAACTTCTCCATATATTCACTCATATCGATGCGGACCATGGCCTTCTCACTGTCGAATAAGAAAGCTGCCAGGGTCTTGGCCAGCTCTGTCTTTCCGACACCAGTCGGGCCTAAGAAGAGAAAACTGCCGATGGGCTTGTCCGGGTCGGCCAGGCCGGCCCTTGAACGCCGGATTGCTCCGGAGACGGCAGACACTGCTTCGTCTTGGCCGACCACCCGTTTATGCAGCTCTTCTTCTAGGTGGACCAGCTTCTCCAGCTCGCCTTGCATCATCTTGGCTACCGGAATCCCGGTCCAAGCCGAGACGACCTGAGCGATTTCTTCTTCGGTGACCTCTTCTTTGAGCATGCCGCCGGAGTCTTGGCGGCTCTCGAGAAAAGCGGTGGCGTCGTTGAGCTCGTTCTCCAGCCCGGGAATCGTGGCATAGCGCAACTCGCTGGCGAGACCTAGGTCGCCTTCCCGCATCGACCGCTCGTAATCGACCTGAGCCTGCTCCAGACTAGCTTTCAGGGTCTGGACACGGGTAATAGCATCTTTCTCATTGGCCCAGCCAGCTTTTAATACGTTTAGTTTCTCCTGCACATCAGCCATATCCCGGCGCAGGTTCTCTAAGCGCTCGGCAGAAGCCGGGTCGGTTTCTTTGATTAGGGCCTGCTCTTCAATCTGCATCTGTATCAAGGCTCGCTCAGTCACATCGACCTCTTCGGGCATTGAGTCAATTTCGATACGCAGGCGGCTGGCTGCCTCATCCATCAGGTCAATGGCCTTGTCTGGTAAAAAGCGGTCGGAGATGTAGCGGTTGGAGAGTTCGGCGGCAGCGACAATTGCTGCGTCGGTGATGCGCACGCCATGGTGAATCTCGTACTTTTCCTTCAAGCCGCGGAGGATAGAGATGGTATCTTCGACTGAGGGTTCGCCGACATAGACCGTCTGGAAGCGGCGTTCCAAGGCTGCGTCTTTCTCCACATATTTACGGTATTCGTCTAATGTGGTAGCACCGATGGTGTGCAGCTCTCCGCGGGAAAGGGCAGGTTTCAGCATGTTGCCGGCGTCCAGCGAGCCTTCCGAGCCAGCACCAGCGCCGACGATGGTATGCAGCTCGTCGATGAAGAGGATGA
>JGI24696J40584_12961365_pt1 | contig 14300 bp, 13 predicted proteins | sample TergutCo191P4_FD_40584 | JGI IMG/M metagenome (IMG submission 40584)
CTGAACATAGTCCATCGCCGGAAAAAGAATCTGAACTGAGGTTGACGATGCCCATGATGAAAGTGCGTGCGCCCCAGTGAAAGAGCCTGCCGCGACATACTAAGGGTTTTTGTTGAGTGTTCAAAAGTATTCCTTGAATTGATTTTATTTTATCTTTTAATATGGATCAGGGCAAACTGTTGTGTACAATATATTGTAACATTTGCTTGGCCTATGGTATTATGTCGGCAGGCGAATATGACCACAGAGAAAGATAAAGCACTTGAGCTAGCCATTGACCAGATTGAGAAGCAGTTTGGTCATGGCGCTATAATGCGTTTTGGTGACAGCAATGCACCGTCTCAGATAGCAGTTATTCCCAGTGGATCGATAGCACTGGATATAGCGCTGGGTGTTGGCGGAATTCCGCGCGGTCGCATAACCGAAATCTATGGCCCTGAGAGTTCTGGTAAAACCACTTTGGCTCAGCACATTATTGCTGAGGCGCAGAAGCTGGGAGGCAAAGCGGCGTACATTGATGTGGAGCATGCTATTGATCCTAGTTATGCCAAAATATGCGGCGTCAATCTGAATGACCTGCTTATCTCACAACCTGATACAGGAGAGGAAGCTCTCGAAATCTGCGAGGCGCTAGTGCGTTCAAATGCTATTGATGTCATAGTGATTGATAGCGTTGCAGCGCTGGTGCCCCGTGCTGAAATTGAAGGTGATATGGGCGATGCTCATGTGGGGTTGCAGGCGCGCTTGATGTCGCAGGCCTTGCGTAAGCTGACTGCTACCATTGGACGCACTGGGACGGCTGTAATTTTTATCAACCAGCTAAGAGAGAAAGTAGGCATCATTTTCGGTAATCCGGAGGTGACACCCGGAGGGCGTGCACTTAAGTTTTACAGCTCGGTGCGTATTGATTTGCGCAAAACTGAAACTCTCAAGCAGAGCGATAAGGCTATCGGAACGCGTGTTAAGGCTAAAATCGTCAAGAACAAGGTAGCACCTCCTTTCCGTGTGGCTGAGTTTGACATCATGTTCTCTTGCGGAATCAGCCGTGAAGGCGATTTGGTGGACTTGGGGGTTAAGCTGGATGTGGTAAAGAAAGCCGGAGCTTTCTTCTCTTTTGGTGACGTTCGCTTGGGACAAGGCAGAGAGAGCGCTAGAAATTACCTGAAGCAAAATCCTGAAATAGCTCAGGAACTTGAGCAGAAGGTAAGAGCTGCAGCTGTCACCGCCAGCAACGTCGGTTTTGCCGAAAGTGAATGATCAGACGTGCCTCTGTTGAAAACAGGGGAGAGCTTTTGATCCGTGATTAATGCTGGGGTGGTTAAGCTGAGGCTGTGGTGCCTCAGCTTATTTTGTTTTTAGAGGGTTATGTGGCAGTTATAACGCGTTTAATCGGCAGCAAGGGTCGCACTCCTAAAGTGAAAGTTTATTTAGATGGCCAGTTTGCTTTCAGTTTGGAGCCTGTTGTGGCGTTGGAAGCTGGATTGCGTCCTAAGCGCGAGTTAAGTGCTGATCAACAGAAAGAACTGGAGTATGCGAATAAGCTGCGTTTGGCGCTTTCTGCTGCTGAGCGGCTGATATCTTTCCGCCCGCGTAGCGAGGCGGAGTTGCGCCAAAATTTAGTGCGAAAAGGCTTTGCCAATGATGTTATAATGCAGGCGCTGGATCGTTTGCGCCAGAGCGGACTTATTGATGACGTTGCATTTGCGCGCTATTGGGCGGAAAACCGGGCGGCATTCCGTCCGCGCGGACAGCGTTTGGTTCAGTCGGAATTGCGCCACAAAGGTGTGGCATTGGAAGTTGCTCAGGATGCGACTGCTGAAATGGATGATGCCGAGAGTGCTTATGTGGCAGGGTTGAAGAAGGCGCGACTGTTGCACGGGTGCGATTATAATGAATTCAGCCGTAAACTCGGAGAGTACCTAAGGCGGCGTGGGTATGGCTATGACGCTGTTAGATTTAGCATCAAGCGGCTGTGGCAGGAAGTGGTTCATAAAGAGAGTAATCTTTTTGAAAATATTGAAGAATAGTCTAATTTGTTCTCCACTAAATATTTCATTAGGGGTGGCAAATGAGAAAGAGAGGTATTGAGATATATGGATGCATTAGCTTATCTTGGTATTGTTGCGAGTTTTGTTATTGGTTTGATATGTGGCGGAATTGCAATTTTGTTTTCGCGCGGCTTTTATGCCAACCGGCAGATTCGTGCAGGGAAGAAACGTGCGGCGCGCATTTTGTCAGAGGCACGCAATGAATCCAAGAGTATTATTGCAGACGCGCGTGTTGAAATCGACAAGAGCCGCACTGCTTCTGAAAATGAAGCCCGCGAACGCCGTGCTGAATTGCAGCGCCATGAAAATCGCTTAGTTCAAAAAGAGTCGCATCTGGACAATAAACTTGAAGAAGTAGAAGTTCGCCATCGTCAGATGGATCAGAAAGAGAAAGAACTCGAAACTACCCGCGAGGGGTTGAAAGAAATCAAGGAAAAGAAACTAAAGGAACTGGAAGCTGTATCGCTCTTATCATGTGATGAAGCCAAGAAAATATTGCTTGATCAAATGTCAGATGAATTGCGTACTGAATCGTCCAGAAGGTTGCGCGAATGGGAGCAGCAATTAAAAGATGAAGCTGATGAGAGAGCACGCGATATTCTCTCTTCGGTTATTCAACGTAATGCCTCTGAGGTAGTTGCAGAAACCACGGCATCTACTGTGCCGCTGCCAAGTGATGAAATGAAAGGCCGCTTGATTGGCCGTGAAGGGCGTAATATACGCGCTTTGGAGCAGGCCACGGGCGTAGATCTTATTATTGACGACACCCCTGAAGCGGTAACCATTTCCAGTTTTGATCCTGTGCGCAGGGAAATCGCACGCCAGGCACTCACTAAGCTTATTCTGGATGGACGCATTCACCCCAGCCGCATTGAGGAATTGGTTAATAAAGCACGTGAAGAGGTGGAAGCTACCATGGTGGCTGCCGGGGAACAAGCTGTATTCCAAGTTGGCGTACACGGTTTGCATCCGGAGCTTATCAAACTTTTGGGACGTCTTAAATATCGCACCAGCTATGGTCAAAATGTACTGGCTCATTCCATAGAAGTAGCTAGCGTTTGCGGTATGATTGCATCTGAACTGGGCGCTAATGTTGTTATTGCTAAAAAAGCCGGGCTTTTGCATGACTTAGGTAAGGCAGTGGACCGTGAAGTGGAAGGTACTCATGCCAGCATCGGTGCCGACTTGGTAAAGCAGTGGGACAAGAGCAAGGATGTGGTACGCGGTGTAGCTGAACATCATCTGGACGTGGTGGATATAAGTGTTTGGGGATTTATTGTTTCGGCTGCTGATGCGATTTCCAGCGCACGCCCCGGTGCTCGCCGCGAAAGTATGGAGAGTTATCTCAAACGACTTAAGAGCCTTGAAGAAATTGCTGATGGGTTTAAGGGTGTGGAGAAAGCATATGCCATTCAGGCCGGACGTGAGGTGCGCATATTGGTCAAGCCTGAGGAAGTGGATGACTTGGAATCCATGAGATTGGCGCGTGATATTGTTAAGAAAATAGAGGAGAGTCTTACCTATCCCGGACAGATTAAAGTTACGGTTATTCGTGAAACTCGTGCCACTGATTTTGCAAAATAGTGTAGCCTATGAAGATACTCTCAATTGGTGATATTATCGGCAAACCTGGGCGGGATGCGGTTAGGACTGTGCTTCCAGCTATAAAGAGCAATTTAAATATTGATATGATTGTGGCCAATGGTGAAAATGTGGCTGGGGGCATTGGCATTACGGCTTCTACTGCTGAGGAATTGCTGCATTGCGGCGTTGATGTTATCACGTCAGGCAATCATATTTGGGCACAGAAAGATATTTATCCGTATCTTGATGGACGTGTGCCTATCATCCGCCCGCTGAATTATCCGCCGGGGGTTCCTGGTAAAGGATATATCACCATTGACAATGTGGCTGTGGTCAATCTTATCGGACGTACTTTTTTTGCAGCCAGCTATGATGATCCTTTTCGTGGTATGGACTTATTGTTGACAGAGCTTTCACCTGATGTAAAAGTAATCATTATTGATTTTCATGCAGAGGCCACTTCGGAGAAAATGGCGCTGGGGCGATATCTTGATGGGCGTGTAAGTGCTGTACTGGGCACACATACGCATGTTGGCACTATTGATGCTCAGGTGTTGCCGGGCGGCACGGCTTTTGTAACAGACATCGGAATGACAGGCCCGCTTAATTCTATAATTGGTGATGACAATCAGGTTGTCTTACAGCGCTTTCTGACACAGATACCACATCGCATGATGGTAGCTAATGAGAGCAAGGTTGTATTTAATGCCATAGTTGTGGAGGTAGATGAACGCAGTGGGCATTCCTTATCCATTGAAAGATTGCAGCGTGTGGTTGACGTATAGTCTTTATGTGTCGATTTTAGGTGCGCTTTCGGCTTAAACCCCCGAAAGTGATTTTGCTATAAAAAGCTCTCGATTAACTGACATAGAGGTAAAAACGGCTGAGTGAAGAATGCTGGAGTAAGTCTTATTTTCAAACAGCACTACCCCGAAGCGCTTACCCTTATCATCGGTAGCGAAAATCTTGGTTTGGAAAACTTCTTATTGGGCAAACATTCCTTGTTTATCTAAACCTGAGTTCAGTGAGGGAAAACCTGCGGCGTGAGCGGAAAAAATATTCGGCATTTCACTATTCAGTGTTTCTATAACCTGTAACGCCGTGCGGATAGATGACTTTTCCTCAGCGCATAGGTAGGCACCAGCACGGTTGTAATAACCGGTGGCGTGGAAGTTGGAGCAACCGCACCAGTTCATGCAGTATTGTCGGATGCTACAAGTGAGACAAGGGTTATCGCTATCACCATCCGCCCGTATGTGACAGCTTAGCCTGCTCAAATCAATGCCTGTGTCCACATGCCCAATACAATGGGCACTGGACGAGTTTCCATCGTAAATTATACGTTCGCATGGGAAGATATATCCATTGGGAGTAAAGGCCAATTCTTTTATGCCCATCTGACACCGTTCCTCAGGTTTGTATCCACCTCGCAGGATGACGGCGATTTTATCATCCAGTGTGCTGATGTACACTGGATGGCCATTGCGGTAGGCATCTATGTAAATGGCGGCCATTTGAGTTAGAGCGGCATCTAGCACGGGAATGTGCTCTGGTTGCCACTGGGCCGAATAATCAGCACTCAAATAGATTTGCCGCAGACCATGATTCATAAAATAGCGAATCGTATCGGGCAGCAGAGACAAAGTCTTTGGGGAATAAACGGCATTGACCAATACTGAAGGCAGTCGTGTCACTGCATGGTGCATGGTTTTGCTTACGATATGTGATGTGCCACTGCCGTCACGAAAACGCCTGAAAGTGTCCTGCGCTAAGCTGTCACCATCGCAGCTCAAGCCGTAGCCAATGCGGTGGGTCAGCAGGAAATCTGCGATTTCATCACTAAAGAGCGTGCCGTTGCTCACTATATTGAAATCCATATCAAACTGGCTGAAACGTGGATGCCGTTCAAAGACCTTCATAATCTGCCGCATCAGATCAAATTCCAAAAGTGGCTCGCCGCCAAAGAAACCAACGTGGTTTTTCACATCTTTCTTGGCGTGGTCAAATACGAAATTGATAACCTTCTCGGCCGTTCCTATTGACATGCTGACCGGTTGCTTAGATATGTAACAGTAGCTGCATGCTAGGTTGCACTGCTGCGTTATGAGAATAGTGAATTTGATGGCAAACACACCTTTCAGGATACTATTAAAAATGCCGCTTGAATCTATGGTACCACAGAACCAAGCGGCAACTTTAGTTATTTATGATATCCGGGTTTGATAGCGGGAAATTTAGAACTTGACCGTGCTGGCATTTTTCAGACTGAAATTGAATTCTTTGACCAGTTCCTTGTCCAGCGCTGCAAATTGCGTGTCGTTCAAAGGGTAGATATTTTTGTTAAGGTGAACATGCCTAAACTCAACAAACTTGCCACCATGAATCCATCCGGAATCTGGCTTGAGCTGCTCAATGGGTAAAATTTTGTTTTTCTCGATAAAGACTTTGATTTTTTCCTGATACTTGAGATAGTCGAGAGCTGGCTTGCCAAAGAAGCCAACCCGCTCCGAAATCTCAACCCAATCAGCAGGAGTGAGGATTTCGAGCCTTTGGATAATTTCCTCCTTGGCTTTGCTTCTGGCCGCAGCAGTTACACGTGTGGTGGTGAGGACAGTTTTCGCTAATTCTGGCACAGTGTTTCCCTCCATACATATAAATTGTTCAGTTAAATGTAGCACAACTGCTCAACCTTGTCAATTGCTTTAGCTATATTATTCTGATAAAACTAGCGGCACTGGTACTGGTCATGGGTAGCTTAAAAAGCCATTGTCATTGTGAGCGAAGCGCGGCAATCCAGATAAAGGTCTTTGGATGGCGCGCCATTCCATGTGTGCTTTGTTTTGATTATATGCATATTTTAAGCCTTCGCCTATAGCTTCACTGTAAAAAGTCTGGGTTTTCTGCTTAATGGATAAGAGGCATATCATAGTTTCTCAACATGCCAGCCACTCTGAAAAATTCAGTTTCTATAGCACAATGTTCTCGTAAAATTTTCTAAAAGCGCCTGAAAAGATTAGTAGCAAGCATGGTATAATTGCATCAGAAGGCACGAAAAGCGATACTATTCTGATATTAAGCTCTATGAAGCTTAGTATTATATATGTCCCTGAGTTGAAGTATGAACGCTAAAATAGATCTGCATGTACACACGAATGCTTCAGATGGCAAGTATGCACCAGCGCAATTGGTGCAACTAGCAGCACGTAATGGGCTGACGCTACTGGCGATTACTGATCATGATACGGTGAGTGGTGTGGTTGCGGCGCAAACTGCGGCGCAAGAGTTTCCAACTTTAAAAATTATCGCTGGTGTCGAAATTAGCTCACATGAACCGGGAAGTGAAGTTCATGTGCTAGGGTATTTTATTGATATAGCTAACGCAGAATTTTTAAAGCAAATGGTGGCACTGAATGATTCCCGTCAGGACCGCGCACATGCAATGGTAGAGAAATTACACGGTTTGGGGCTTGATATTAGCTTGGAACGTGTAAAACAGCTAGCAGGCGATGGCAGTATTGGTCGTCCTCATATCGCACAGGCTTTGATGGAAAAAGGCTATGTTTCTTCTTTTCAAGAAGTGTTTGAGCGTTATCTTGGGCAAGGGTGCCCTGCCTATGTGGAGCGTATCAAAATTACACCGGATGAAGCTGTAGCAATAATACTGCGTAGCGGCGGGTTGCCTGTGCTGGCTCATCCTACTTTTATTAGCAATGCTGAGCCGTTAATAGCTCGCTTGACTGCGTGTGGGTTGGTGGGCATGGAATGCTACTACAAGGATTACACATCTGAGCTGCGCGATAATCTAGCGGCGCTAGCGCACCGTTATAATCTTATTGCCACAGGTGGCAGTGACTTTCATGGCATAGGGGACGCTGCCGAGGTTTTGCTTGGAGAAGCAGGTGTACCTGCTGAATGCGGTGCAAACCTTATCCGTACGGCGCGCGAGCATGGTATTAAATTGCAGCCCTATTTGGATTGAAACATGGATATGTGGCTTAAGTTTATTCTATTGCTGATAGGAGCCTATATATTGGGCTCTATCCCGGCGGCTTACCTGTGTGTCAAGTGGGCTACTGGTGCGGATATACGCAAGATGGGAACTGGCAATGTAGGTTCTTCTAATGTTGCACAGACTACCTCAAAATGGCTGGCAGTAGCAGTTGGGCTGTTTGATATGGGTAAAGGTACGCTGGCTTTTTTCATCGCTTATTGGCTTGGGTTTGAAGTATGGCAGCAAATGGCAGCGGGCTTTTTTACTGTTGTCGGGCATAATTGGTCAGTATTTATTGGTTTTCGTGGTGGTAAGGGTATGATTACCACGTTGGGTGTTATTTTTGCTATTTCGCCGCTTTTGGGTTTGATTATTTTATTTACAGCTTATTTCCCTGTTATTTTCAAACAGATGGCGCTGGGTGTTTTTGTCTGTTTTATAACATTGCCGTTATGGAGTTGGTTTGCTTGGAGCTGGTTTGCTTCATCGCGCCTTGGTTGGGAAGAGCGTATGGCAGTAACCCTCGGCCTTTTTATTATTTCTCTTATGGGTGTGGCCAAACGACTTATTGGGGCACGTGCTACCATAAGCCGCAATGTGCCTATGGGTGAGTTATTGCTGAACCGCTTGCTTTTTGACCGCGATATTCGCGACCGCCAAACGTGGATTAATCGCTCGTCATCTGACTAAATTTTGTTCACGTTGGTGTATCAACGCAAAGCGTTATAGGGTAATCAGTGTTTTTCACTATGACACTGACTCCATACAGGTACATGTGCTTCTAGTGGTGCGTCATTTGTTGAGATGAAAGGTTTTATATCTAATACTGGCGTATCGTCTAGTGCATCAAGATTTTGTACTTGCAAGATATTTCCGTTCACGGATAATAGCTTTGCAACTTTGAGGCATAGAGGATTTGGCCGGTATGGTGAACGAGAGGCAAAAACACCTACTTTTGGCAGTGTGGAATCGCCTCGGTAATGCACGCGCAATGCCAGGTTTTCTTTGTCAGTAGCCTGGTGAGCCCAGTATATAATCGTTACATGGGAATATTGATCCAATCCTGCTAATCCTTCTTGCCAAGGAGGCGATAACTCAATTTCCGATATGATATTGCTCCAGTCATGCTCTGTGTTTGGTGTACTATTAATTGAGTTACGCACGTAACCGATGGACTCTAATACGATAGATGTGTTTTTCATACTTTACTATGATAGTATAGTGGTTATGATTTATAAAGGACTATAATAACAGCAAGGCAAGCTTTACCAAGAAAGTAACATAGACTATTTTATCTCGTAACCACTATACCACTATGCCAAAGGTGTCATGGTGAGTAACTTGCGCGCAATATCCGGATATTGGCAGATGAATTTCAGCTCGTCTTCCACAAGTGGTTTATGGGTTTCCACGTTGGCGTAACGTACCAGCTCTAGTATTTCGTTGGCCTTGTCCTTGTTTTCAGGTAAGGTGATATCTTCTGATAAATTGTTTACTACATGCCTAAAACCTGAAATGCCGCTATATTGCCCTGTGCAGATTTCACGTCCTGTTTCCACTAAAATAGGTTCACCGCGTCCTAGTTCTTCAAAACTATAAAGCTCGTAGTTTTGGGGGTCTTTGAGTACGCCATCGGCATGTATGCCAGAAGCATGAGCAAAACAATTTTTACCTACGCCCGGCTGGTTGATAGGAATTTCTACGCCGAAAGCATAGCTGGAAAATTGAGCGATTTTCCACGCCATATCTAATTTGATATTTCCTGCTAACTGGTATTTCTCATTGAAATCTTTGGATTTGGTGATGGCTAGAATAACTGAAACTAAATCGGCGTTGCCGGCACGTTCGCCAATACCATTGATGGTGGTATTTATATATGCATCCTGCCCTCCATCGATGGCGCCTTTGGCCCCAGCGAGAGATGTCGCTACTGCCATGCCAAGGTCACCATGACAGTGGATTTCAATGGGCAACTCAACTTTTTGAGCAAGTGTCAAAGTTGTTTCATATATGGAGAAAGGGTTATCGTAGCCTAGAGTATCGCAATAGCGTAGGCGTACTGCTCCATGTGCTTTAGCTTCTTGCCCGAATTTGACAAGGAAATCTGTATCTGTGCGAGAAGCATCTTCAGCATTAACCCCTACGCTTTTTATGCCATGTGCGAGCGTGGCATCTACTGCGTCAGTCATTTCATGAATGATATCATCGCGTGTTTTGCGCCCATGAAATTTGCCGTCTATCATTTGTGATGAAGTAGATGATGACAGATTTAGGTGTTTTATATCTGGTATCCGCTTTATCGCAAGTTCGACATCTTCTACGATACCGCGTATCCAACCCTCAAGTACTATATTTTTGATGATGCCGCGCTGCACCATTTCTAGATTGGCTTGCAGGTAGTGTTGTTCATGGCGTGTGGTTGGGAATCCAAATTCACTTTGAAAAATACCCATCTCATCCAGATAGATATTAATCATAGTTTTTTCAAGTTTTGATAAACCAAGTCTAGCGGTTTGGACGCCGTCGCGGTTGGTAACGTCAATTAAGTAAATCTTAGGCAAAATAGCATACCCCCTTTAATGATTGCTTTGGGAATTCGCAAATAGTAACACAAACCATGCGTTATGGCAACTATTGGCAATTGTCCTGCGCTGAAAAAGTGAGTAGTTTTGATGACAAGAGACTTGTATCAGATTATCTAATTTCGAGAATCAATGCCGAACGTGGTAAAATTGACATTGAGTGGAAAATATAGTCCATTCTAATATTCTGTGCTCTATACACATTAGTCTTGCACTATATTAATAATAGGAGTAATGATTATGAAAATTGTAACGGCAGCAGAGACGAAACAGCTTGAGGTCATGGCTGAAAGGAATGGCATTACCGCCACTAGCCTTATGGAGAATAGCGGCGTTGCGATAGCGCAGCAAACAAGGCGCATTTTAGGTAACTTAGCTGGTAAAAAACTGCTAGCGTTGATTGGGACGGGTAATAACGGCGGCGATGGTTTGGTGGCTGCACGTTACCTGCGGCAGTGGGGTGCAGACGTGGCTTTATACCTGTGCGCTGAACGCAAAATAGATGATGACAACCTCAAGCTGGCTTTGGATGTTGGTGTTTTGAGTGTGGAAGCTTCAGATGACATTGAGCAGGCAAGATTATTGGAACTGTTGGCTGTTTGCGACGTGGCTATAGACGCTGTTTTTGGTACAGGACAAAAAGGATATATAAGCGGTATTTCCCAGAAAGTGCTTTCAAACTTGAATAGAAATAGGAGAGCGAATCCGGCTATGAAGGTAGTAGCTGTGGATTTGCCATCTGGGTTGAATGCTGATAACGGAGAAGCTGATCCTAATACTCCTTTTGCTGATTACACAGTTACGCTTGGTTATCCGAAGCGTGGGTTATTTACTGCATCCGGGGCATTGCATGCCGGCAAGGTGATTTCTGTCGACATTGGCCTACCTGCTGAATTGGCACAAAGTTTGCTTTGTGAAAGCTTTACTGATGATTTTGCGCGTACTTTGCTTCCATTACGGTCTCCTTATGCGCATAAAGGCGTTTTTGGTAAAGTGTTGGTGCTGGCTGGTTCGCCCGATTATATCGGTGCGGCTTATCTGTGTTGTGGAGGAGCTCTGCGAGTGGGTTCAGGGCTGGCGACGATTGCTGGCAGTAAGTTTGTACGATCTGCCGTGGCTGGACTACTGCCGGAGGTAACACATTTTTCTTTGATGGAAGCTTCCACTGGAGACATTTATTCAAAAAGTTACAAAGTGCTGTTAGATAAGGCGACTGAATATGACGTGTTTCTTGCAGGATGCGGGTTGGGGCTGAAAGAAATCACAAAAACACTGGCTCTTAAAACCATTTTCCGCCTGCCAAAGGAACAGAAGATGGTGCTTGATGCTGATGTGCTTAATTATTTAGCCACACTGCCTAACTGGTGGCATCGTTTGCCGAGTGATGCGGTGCTGACACCTCATCCTGGTGAAATGGCACGATTGTGTGGTTTGACCATTGATGAGGTATATGCTGATCGTTTTGATCTAACACTGCGTAAAGCAAAAGAATGGAACAAGACCATTGTGCTAAAAGGTGCAAATAGCATTATTGCTTCACCGAATGGCGCATTGCGCATAAGTTGTTTCGCTAATGCTGGATTGGCATCGGCAGGCACAGGAGATGTACTTGCAGGTGTTATTGCAGGATTGCTGGCACAGGGGTTATCCTTCTTTGATGCTGCTTATTTGGGGGTATATCTACATGCTAAGGCTGGTGAAGCGGTATGTTCCAGACTGGGGGATACTGGCATGCTGGCATCTGACTTGTTGCCGGAACTGCCATTGGTTATAAAATGTCTTAAAGAAATATCGTAGACTGCTTGTAAATGAGAGTTTAGATATGTTATTGGCTATTGGCGTTGGCAATACATCCACAAAACTTGGGCTTTTTAATGGTGACAATCTGGTGGCCAATTGGCATATTGCTACGGATATGCATCGCCTTCCAGACGAATATACTGTCACGCTGGATAATCTTTTGCGGCAGGCTGCAATCAATCCGCATGACATAAAAGATGCAGCAATTTGGTGTACGGTACCATCGCTAATTCATACTTTTGAGGATGTGGTGCAGAAGTATTTAAAGATTAAGCCATTTTTAGTGGCTTCTGGTATTAAAACTGGTTTGCGCATTCGTATGGATAATCCGCGCGAAGTAGGAGCTGACCGTATTGTGAACGCTGTGGCGGCGCATATGCTGTACAAAGATAACATCATCATTGTGGATATGGGTACAGCTACTACTTTTGAGACTGTTTCGCGCGACGGTGACTATATGGGTGGGGCTATTGCGCCTGGCATTATGATGGCAGCGGAAGCTCTTTTCACTCGTCCGGCACAGTTGTACCGAGTGCAGCTGACAGCCCCTAAAAAGGCTATTGGAACTAATACTATTGCTGCTATGCAATCTGGCATCATTTTCGGTTATACATCGCTTGTGGAGGGTATGGTGGCGCGTATCCAGAGCGAATTGCCGTCGAAAGCTAAAGTGGTTGCTACCGGCGGATATGCTTCACTTATACTCGGCGAAACTAAAATTATTGATACAGTCAATCCTGATCTGTCTCTTATAGGACTTAAGGTACTGCACCAGCAAAATAAGACCTGATGGGGGAAATATGCTGACGAATAAAACAGTAGTATTGGGTATCACAGGCAGTATCGCAGCTTATAAGGCAGCAGAATTGGCAAGCTTTCTTACCAAATCGGGAGCCGATGTGGAAACGGTGATGACTGAGTCAGCCCAGAAATTTATATTACCGCTTACTCTCAGGTCTCTTACCCATCGTCCGGTGGTCTGTGATATGTGGAGCCCGCCGGAAAACTTTAGCATCACACATGTCGCATTGGCTCAAGCAGCGGATGTGATTGTAATTGCTCCGGCTACCGCTAATATTATCGCCAAAATGGCTTATGGTTTGGCTGACGATATTCTTTCATCCATTGTGCTGGCGACCAAAGCCCCTGTGATTGTGGCCTCGGCAATGAATAACAATATGTATGAGAATCCCGCCACGCAGGAGAATTTAGCCCGTCTTAAAGAGAGGGGGTTTCTTATCGTCGAACCTGAGATTGGACATTTGGCCTGTGATGCTATAGGCAAAGGCCGATTGGCGGATATTAATACTATTATAAGTGCTATTAATATGGTGCTGGGACGTGCAGGAGATATGGCTGGCAAGAAAGTGGTTGTGACTGCTGGCGGCACTCGTGAGCCGATTGATCCTGTGAGATTTATAGGTAATCGCTCATCTGGTAAGATGGGTTATGCTTTGGCTGAAGCTGCAAGAGAGAGAGGCGCAGATGTTACTCTTATATCCGCAGCGCAACTAAGCAAGCCATTTGGCATGAGTGTTATATATGTGGAAAGTGCCAGCCAAATGCTGGATGCAGTTAAGCAATCGGTTTATAACGCTGATGCTTTGGTGATGGCGGCCGCAGTGGCGGATTTCCGTTCCAAAATAACATCAGAGAATAAGATAAAAAAAGATTCTTTAGTATTAAATATGGAATTAGAGCGTACGCCGGATATACTTTCTGAAGTAAAGGGTGATTTTCTGCGTATAGGCTTTGCGGCTGAAACTGAGCATTTGCTGGATAATGCCAGAAAGAAGCTTGCCGATAAAACACTTGATTTGATTGTGGCTAATGACGTCACTACCCAAGGCAGTGGTTTTGGTACAGATACAAACAAGGTAACACTAATTAGTAGAGGTGGAAAAGAAATCGACTTGCCATTAATGGCTAAGCGTGATGTCGCAGATAGGGTGTGGGATTGGGTAGTGGCTAATATTGACATTGCTTAGCTACGGCTCTCTCTATATTTTTGATCAAGCTCTTCTCTATGATAAATCTGCAAGGCTTTTTCTAAGCCTTGCAGATTTATCATAACTTAGGAGGTCGGATTTAATCGTGTATCTTGGGAGTACTAGTCAATCACAACTAATTTGGCAATCATGTAGATATCATTAATGGTGATTGTGCCATCAAAGTCGAGATCGTATATGTAGTAGATGTCATCCTGTGCTGCCCCCAAAGATTGGTCCAATTTCAAAGTTAGACTTAGCCATGATTAAACAACAACCTTGGACAACTTTTTTCGCTTCTCATCCG
>JGI24696J40584_12961364_pt1 | contig 14282 bp, 14 predicted proteins | sample TergutCo191P4_FD_40584 | JGI IMG/M metagenome (IMG submission 40584)
TGGCTCATATCCTTGGGATGATTTGTAAGAAAACGCAGCCGCACCAATCCGTCAATGCCGTTCAACTCCGTTAACAATCGCGCCAGGTCGGGTCTATCAGGCAAATCGTGACCATAAGAATCCACGTTCTGTCCGACTAACGTTACTTCTTTGATACCGCGCTGTGCTAGTTGTCTTACTTCACAGACAATGTCTTCCGGCACGCGGCTTTTCTCACGCCCGCGACGGTAAGGCACAATACAATAAGTACAGAAGTTATTGCACCCTTGGATGATAGGAACAAAAGCGCTGATAGCAGATGGAGTTAACGGCACGGTAATACAGTCCGTCTTAGTCAGCCAAGCGGGAAACTCGCCCGGTTTTAAGAAATCATCCACATATGGGAAGAGCTTATATAACTCTGCAGGATCTTGCCCTACAAAGCATCCTGTTAGAATGATACGTATGTTCGGCAAGCGATTTTTGAGAGCTTTAAGATTATGAAGCTTATTAATTACCTTGTCTTCGGCGTGCTTACGCACCACACAGCTGTTTAATACGATGACATCAGCGGTATCTGCATGTGACGATTCAGTATATCCATGAGAGCGGAAAAGAGCAGCCAAACGCTCCGACTCAGCACGGTTCATCTGACAACCAATCGTCCAAATGTAATAGGAAGGCATCAGTGAATTAATCCAAGGCGCAAAGTTATTTAATAAGCACTAATTTTACGCTTTATTTTCCACACCATTTTTCTTGTCGAAGCAATAATACGCATTACCCTCAGCAGAAAACTGCCTCGTTTTTACATACATCACTTCTTCAAGCTCAAGGCTGGCAGCCATAGCTTCCGGCTTATTTTGAGCGATGATCTTGCCATCGTCCATCAAAATCATTTTATGAGAATAGTTAAAAGCCATGTTCAGGTCGTGTAATACCATGATGATAGTTTTTCCCATATCTTTGTTAAGCTGCAATACCAGTTCCATAATTTCGTAACTGACATTGATATCCATATGAGTTGTAGGCTCGTCTAATAAGATAACTTCCGTATCCTGTGCAATCGCCATTGCGATGAACACCTTCTGACGCTCACCGCCGGATAATTGGTTCACATTTTTATTCCAAAAAGCTTGGCAGCCCGTCACGTCCATGGCATGCCATGCGATATCCCGATCTTGTTTAGAAAAGCTATTTAAAAATGCCACATGCGGATAGCGGCCGGAGAGCACGTAGTTCTCAACCGTTATTCCAGGCGGGTAATTTGACTGCAAAAGTACCGCTACCCGCTGTGCATACTCTTTTGGCTTGAGGGTTTTAATATCGGTATCACAAAAAAGTACTTTGCCTTTCTGTGGTTCCAGAATGCGGGCACCGAGCTTTAATAAAGTGCTTTTCCCGCAACCATTAGGCCCGATCAAAGTAGTTATTTTCCCACGATCAAAGTCTATATTGATATTTTCTATAAAAGTGGTTTTATCGTACGAATAAGCAACATTTTGAAATTTAATCATAATTTTTTCGCTTATTCTTTAAAATTAAAAACATAAAGAACGGGCAACCGACAAAAGCCAATAAAAGACCTACCGGTAGTTCATAAGGAGCAAAAAGCGTTCGGGATAAAACATCGCTTAGTGCTACAAATATGCCGCCCAGTAAGATACTAAATGGGATTACTACTTTGTTGTCATTGCCTATGATAAACCTCGCCGCATGCGGAATCACCAGTCCCACAAACCCGATAAGCCCGGCAAAGCTAACTGCCGCTCCAGCCAAAACTGCTGCTACAGATAGCAGCAGGAAACGCTTAGTTTTCACGCGCATACCCAAAGACGTAGCCGTATCCGATCCAAGTGAAATCACGTTTAAATCCCTGCCGCACAAAAGCGCCATAAGAAGCCCGACAATAATATAAATTGCAGGATATGCAATTTTTGTCATAGTTAGGCCTGAAAGCCCGCCCACTAAGAACGTTCCCGAGCCCACATATGCTTCCGGGCGAAAAATCATGATGGCGTTCATACCTGCAGTAAAAATACTGCTGATGACAAATCCTGTCAGTATAAGCGTTAGTCGCGAAGCATTTGCAGCAATGATAAGAATAATGACACAGGCTAGCAGGGCTCCGGCAAATGCTGCTGTCGGCAATAGAAAGTAAGCAGATGGGAAAAATGCTGCAATAAGCAGAACAAAAAATCCAGCCCCTGTATTCACGCCTATAATATTAGGGCTCGCCAAAGAGTTGTTTAAAACAGCCTGAATGATCACACCGGAAACTGAGAGAGCACTGCCGGCAAGTAGAGCACCTAACACACGCGGCAAACGTGAATAGAAAAAAATACGGTAAGCGGCGCTTCCTGTATCCATAGTAAAAATTGCTCTGAGTATTTCAGCAGGACTAGTACTTCCCGATCCAAAGAAAAGAGCAACTATTGCCGATAGTAACATCACTAGGAAAGCTGCAATAAGCAACCTTCCTGTGTTTTTGTGTTTAACAACAGAGGTTGATTGCAAGTGCTTTTCCTATCTTCTTACTCTTACCCATAGAGAATATCTGTAAGATATTCATAGCTTTCATTCCATCTCGCGTTTGGTTTATAAAAGAATAAATCCTTGGGAAGATCCGATATATAACGACCATTTTTCACTGCGGTTAAGCTATTCCAAGCTGGATTGTCTCTAATAAACTGATCCTGCCACCGCTTTGCCAACTCATCGTCATATCCCATTGGCACAACCAAAATAAAATCAGGGTCTTCCTCAATAATTACATCTATGTTTAAGTCTTTCAACTCGCTGGGTTTTTTATCAGCAATGTTCTCGCAGCCCATCTCATAAAGCATCCGACCGACCATAGTAGAGGAATTTTGTGCCCGCGCCCCACCAGAAAAAGTAATCAGATAAAGTACGCGAGGAGGTGTTTTGCCGACAGTTGCCGCAATGATACTGTCAATTTGTAATTTCACTGCGTTGCCATTGCGTTCGTAAAGGTCTTCTCTCCCAGTAATCTCTGTGCAAATTCTCAGCATATCAAGGTAGTCTTCAAAGAACGTCACTTTAAAATAAGCGATGTTAATACCTGCGCTTCTCAGCGCGTCTTTTAAGGCCACATGCGCTGCCGTCTCAGAGGAAAGGATAACAAAATCAGGGTTCAGGGCAAAAATCTCTTCCAAATTTGGGCTGTTATACATGCCTAAGATCGCGATATCATCAGATATATCAATATCTCTTTCCTCAAGAAAATCATCCGTAACACCAACTAATTTGCCCCCGGACAATAACCATGTTTCGGCAAACCCGCCCATCAGCGCCACCACGCGCTGTGGATTTTCCACTGTAATCTTGCTCCCCAAAGCATCAGTAAATGTGTAGGCACCAGCACTAAACGTAGTTGTCGGCCTTCTTGGCGTGCAACCAAATAACCCGACAAGCATCAATAAAGCTAATGCGCTTACTACAACCTGTATAAAGCAAGAGGTTTTTAAATTGCGATTCAATAACCTGCTCCTCCATAGGAAAGGTTTTTCTTAGCGACCACACTTTGCATGTGGCTGAGTAAGTTATCATTCCGCAGGAAATACCGAAATTGCACTGACATATCTTCCGCTTCGCGTTTATCTTAACTATTGTTGCCTAGTAGTGCAGATACAACTACACTTTTCCTAATAGTTCTTGTCCATAAGCGCAGTAGCTATCTTCTGCCATATAGTTACCTTCATGGTAATAGGCAGCTCTGGCGCGGCACCCGCCACAGCACTCCTTAAAATCACATTTATTGCATGCGCCGCTGTATTGCTTTGTCCTTAAGTTTGTAAACAACTCGCTCTGTCGCCAAATTTCATCAAAAGGCGATTGGCGCACATCTCCGGCTTCTTCAACCATATAAGCGCATGGGCGCACTTTGCCAGTGGGGCTGATTATACAGTAGGTTAATCCTGCAAGGCAGCCACGGCTAAAACGTGTGTTCACGCCCATTTGGCGGGCAACTCTGGTAAATTGCGGGGCACAGGTGGGCTTGATGTCAATAGGCGTCACTTTTTGCTTTTCCATGATCATGCGCAAAAGCTTCTCATTTTCAATAACCTCAAGTGAGGTATCTTGGATATAAATGCCTCTGCCCACCGGGATTAAAAAGAATATATAATGCGCCACAGCATTATTCGCTACGGCAAAATCTACTATATTTAGTATTTCATCCTTATTCCAATTCATTACAGTCGTGTGGACTTGAAAGTCCAAGTTGGCATCACGGCAATTTTTAAAGCTTTCCATCGTCAAACGATAAGCGTCCGGATTGCCGCGGAACTCATTATGCTTTGCTTCATCCAGACTATCCATACTTATGCCCATCGCACAGGCACCGCTTTCTTTGAGTTTCAGCGCAACTTCTTTTGTGATAAGTGTGCCGTTTGTACCAAATACGGGACGAAGCCCGGCGTCGGCAGCATAGGAAACAAGTTCATAGATGTCATAGCGCATCAGCGGTTCGCCGCCGCTGAAAATCATGATTTTGAAGCCCGCTTTTGCTATCTCATCAATCATCTTTTTTGCTTCCACCGTGGAGAGCTCATTCGCTTTTTCTTCACCAGCATCCTGATAACAATGGCTACATGTTAAGTTGCATTTATTTGTAGTCAACCAAGAAACAATCATTTTATGCTTTCCATTCCTTGCATAGTTTTAAGGTGTTTTGCCTGAATATAGCAGATGATAAACAACAAATTATGAGTACCTATAGCCAAACTTATCTTCACTATCCCCGCTTTTTTGAGAGAATTCTGAAATTTATATTATGCCAAATAAGTAATACCGAATCTAAATTATCTCTTAAAAAAGCCCCCTAATTACATTTTTTCATTTTAACCCACCAAAACTGCCACCTTGTATGATACCACATCAGCAATCTCTGGAATATTTAATTAATTCTCCCATAATAAGTATTTTTCGGATATATTATTATCAAACATCATTATTTGCGGATAACGGCAAATGTTTTTCGATGCGCAAGAATCGCATTCAAAGCAATTAAATGTTTCAAATTTATGAGCATGCAAAATAGACATCGCACCATTAACAATACCGGAGTCAAACATAGTACTTAATATATGTTCTGTCTCACGCGCATCCATCTTTTTGATATATAATGCATGCGTAGCCTCTCTCAAACACCTGTAAAAAGCAACCTTTTCTAGAGGTATATAACTATCCTTTATAAATCTATCTAAATTTTCAACCCCTTTTTCATATTCCCCCACCTTACAGCAAAGCAAATATTTAAAGCAAAGATTATTTGTTTTATCAAAAGTCGCTTCTCCGTTTAACGGCAATCCCACTAGAGGCTGTATTGTATCAAACTCATTGTAAAAATTTGTGTCTATAAAGTTTATTATCCCTAGCATTTCCCCTTTATTACACTGGTTTAATTTTCTCACGGATTTTTTTATAGACTTATGCCTACTTTGTCTGCTCAGATAATGCTGATTAACTTGTACAACGTTACTTATCTCAGGAATGAAAGCATGAAGCGATGGAAACCCTAAGAAAGATACATCTCTATGAAATAAACTAAAATTATTCTTCTTTACAATATCTAGTAAGAAATCAAGCAAAAACCTGTTATCGGCATCTCTTGTTTTACACCAGCAGCCAGAAAATCCATATGAATTGGCCTCAGAAAAAATCGTATGAGGATAAACCCCGTCTCCACTGCGGAACAGTCGCTCAAAGTTTACATCTGTCTCAACATTTGTTTCAAATGTAAACACATTTAACCAAAGGTCGGATTGTGTCAAAACCCTTCCTTGGAAAAGTTCTGTTATAGTGCGTTCCGCTGCCACAGACAATATAGGATGGCAGCCAAACTTTACAAAATACTTGCCAGTAGCCTTATCAATAAAATACATCCCCACCACAGGCAACCCTTTTCCCAAAGAACAGTCTTTAAACTTAATAATGTAGTTGCCTTTTTTGGTTAATTTCGAGATGGCATCAAGCATTTCAGGCGAAAAATTTATATCTTTTATTTGTATATCAGGCGGAATGACTTTGCCCTCATGGATGATTTTATTGGCATAACGCTCAAATATCTCACTAATACTTTGAACTAGAGCCTCTGTATAAGTATTTCCTGCCGCCATGCCATTGCTCGCATAAATGTGCTCGCTAAGCCTAGCTGGGATAAAAACAGCCTCATTACTGTCATAATTTATGTATGGAATACATAGTACAATTTTATTATTTTGCTCATACTGCGTATTAATTGTAACTAGGTTATCAACAGTTATATCATCAATATCAACCGCTGATTTAAATATTTTTACATATTGCGCGTATTCATCATATGAAATTGCCTTTTCATCAGGTGCATAATAAAATTTTGCATCATACACATCGTCTTTTGCAGGATATAAATATTTATACAATGCAAAATTTTGAATTCTTTCCATCAACTCAGCATATGCGCTTGCTAAAGCAGTCTCTTTTGATATTCCTTTGCCATTGGTGCCCAAACTTAAACCATCAATAGTAAGTCTGGCAGAAAAGACCCCTTCAAAACCCTGCATTACATTTTCATCAACGAAAATTCTATTTTTCGATAGAATCATTTTTATCTTGTAAATAGTGTCTGCCAGTTCAGCATCTTTATAAAGCCTATAGCTCATAAATTATTCATCCCCTAGTATTCTTAGTTTTTATGGGTGATACTTCTAAAGTGTCCTATAAAACGATGTGCTGATTTGCCGTTTCAGCTCACGAACTGACCACCCAGAATTCAGAGTTTCCTTTTCATAGAAATTTCGCCTGTCTTTGTCTGCCATTGTAAGCAATTCACAGTAATGAGACCAGCTCAATTTGCCAGACAGTGTCTGGCATGTTCGATGTGCTAAGTAAAATGCCCTCATATTTTGCAGATTTGAACGAGAAAAACCCCTGCCAAATTCAGCGGTTAGGGTTCTCGACAGCTCTTTGAGCGTCCGAGTTCCGTATTCGGCGTGAGTTTTGTTGCCCTGTTCGTGTTCCACAATGATACGCCCAATATTCCAATATGCGGTGAGTAACTCGGGGTTTACCTGTTGGGCGACGTTCAGCCTAGCAGTTCTCAAAATCTCTTCAATTTCAGATATCAATGAATCTGGCAATATATTCATAAATTCTCTCTAATATGGCTTATTTTAGCACATCGCCATCGTGCTTAATTTGTGCTGTCTGTCTGCATCTCTCTTCAGTTTTTCTGGTTAGCATCTAGCTCAGATATTTAAAAACCTCGAAGTGCTGTCTATAGCGATGACAAATAGGAGTTGGAGTATACCGCTTGACGTAAGACTGGCAAAGATAAAGCAACTGGTAGTCGGGTGGGTGAACTACTTTCGGATAGCCAAGATGAAGAGCGTGTTAGGTGATATAGACGCAAAGCTGTGCAAAAGGATACGTGTAATCATATGGAAGCAATGGAAGAAAATCCGAGCGAGGTATGATGCCTTGCAAAAGTTGGGTGTAAATCACTTGAATGCTTATAAGACCGCAAACTGTAGAAAAGGCTATCAATACGTATGTGGCACAGCAATAATTCACAGCGCAATGAGCAACGAGCGATAAGAGAAAAGAGGGTTAACATCGTTGCTATCCCAGCACAACAGAGTCCACTTAATTACAAATTGAACCGCCGTATACGGAAAACCGTACGTACGGTGTGGTGCGAGAGGGGCTAAGCCCTCTGCGGCTTAACCCCTACTCGATTTCAACAACCAACAATCGTATGAGGGGCTATATTTACGATGCTGTTGCTATGGGTGGGAAAGAATTACGTATTATCTCCTTGTCTGGAAAACTCTTTTTTACCCATGATGACGAAGACCAAGGAGAGAACACCAAGGATGGTGGAGCACAGTATGGAGCAGATGCTTCCGGCTAATGCCCATCCCCACTTCTTGCGCTGTATGGCGAACACACCACCGATAATAGAAATAATGCCGAGGATGAGCAGAACAACGCCGACAATCCAAAATACTGCAATGAGAACAGGAAGGACATCAGGGTCGTCGACTTGGAACGTAGGATTATCCTGAAGAGATCGGAACACGGCGGCAAGTATGCCAAGAGCCAAGCCCCCTATAAGGTTTAACACTCCTGTTACTATATTGAGTACCCCGCCAGCGGTAGGCATCCACCTCGATGAACTGCTGTTTGACATGGCTTCCTCCTTGAGCAAATATCTGTTGCCCATAGCATAGCACAATTCTGTCATTTTAGTATTACAAAATACATAGGAGGTAAACATCTATTCCACAATACGCCATCATGCGCTTTGCCAAGCATAAAGGCAGTTTCGGTGCTTTGGAAGCTCACCATGAGAGAAACAAAGCCAAATACGCCAGTAATCCCAATATAGACACATCTAAAAGCAAGGATAATTTCCACATAGTCCAACCCAGTAAGTCCTATCTACAGGAAACCAACACTCGTATAGCATCAGCAGGCTGTAAAGTACGCAAAGATAGCGTTAAGTTTGTTGATACCATAATTACCGCTAGCCCGGAGTTCTTCAAGGATAAAACCAGAGAGGAAATCCATTCCTTCTTCCAAACTTCAGTGGACTTCTTATCCCAGAAAATCGGGAAGGATAACATTTTCGCCGCTGTAGTGCATATGGATGAGAAAACCCCGCATATGCACTTATGTTTTATCATTCAAGAGTATTACTCAACTGAAGAGGGTAAGCGGGCATTTGCGGAATGGAAAGCTAAACAACAGGCATTAAAAGAACCTTACAGTCACGAAATTGAGGGCGAAGCGTCGAATGCTTCGCCCTTTCTCATGTCTTGATGTCTTTGATAAACCTAACAAACCGAACGCGTCACCGATGGGGATAAGTTTAGGGTTCGGATAAGTACCAAATGGCGGAGGGAAAAAGATTCTCGTTAAGAGCGACACAAAAAGGCGGCTCTCAAACGGCTTATCATTTGCCCTCAACTAATCAATCGCATTGCCAATCTTACTGGCAGTACATCCATTTTAGCACAATCATATGGATTCAGAAGCGTTAAACTTTTTGCGGAACGCTGCCCCCTTGTGCGCTTGCGACAATTTTGAAACCATGTTTTTTCGCTGCGGCCTCCCCGCGTTGGTTGAAATACGCCGTTTGCTCCGCAGACGACATATTCTTTGTTATTTCCTCAATTTTGCACCGCGACGCATGTATCTCATCCAATATTGTATCTGGTTTTCTCACCATCAATCACCTCCATGGGTGTTTTTATTTCTACTGTTTTATACCCCAAAAGCGTATTTATTGCCCCTGTGAGTATAATCGTTTTTTCTTTGACGATATGCCGAAAATTAAGGCTAATAATTTTATCCAGATCGTTTACTGCGGCAACAGCTATATGCTGCGCATCTGTTTGCAATCCTTGCGGAATTGCGCCTTCAGCTCTCGTCTCTCTCCCTGCGCATCCTCCAATTCTTCAACAGCGTAAGCTGATGTATACGGCTCAAACTTTCCCGAAGCACATTCTTCAAACAGTGTTACGGTATCAGCGTGTGCGTCCCCTGTCTTCGGCAAAATAATAGTTAAAGAGGGTTGTTTCCAAATAGGTTTTCTGCCTGTTCATGTTTGAGCACCATGTATTCAAAAGTATAACTTGCTCTTGATATTAAGACGATACCTTTTACTGATATGGTTTATTCTAACACATTCTGCTCGTGCCTGTTTAGTGCTGCTTGTGTTAATTCAAAAACCACCATGTTGAGGTTGGGATTCAAAGCTCCTGCCACTCTGTAGTTTTCGTTTTTATCCCAGCCAAGCCGTAAAGCAAACGCTTCTGTCAGATGTTTGTGGCATATACGCAAGTATTTCTTGCTGTCAAAGTAAACTGATTTAGGAACAGCCAGTGAACACGGCAGTTTTTCATTATTTCCAACAACTAATAAGAGTTTCTTGTGCGCTTCGTAAAGGAATTGGACATACTTAGGCTTGTTCAACAAAGCCAGAGATGCATGGTTGAAATTGATGGTTTCTGCTTTGAGCCAGAATTTAGCAATAGGGACTTTTTCATGTGTTCTCAAGGTCTTCACCTCGTTTCTCCAATTCATCAGGCACATAATACTCTCGGGTCATGATTTCTTCTGCCGTCGGCACACGCGGGACAACAGGTTTGTGGTTTTGGGCATACTCATCGTATAGCAAGTGATAGGTTTGTATGTCAGTTTCATATTGTTTGCGATGCTCTCCATATGTGGGGCCGAATAGCTTTTCCCACTCCAGAGGGTATACGGTATGTCGTTTTGTTTTTGTCTTTCCGTCTTTGCCCGTGATTTCTTCTGGAACGAGCATAGTGCAATCGGTGAAGTTAAAGATGGTAAATTCCACACCTCTCAATTCCTGATAAACAGCCATAACTTTGTAGCGATATGTAATATCCCACTCCATCATGCGGAATATTTTGGCACATGCCACATCTGCTCTGATATCGTGAGATTGGGGTATCCCCTTCTTTATTTTGCTCCACCTTACAACTCCGATATCGTTTCGACCGCATGGTAAGGCGATCATCCTTCTTTTGTTGTTATCCACTAGAAGTTGCACAAACTCTGTTTTTGGGAACAGCCTTACGCATGAAGAGTTAAACAGAATGTTCTTATAGGTCAGCGTCACTTTCGGCCTGAATGTCGGAGCCGTAAACTCTGGCATAATAACTTGTGCTTGATTCAATTCATCAAGAGACAATAGCCCGCCGATAGGGATTTCGTTTTCAGTCATTTCAGCCACTACACTTCACCCCCAGTGCCTCAAGGTATTCATTAAGTTCGGACGCGGTGCGATTCACAGGGTTTCCCGGAAACCGGTCAACTGGAAGTGCAGGAGCTGTTACTTCCCACTGTTCAAGTGAAAGTGCGTAGGCTCTGCGACTTGCAACCATCTGCGCGATACAGTCTCCGCCAATTTGGTCACTCCATGTGCCTAGTTGCAGCAACCGCATAATGCGGCGTTTGATATCATCGTTTTCCGTGATTGTTTCCACGAATTGGAATTCTGGCTCTGATAGGTTAAAAATTAGTAATCGCTCGTGCCCACGTACAAAGCAATCCGCTATGATTTTGTACTTCCATGTCTGGTTCCACCCCAGCAGTTTATAGAGAATTGGGCATAGCGCTGAAGAAGAGACGCATTTCCCATTCCATGAAATGCTGTTTCGATTGCTTGTATTGGTAGGGCGAACTGCAATAAGTCGCTCTGAAGGATGCAACAACACTTCAGCATATTCTGTGCGGGGAAGCCTTGTGATGCAATCAGAATTAAAAGAAAGACTATTATGAGTAATTGTCATTTGAGCCATAAGCCGATGTTCTATTTCTTGTGGGCGCATCAAGCGGTATGCGGGAACGGTTAGAATATCTAGCGCGTAATTGCCAAGTTTGATGCCGCTGGTTATACATGCGGCTAAATAGTGTTCTGCATCATACCCACCAAACGCAAAGTTAAGCGGGATAAAACCAGCCAATAGTCCTTTTCGAATTACCTTTATTTCATATTGTGGGTTGTAATACGAAGATGTTCTGGTTGCACGTGATAGAAGTAGGCTTCGGACATACTCTTCTCTTGTTACAATTCCCTCATGGTGATTAGCATAGTAATGTAATACTTCCTGCCCAGCGTTCCTTTCACTTTTGTGCTGCAGGGTATCTGTTGTTACGGTCTTCTGCGCGATAATGTCGCCGCAATGACGCTCGTTCTTCAAAATGCTGGTCACGCTGGAGGCACTCCATATATCACGATTTTTCCCTGTACGCTTTCCTGATGCAGTAAGAAGGTATGCGATACGCGTTGCGGTCAAGCCATGGAGGTGCATAGCGAAAATTGCTCTGACGGTCTTAGCACCTTCTGGATCAATAACCATTTTCTTAGCTTCGTCTTTTTTATAACCAAGTAGCGAGTCTACTGGAGTGAGAAATTTGTGTGCGTCACAGCGCCAGACAAAGGCTTTTCGAACAGCTTTGCTGCGCTTTTCACTTTCTCCCTGAGCAATCAAGAGCATGACTGAAAGCAAGAATTCGCTGTCAGGCCTAAAAGTGTTTAGATTTTCTTCCTCAAACATAATCCCAACAGGTGGATTGTATCTCAGCAAATCTCGTGCGGTTTGAATTCCATCAATAAGGTTTCTTGCATAGCGGGAAACACTTTTTGTGATAATCATATCGAATTTTCCTGCCTTAGCATCAATAACCATCTGTCTGAACCCAGCACGTTTCTTTAGACTTGTACCAGACTCTGTGTCTGCATAAATGTCAACGAGAGTCCATCCTGGCTGAGAATTGACGAAGGAAATATAGTGGTCGTTCTGTGTATTAAAGCTCGTCTCCTGCTCTTTTTTGTCTGTGGAGACACGAATATATCCAGCGATGCGCAAGTTTTTCCGCTCTGTATAGTCTCCTGAAAATATGGATTTCTGCGGAAGCTTAAGCGATTGTCCATCGGATTTCTGCATATATACTGTGAGATCATCTAAGAGTGAGTTAGTCACAATTCGTCTCCTCTAACTTCCAATACCATCCCTCAGATGTCCGAACTGACCCTATGTGCTCCAATTGCTTGGCAGTTTCTGTTGTGCGTTTTCCGATGCCGTTTCTTTTGCATAAGGCGTATCCCGCAGTACAAAGTAGCGGATTAGTAGCTAGTGCCTCCCGTAGCAGAATTCTGGCTTGTTCCAGTTTTGAATCCTCTTGCTGTTTTCCGCCAGATAACAGATCGTCTGCCGAAACGTCGTAGTAACCAATCCATCGTATCTCACTATTATTTCCTATTTCGAAAGCTACAGAGCGGCCTTCTGGGGCGAGGTTGTTCTTGATTTGGGTCATTACCCGTATGAGCGGCTCCCCTTTCAGCCGTCCGATAAGCAAGACGCTTCGCGCTGATGCTGTGATGTCAATGGAACCAAGACTACGATATACCCCTTTTGTGCCTGTTGTCTTGTTCATATGCCCGATGATAACCACAGCGCAACAAGTGCGTTCAGCGGTTTCCGCTAACTTATGCATCAGCGGGCGCATTTCGTTTGCTTTGTGCATATCTGTATCTATGCCGATAAAAGCTTGCAACCGAAGAATAATATCGCACATCGGTTTGAATTAACTCCATTGCTTCTCCTGAGGCAGTTCCTGATGTAACTGAAAGCACAGTCCAAACTGCGTTTTGAGAAGATGGCGCATGAACATCCGGAGTTTAAGAGAAAAGCGCATAAAACGGCACAAAATACTGCCAAAAGCGTCGCCGGCAAAGTGGTTGCCGCGGTTAAGAGAATGGCGCGCGCCGCCGCGAACTTGGTCAAAAGCAATCCCAAGGTGGTGATGGTCGTCATTATCTGCGCGTTACTGCTTTTTATCGTGGTGCAGTCGTGCTCGGCCCTGACGACCTTGTTAAGCAACACTATTGGAGGTGCCGTTGGTGCCAGCACCTTTCCTTCAGAAGACGTGGATATGCTGGCGGCAGAAAGAGCTTACGCCGGTATGGAGGCGGAGCTGCAGTACGAACTGGATAACTACCAAAGTCTGCATCCTGACTACGACGAGTACATATTCTACCTTGACGAAATCAAACATGATCCATATGTGCTCATATCATTTGTGACGGTGTGGCATGAGGGGCCGTGGGTTATAGCTACAGTGGAAGGTACTCTGCTCATGCTCTTTGAGCGGCAGTATATTCTGACTGAATCCGTTGAAGTGGAAATACGATACCGCACCGAAAGCGTTACTTACACTGATCCGGATACAGGAGCAAGCGTAACCGAGGATGTTGAAGTGCCGTATGAATACTTCATCTGCGTTGTTACTCTGGAGAACGTCGGCTTAGAGAATGTGGCGACGGCTACCCTGTCAGGAGATAGCCTAGCTTGGTACATGCTCTACATGGCAACGCTGGGTAACAGACCAGACCTCTTTCCCATTGAGGATTATCCACAACCTATAAGTAAAACACAAAGGAGGTATTTATGACTTTTTTCCAAAACCGCCAAAGTACAGGCGGAAATAGACAAAGCCAAAGCAAAACTGGCAAAACAACAATCTCTTGTAAGAGGACTGGAAAACAAACTCACCGCTGTTGAAAACGATGAGATGGTGCGCATTGTCCGCGGGCTGCATATACCGCTTGAAAAGCTTGCGGAGTACTTACAGCCTGCCAAAAACAGCGCTTCTCTAACTTCGGGACATTTCGGAGCTGTTGACAAAGTCCAAAGTGGCGCGCGCTTACAAGGGCACAATATGCTATAATATGGTCAACTAATGAGTGTCTGTGAGGCAGCGCA
>JGI24696J40584_12961363_pt1 | contig 14273 bp, 14 predicted proteins | sample TergutCo191P4_FD_40584 | JGI IMG/M metagenome (IMG submission 40584)
GCATTCTATATGCTGGAGGACGCAGGCCTTCTTACGACCGAGAGGGAAGAGACGACCCTCTACGACGGAAGGGAGTGGAGGATACATTACTGGCTCTTCAGAAGGGACAGGATAGTCGAAATGATGGAGTCCGGCCCAGTCAAGGTATCGGAGGAGGCCGACAGCGAGTCGGCCATATACAATGAGCTCCCGGACGACATCTGGCGCAGAAAAGAGTGATGAACGAAGTTCCGGAAGACCAGGACATCTTTCCCTATGAGTACACAGGGGACCAAAAAAAGATAACAGACCTTATCAGAGAGACCGCAGAGGGCGGCGTCTCGGCAGTTATTGAATCGGGGACTGGAACGGGCAAGACCGTGGTCTCTATGGCCGGTGCTTTGCAAGCCGTCCTCGGTACCGATAAGAAAATAATCTATCTCACAAGGACCAAGGCCCAGCAGAAACAGATAATACAGGAAGCCAAGGCCATATCGAAAAAAAGGCCGGTCGTCTGCATCGGGGTCCAGGGCAGAAGTGTGAGCACCTGCCCGATGATGTCCAAAGATCCGGAGAACGCGACCGGCACATCAGAGGAGCTCTCAAGGCTGTGCTCCGAATACAAGAAGGATGACGGCACCGGAAAGCCGTGCAGATATTATGAGAATATAGGAAAGACAGACATCCAGAACATCCTGGGTTTCGTAAGGGATGCTCATCCGGAACCGGAGGAGTTCTTTGAATACTGTCTCAGGAAGGAGATATGCCCGTATGAGACCGTAAAACATCTAATACAGTATGCGGACATCGTTGCCGCTCCGTACTCTTTCATTTTCATGCCTCACATTCGCGACAGGTTCCTTGAATGGGCCGGTATCCCGCTGTCGAAGATGGTGATGATCGTGGACGAGGCCCACAATCTTCCGGATTATCTCAGGGAGGTGATGACCTTGGAATACAGCATGAAAGCAATGGCCCTCGCGGAGAAGGAAGCCCTTGAATGGAATGACCCAGAGATCCATGCGGGCCTCTCTGTAACGGACATCATATCTGTGCTGAGGGAATGTCTCGGCGAAGCGTTATCACAATACCTCACAGGCGACGACGGCATGATGCCGTCGACTTTTCTTCAGGATGAGCTCATGGACAGGCTGGGCATGTCGTCGCATTCTCTCAGCATTATGTACAAAGGCCTTATGGACCAAGGGGAGATGATCGCCAACATCAAAAAGGCAAAGAAGAAACTCCCCAGATCTTACATCTTGTCAATGGGAAGATTCCTCTCCGCCTGGAATATGACAGACGAAGAAACGAATATTTTTCTGATCGCCGGGGGAGATAACCCCAAGTTCCAGGCATACTGTCTGGACCCGAGAGCAGCGGCCGAGCCGCTGAGGTCTTGCTGGGCATCGGTCCACATGTCGGGTACATTGGCACCCCTTTCCGACTATACCGAGGAGATAGGGCTTCAGGAGACGACAGAATGCATATTCCAGTCTCCCTTCCCTCCAGAGAACCTGATGATATCGTATGTCAACGACGTATCGACAAAATACGATGAGTTCAACAACATCCCGGAAGTATATGACAGGATGAAAGACCACATTGTTTCTCTCGTAAGGACGGTCGACAGGAACACAGCTGTCTTCTTCCCGTCGTATGCATTAATGGAAAGGTTCCTCAGAGATGACATAAGAAGAGAGATGGGGAAAGACCTCTTCATAGAAAGAAGGGAGATGACCCAGCCTGAGCTGATGGAAGAGGTGTCGCAATTCAAACTATCGGAGGGAAGCGTCCTCTTCGCAATCACTGGCGGAAGGATAAGCGAAGGGCTGGACTTTCCGGATAAGGACATGGAGATGGCGATATTGGTCGGGATCCCGTATCCGAAACCGACAGCCAAGCAGGAAGCCTTGCGCAGGTATTATGATATGAGGTTCGGCAACGGCTGGGAACATTCATCGAAGATACCCGCGATGAGAAAGATGAGGCAGGCGATAGGCAGGCTCATAAGGTCCGGCACAGATCGGGGTGCAGCGATCATTCTTGACCGCAGGACCTTCAATCTCGAAGGCATAAAAGCGGAGCCGTCGGACGATCCGTGCAGAGATGTAGCAGCATTCTTCAAAAATGAGCAAAGATAATAAAGGCATCAGTGTTGAGGGGATTTATGGAAATAACCGTGGATGACGATGTCAGGAGATTGATATTGTCGGAAGGCTGCGATTACAGAGTATGCACCTCCTGTACCGGCCCAGCCCTTGTACCTACCACTGTGAAAGGTCCGAAAGAATCAGACATAAAGGTACCGATCGGAGACAATACGCTCTATGTCTCGATCGTTCAGGCAAGATATGTCCGGAGAGTTACCATTGATATGGTATACAACAGCGACGAGATCGACGCCTGTTATGTGTTCAGGTAAGATCAGGATAATCTTACTGTATGGTCCGCAGCATCCGTTGCAAGTCTGTCCAGGTCCGACGATTCATCGAATCCCTTCATTTTTTTCATGTCCGCTTCGGTAATGGGTTTAGATGGAACGATTGAACATCCGTTGGAGTGGATTATTGATATCTCATATGTTCTGATCTCTTTCGCGATCGCCTCGATCTCTATCTTATCGAAACCGATAAGAGGCCTTACCACAGGGACCTTAAGGCCGGTGCTTACATACCTCAGATTTTTCAACGTCTGCGACGCGACCTGCCCCAGCGAATCTCCCATAACGATCCCGCCGAAGCCGAGCCGTCCGGCAGTTTCCTGAGCGCATCTAAGCATCGTCCTTTTGCAGAGGACGCATTGATAGTTGCGGTCGCACGTCTTTGATATCTTCTCCTGGGATATACCGTGGGGTGTGGAGTAAAGCGGGAGCGGCGAGCCGGTAACGGATCTCAGCCGCTCTGCCAGCGATTTCACTTTTTCTATTGATATGTCATCGGCAAAGGGACGATTATCCATGTGAAGGAGAGCGATCTCCGCTCCTGCTTTGTCCATAATGTAGGCGGCAACCGGGGAATCGATGCCTCCTGAGATCAGAGCAAGAAGTTTCACGTATTGTATCTCCCGAACCCGGAGTTTCCGAAAGGCGGATCGTCATACTCGTCATCATCTTCGCTCATCATGCTGTACATTGCTTGAATGAACTCTCTGAGCCCCGCGACCTCTCTCTTAAGCGCTTTGACCTCTGCTTTCAGAGCCGTCAGTTCGTCTTTCTGTATCATAACCGTACATCACCGTAATCGTCGGCAAGTTTTCTCAGGAACGCGCGTTCGCACTCCGGGCAGTACAGCCCTTTTCCTTTCTTGACGAGTTTGGTCTTGCACGTTCCGCAAAGCGATCTTATCACCCCGAGGTGGTCATCCTTCGTGGTCAGCTGGAGGGAAGGGGAGATGCCGGTCACTCTCGCGCGTATATAATCTCCTTTCCTTAGCTCCTTCGACACATCGTCGGTATATCCCTGAGAAATCTTGGATACATGTATCGTTGCATAAGTCTCTCCTCCCAGGCCTCTTTTCACGCCTTCTTTTGCCACTACATCTGCGGTGGCCATCGTGCTTTTTATGTCGGCCACCACTGCATAAACGATGTCTCCTGGCCTCAGTACGTTTGGCGGGTTTGGAGAGAGGACCCTCGCAACGCACTCATTATCATCCAGTTCCAAAATTCCCATCTGCGATGCATATATCTTTCCGTCATTCGCGAATGTTCCGTCGGAGGCTAAATACTCCTCTTCAACTGCGACCTCATCGCCTGGGAATACCTCAATGATATCTGTCATTTAATCTCACCTTATGTTGACAACCACAATGTCAACGCTGTGTTTCTCTTTACTGTGGAATGTAAATGTATGAGGGATGTCGTACTTATACATTTTATTATAAACGATTTTTCTGTTATTCTTTTCAACGAACTCTTTGACAAAGTCGAGCGTCTCTGCCATATGGAATGAATAGACGCACTCGGCAGATTCCATAGCTTTTTTCAGGAAATCCCGATCAGCGCGGCGGTTCTGACAGCCGAAGGGAGGGTTCATGACAACAGTGTCGGCCTCTTCCTGTATTCCGCTGATATCAGACACACTGAATGAGATATCCGCGCCTATCGAATCTGCATGAGAGGCTGCAAGCCCTATTGCTTTTTGCGACACATCATATCCGACGACAGATGCGGCGCCGAGCATCCAGGAACCGAACGAGAGCATGCCGGTACCGCACCCGAGATCCATGACCTTAAGGCCTTTGATATCTCCGCTGGCATATGCATTGAAAAGAACATCCGCGGCGATGGACGCCGGCGTAAGATACTGTTCGAGGGATGGGTCGGGATCATCGAATCTCGGCACTCTCTCCAGTTCCATTTCAAGGTCTTTCTTTTTCATTTGCTGCTCTATCGACTTTATTGTTAATATCCTTCGTTATGTGCTTGCCCTGAATCTTTTGCTGACGTTGACGTAAATTACCATTACGAGGACCGCCGCGATAAAGACAGTAAAAAACACAAAGTGAATAATCATTAAGAGGGCAAGATATGATATCAGCACCAGAAATATGCCCATGAAAGATGTGACCTCTTTTATGTTATATTGGGCCCGCTCCTCCCTTGTCATTGTGTTGAACCCGGCAAGAAGCATGACTCCTCCAAGATATACCGCAAGACCGCAGACCAAAAGCAGCAAGGAAACGAACAGTATCGTCCACAATCCGAACCCATTCATATAGTCGCCGAGCAGAAAGTAGTATGTGACAAAAGTTGCAACAGTCCATAACAGGCCCATTGCAAGGGCGCCTTTCCATCGTTCTCTGTACATCATCGCAAAATGTATCGCTGCGTCCAATATATAATGTTCTAAAATCAGGCAATGTTCAGTTTGCGAGTTAGCGGTTTATGCAATCGGTTCAAGTGCCAGCGTACAATATGATGCAGAGCGATGCTTCGTTAATACTGCTCCTCATTCCAGTGTTTATTGAAGAGTGCTGTTATCTTCTTCATTCTTCTCTTGTCCTTTGAAAATTGTTCGATAAGCAAGTCATATGCGACCAAAAGCAATATGCTGTACTTTGTTACGTGAACAAAAGTTTCAAGATCTCCGCCTATCAGCGCAGGATCTGGCTCGACTACTTGAGAGATTATCAGAATTAAAATGTAAAACAGATACAATGCCGCCTTGAAGGAAACAAAGTTATCCATCTGAAGCTGAGCGATACGAAGGGCCTTCTCTGCATCCTTCTCTTTCTTTATCTTCATGACAGTCTTTTTTGACTGATACATTCTCAGAATAAATTCATCCAATGCCAAACCTATAACGATCAGCAAGATTCCCCAAATACGCATACAAAAGAGAATATCCAGCCAACCATGTGCATGTATACCATAAGATCAACCCATACAGAAGATTTGAAAAAAGGATGTATAACAAATACCGAACTATTCGCTTAATTTTATTTAACATCATTTTTCCTCTGTCCTGACATTATTCTCTGTTTGAGTGATAACCAATTATCATTTTTTTTACATTTTTCGCAAAATAGGTAAACTCTGCATAAAAAACATCCTTACAGATGATGCAATGCAAAGTGTCTAATGTTTTTTACAATTTCTAGACAAATGTCCGCAGGCCATTTTTATGTTGACAAAGGCTTAAATCCTTGAAAAAATCTTAAGCAAATAATCATAGAAATCCTATGAAAGATGATAATATGTCGATAGAAAATTCAAAATCAACAACGGGCACATCGATCCGCGTCAAGGATCCATGCCCGATCAACGGAATGTGTCCTGTCTGTATAGAAGACTGCAATGTTCTCTGCGAGGTCGGAAAAGGCGCACTCAGGGGGAGAGAGGTGCTTTACCCCAGTCCAGAGCACTTCGGGAAGTCAACAGCCGCTTCGAACAAGGATTATCTGCTCGACTGGTCCCATTTCCAGATAATGGCAGAGCTCATCGGTGCGAAAGGCATTGAACCAAGTCCAGATGTGGCGTTCTTTGAGAATGTTAACATCGCTACCGCCGTGGGAACAAAAGGAAAGAACCCGATAAGCATGAAACTGCCCATGCACATCGCAGGTCTAGGCTCAACCGCTGTTGCAAAGAGCAACTGGAGGGAGCTTGCCGGCGGAGCGGCAATAGCAGGAGTCTGCGAGGTCATCGGAGAGAATGTCTGCGGGATGGACCCGGAAGCGGTGTACTCTAACGGAAAGGTACAGTCCTCGCCGGATATGGCGTTCCGCGTGAAATCTTACACAGACTTCTGGGACGGCAAGAACGGCCGGATCGTACTGCAGACAAACGTCGAGGACACCCGCGGTGGCGTGGACGATTACGGGCTGTCAAAGCTGAATGTCGAAGTCATCGAGAGGAAGTGGGGTCAGGGAGCGAAGGCGATCGGCGGAGAGGTAAGGCTCGGTACGCTGGAAAGGGCGCTTGAGCTCAAATCGCGCGGCTACATCGTAATGCCAGATCCTGAAGACCCGGAGGTGCAGGCGGCATTCAAAGCAGGCGTTTTCAAGACGTTCGAGAGGCACAGCCGCGTTGGGTTCCCCGATGAACAGTCCTTCCTTGAGGATGTAGACAAGCTGAGACAGAAAGGCGTGAAGAACGTCTTCCTGAAGACGGGCGCATACAAGCCTGAAGTGGTGGCGTTCACGATGAGGTGCGCCTCCAAGGCGAAAGTAGACCTTCTGACCTTCGACGCCGCAGGCGGAGGAACGGGCATGTCCCCGGTCAGCCACATGAACGAGCTCAGCTCTCCGGGAATATGGCTTTTCAGCCAGGTCATGGCATGTGCAAAAGAACTCAAGCTGCAGGGAAGATTCGTTCCGGACCTTTCCTTCGCAGGCGGATTCATCAACGAGACCCAGATGTATAAAGCGTTCGCGCTGTCCGACATGGGTGACGGGCCGATCGTGAAGTCCATAGCCATGGCAAGAGGGCCGATAACCGCAGCGGTAAAAGGAAAGCATTTTGCGGAACTTGCCGCAAAAGGACAGCTGCCCACATCCTTTGTAGAACAGTACGGAAGCGATCCGAACAAGTTCTTCATCGGCGCGCCCGGACTGAAGGAGAAATTCTCCGGCAAGAAGGTCGGCACAGACATCCCCTGGGGAGCGGTCAGCCTGTACACCTACTTCAATGACAGGCTTGGAGAGGGGCTCAAACAGCTCATGGCAGGCACCCGCAAGTTCAAGCTCGGGTGCATTGAGAATGAGGACATCGTCGCTCTGTCAGAATATGCGAGCAAGGTCTCCGGCGTGGAGACCCTTGACGCAAGGGCGAACAGAGTGATGAAGGCGCTTCTCTGAAACTTTAAAAGGGCCTTATGGCCCATTAATTCTCTTTTTCAGTATGAAACATTTTGGTTTGGGCACACTTTATTATCTTTAGACGATATATATCAATATATACTGTCAAAATGCCGCACAGGCCTCCTAATTGCACGTACGCAGGAAGGTTGCGGTCTGGAGGAGATGAACACGACATGAACAAAAAATCATATGCAGCCGCTTTACTGTTATCAGTGCTTTTCACACTATCCTCTGTATCGGGTCTTTTCTGTGCGGTTAATGCAGATGGCGATGCGGATATAGAAGGAGTTTTAAGCACCACTGCTGTGCCAGAGGGGTACACAGAGATCTACAACTTCGACCAACTGATGGCCATCAATACGAATGAAGAAACGCTCGGCGGGAAATACATCCTGATGAACGACATAGAATTCACTGAGCAGAACAATGAAGACTTTGTGCAGATAGGCTATGTGGGCAATTACATAGAGGCACACATCCCCACCGGCGAAGGTATACCTATCGGCCCCGGCAAAGCCATGGAACTGCCCCACAATACTCCCTTTACTGGAATATTCGATGGCAACGATCACAAGATCATAGGACTGAAATGTGACACATCATCATCACTGGGCGTAAATTTTGCAACGGCCGGTCTTTTTGGATATGTGGTCGATGCAAAGATATGTAACCTCGGTGTTTCCGAGAACACGGTCAATGCCAAAGGGTCCGATATAGAGGAAGCATATGCAGGTGGCATCGCCGGATTTGTGGTAAACTCAACGATAGAGAACTGTTACAGCACAGGAACCGTCACGGTAACGGCAAGGTGTTCATTCGCAGGCGGTCTAGTCGGTTATGCATGGACCTCAACAATAGTGGGCTGTTACAACAGCGGCTCTGTTACAATAATGTTATCTGATGTGCCATATGAATATGCGCAGGCAGGAGGTATTGTCGGCAGAGGATCGTATTTGACGATAGAGAACTGTCATAACACGGGAGCCGTCACGGCAACATCGAGCGACTGGGCGCGCGTAGGCGGTATGGTTGGTGCTGCATCATACCTTACAACGGAAAACTGCTACAACACAGGAGCGATCACAATAACGGCAAAGACTGCAGAAGCAGGCGGGATAGTTGCTCTTGCGCAGGAACTGATAGCTAAAAACTGCTACAACACAGGAGCCGTCACGGTAACGGCGATAGAATTTGCATACGCAGGCGGCATAGCTGGTGACACAACATTGGTGGCAGAGAACTGCTACAACACAGGAGCGATCACGGCAACCGCTACAGCGCAATATGGAAATGCAGGGGCAGGGGGCATTGTTGGCGGCAATACGACCATGCGCACCGCAAAAGTGAACTTGGCAATAAAGAACTGCTATAATGACGGTAACATAGTGGCCCAATCCAAATTGGCGGATGCAGGCGGAATTGTTGGTTCTGCATCTTATGATCTGATCGTAGATAACTGCTACAATGCGGGTAATGTCAACTCAGAAGGACGGACGGCCGGCGGCATAGCAGGTTATGCATACAGCTCGATCATAGATAACTGCTACAATGCCGGCAACATCGTCTCGGGAATATGGGCAGGCGGGATAGTGGGGTCCGCGCACGAGGCGACGATTTCTAACTGCTACTTCCTTGAAGGTACGGTATCAGACAATAAGATATGCGGAATAAATGTCAACTCATTGATCTTAAATGACGGCTCTTCAACAGAAGATCAATCGTCCGGCGCAAAGACCGCATCCCAGATGACGCCGACGCTCTCGAACGCTCAGAACAACAACTCGATCTATTATGTAGGCAGCGGAGGATGGGATATTGGCGAAAACGGATTATGGATAATATCAAAAGACAAAAACAAAGGATACCCGATACTTCAGCCCTTAGCACTCTCGGTGGGGAACACAGATTCCAAAAATACTCTGGATGTCACTACCACAGTTGCGATCGCAGCAGGAGCAGTGATCGCCATCATTGCCGCGGGATATTTCATCTTTATCCGAGGTAAGCCCTAAGATCGACAAAAATCAAACAACGGAGGCACACCGCCTCCTTTATTCTTTTTCAGTTCGAATTCATCACCATTCAACATCCGCAGCGGTCCGATGCAAAACATTCTATTGACAGAAGCAGATATGATAACTATGATAACAATGATCGGGACCGGGCATGTTTTCAAAATAGCCGATCAGGTCTCCTTCATTGTGAAATATACATGGCCGGACGCGGTCCTTGTTGAACTCGATGAAAGGAGATACATAGCGCTGACGAACGACACCGGAGACAGAAAGGCGTCGGAGAGCCACTCGAAGCTGTATCGCGAATCCTCAGAATATCAGAACAAAATCTCTGAAAAGAACGGAGCCAAGCCCGGCGGCGAGCTGCTCGCGGCCATCCTGACCGGAAAAATCGTCGGCGCGGAAATAATATGCATCGACAAAGATGCCGAAGAGACCATGAAAGAGGTCGAAGAGGGCATGTCCTCTATCGAGAGGACCAGATACGCCATGTCCTCTGTGACGGACCGCTTGTTCGGAAGGGACAAGGTAAATGTGGCGCATAAGGACTTTGCCGCCGATGAGGAAATGTATATTAGAAAAATGCGCAAGAGATTTCCAACGCTGGTAGAGAAACTGATCGATGAAAGGAACGTCTACATGGCCGAAAGGATCAGAGGCGCATCGGAAAAATACAATAACATGGTCGTCGTGGTAGGAGATGCACACGTCAGGGGAATATGCGAACTCTTGGACGGCATGGATATCGATAAGATCAGGCTGGCAGAAATGATGGATCAGGAAAGCATGAATAAGGTCAAGTCCCGCATCTGGGACAGAAGATCGGAGGAGTCTCAGTGAACGTAAGGCTGCTGGCATATACGCAGAACGCCGATGCCATATGTGCTGCGGCAGGAAGATCATGTTATTCCGAAAAACCCTCGGCGGACCTTCTGGACATGAAGGATAGGGAGAAAGCTCTTGCCAAGATAGTCGGCATGGGCCACCACTCGGTGGTGGAGCACGCAGTGTTCACATTTTCCGTGGATGGGGTCTCCCGAGCCCTAACCCACCAGCTGGTAAGGCACAGGATAGCATCCTTTTCGCAACAGAGCCAAAGATACGTGTCGCTGAAAGAACCTACATTTGTCATTCCGAAGACGGTCGAAGCAGACCCGGAATCTCTTGCTCTGTATGAGGAGACCATGAAGACAATTTGGGAGGCATACGGAAAGCTTGCGGAAAAGGTACCAGTGGAAGACGCAAGGTATATTCTTCCCAACGGGTGCACGACCAATATAACTATAACAATGAATGCAAGGGAACTGCACCATTTCTTCTCGCTGAGGTGCTGCGAACGCGCCCAGTGGGAGATAAGAGAGATGTCAGAGAGGATGCTGGCACTTTGCAAAGAAGTGTCTCCGGTAATATTCAAGGATGCTGGTCCGCCGTGTATGAGGGGACCGTGTCCAGAAGGGAAACTGTCATGCGGAAACCCTCGCAGGCCAACAAAGCTTTTAAATAAGGAATCCACCTAATCGGGTTCACTATCGGTGAAAGAAATGGGAAGAATAAGGCCCACATACATCAAAAGAGTCTCCATCGAGCTTCTCAACAAATACCCTCAGGCATTCAACAGGGACTTTGAGAACAATAAAGAGATGGTCAACAACCTCACAGACGTTTACTCTGTAAAAATGAGGAACAGGATAGCGGGATACATAACGCGTTACATGTCCCGTCCGGAAGTCTGAAACCACTTAACAACAGTCTGTTTTTCCGCGCAGCAATCTGCCCGCGTGGGGTAGCTAGGATATCCTGAGAGATTGCGGATCTCTTGACCCGGATTCGAATTCCGGCGCGGGCACCTTCATTGCTTCTCCGGTTCATCTTTCCATATACGCTTAATGATCTCAACATCGCCGGGAGGCAGTATCCGGGATATCTCTTCTTCCGGCACCCGGAAGTCTTTCGCTATCTCTCCCGCCTTTCTTCCGCTCTTTCCTCTTCCCGGGCTAAGTATCATGTATCTATCGGAATCTTTGAAGAGCTCGACAGGCCCGCACATTACTTTCCTTGTGCCCTGATACATGATCTCTCCAACTCCCAGCTCTATCTTCAGATGGTGCTCGTAGTTCCTTTTGCCTCTTACGATGAAAGCTCCTCTCGGAACGAACTCTCCCGGGTTCGGGGTCTTGCTGACCTGATCGGGATATGCCCAGAACGCCGCGCCTTCCGTAAGCGCCGCTACCCAGGCCTTTGATTGAGTCAGAGCAAAGGCGCATGCCTCCCTCAGCTCCTCCGGAGTGGCTGTTAGACCTTCCTTCAAGATCACCGACGGGGCGCCATGGACATCCGCATGGACGAAAACATCCTTCTCTTTCAGATGTTTTTTCACCACATTGTCATTGGAGTGGGCATCCCTTCCGGCGATGACAAGTTTGCCGGAAGAAGTGATGAACCACTTGTATCTTTCAAACCAGAACTGTTTGGTGGGCTGGGCTTTGCTCATGGCAAGCGCCTTAGCTTTGTCGATCCCTTTCTGTCTCTTCTCGAGTTCGACCATACTTTCTTTAAGCGCGCCCTCGGCCCTCTTGGCCTTTTCCGAGATATCTTTGCTTCTTTGGTATATGTCGGAGGCATTGGCATCTATGCCTTTGGTATAGTCAAGAGTTACTTTCAGATCGGATATGTTCGCTGTAACTTTGTTCTTGGAAGGATCCATCCCGGTTACGAAAGGTATTTTCATAGCTCCTTCCGTAAGTTTTTCCCACGTGAGCTCCTTTGATTTCTGCCCGAGGACGGCAAGCAGCTCAGTTACCTTCTGATACTCTGCGTACAGCGCATCGGCCCTCTTCTTGAGGTCTTCCGATTCCATCTTGTATTCGTCGACCGTCTCGGTCTGTTTCTGTATCCTTTTCTTGAGCTTCTCTGTCTCTGGGTCAACGTATGTCTCCTCTTCCGTCTGACCAATTTCCTGCAGAAGGGCATCTATCGCCAGTGACATGCTCTGTACCTGTTGCGGCTCTGCATCCTCATAGATCAGCAGGTTCACCGGGGCGACATCAACGATCGCCCCGTCCTTTCTGAACACAGTAGGCTCGCTGCTTTGGATGACGCGTTCGACTATCTCTCTGAGAGAGGAGTACATTCTGTTCAGAGGTTCATCGCCTACCTCCTGAGACGGAGTGTTCTTGGCGATGTTCGTTCTTTTACAGAGCTCCTCTGAATATTGGCCGCCGAGATTGACCACGGTCGCAAGGGTCCTGACGGTGTCCGATCCGGAAGAACGGAACACATCCTTGAATTCTTCAAAGGAGGATGTAATCGGGTCGAACCTGCTTTTCGGCATGACATAATCTTCGCCGGGGCGGGTGGAACGGTCCTTCCAGGTCTTGTGAGTAAGGCAGTTGACTATCTTGCCGTCCAGCACAAGTAGCACGTTCCCGCCGCCGAACATCTCGAATATCAGTTTGTACTGCGCATCGGACTTGAAGACCTCGGTGACCGTTATCCTGTCGAAACCGACCTGGACGGTCTTCCCTATTTTCGCGTTCGTTATGTATTTCCTTAAGAAAGTTGCAAAGGAGGTAGGGGTCTCAGGCGTCTCCGGGCGATCAGGTGCCAGATACAGCCACTTCTTGTCCTTGAAGAACAGCTCCCTCTTGCCGTCTCCCTGTACGTTGAGACGGAAAAGGACATTTCCCGCGCCCCAGTGGAATATCTTATCGATATGCGCTCCCTCCAGCGATGCCATCTCCGAAACGATGGAGCGGACATCAAAGGAGCTCATCTCCTTCTTCATGGGGTATGTTATGTGGGTAACAGAGATAAAGTTTCTTTATACAAAGGATGAATAGACGGTGCAATCACAATTTGTTTATGAAATCTCTAATAGAGAAAGAACAGCAACTGAATGCGATTGCATCATCGATGAACGCTCTTCCAGAGTCTTTGGCCATCTGACCCGATAACAATATTCGGAAGCCTACTGCGTCCTGCCCCAGAAAGCTTTTTAATAATATCGCCCTTGACTAGTCCCATAGGCCGCTGTGGCTAAGGGGTATAGCGACGCCTTGGTAAGGCGTAGGTCGTGGGTTCGATTCCCATCAGCGGCTCCATAATCCTTATTATATCAGACCCTAAGCTGGGTCAATGTTATCTGTGCCTGAAAAACTTGTTAAATACACAAAACGATACATGCGCGAAAACGACGGCGCTCATGAATCATGAAGCGAGGTTTCGAACAGAAGGGATGGATGCTTATGTTGGCGAAAGCAATAGCCATAATAGTGGTCTGTGCGGTCGTGATGACGGGAGGTTATGTTATGCTTACCGCAGATGGTGGGCAGGACAACGGTCATGAAGGCGAACGCGAAACAACAGTAACAGAGAGCGGAGACCTAAGCATCCATTTCTTAGAACTCGGAAACAAATACACAGGAGACTGCGTATACATCAATTGCGGCGAGGTTGACGTCCTTATAGACGCAGGCTCGAAAACGAGCTCATCGGCGACAATAACAAATTACATTAACCAATACATACAGGATGGAAAAATAGAGTATGTGATTGCGACGCATGCGCACGAAGATCATATTGCCGGGTTTTTCAGTACAAAAACTACAACAGGGGTTCTTGACTCCTTTGAAATAGGGACGATCATCGACTATCCAAAAACAGACAGCAAGACCGTCACACGCAGCAATTATGAAAATACGAGGGACAGACTGGTTGCCGAGAATGGAACCGAACACTACACTGCGCTGCAATGCTATAACAACGAAGGCGATGCGCAGCGCATATACGAATTGGGCCCTGGCGTGACGATGGAGATTCTTTACCAAAAGTATTATGTGGATAAAGCCAGCACAGAGAACAACTATTCTGTTTGCGCAATGATCACACAGGATGGCAAAAAATATCTGTTCACAGGCGACCTGGAGAAAGAAGGCGAAGATTCGCTTGTTGATCACTACAAAGAAAATCATGGCGG
>JGI24696J40584_12961362_pt1 | contig 14252 bp, 8 predicted proteins | sample TergutCo191P4_FD_40584 | JGI IMG/M metagenome (IMG submission 40584)
TCTGACCCCTTTCTTCAGTGTGACAATGATGTCCGCTTTGTATCTCACAGACGTTCCCCCTATAAGGGGGCGGATGTACTGAAAATATTTTAATTATGTTTATCAACGGGTCTCCGTACATCGCTCCGTCGTTATGTGTATTTGACATCTCCGACCGTATAGCATCCTTTGTCCTTGTTCTTACAAAGCAAGATCTGGAATTCAAGCACCTTTACCGGAACATCGTTCGCGCCGCTGTCTATCAGACGGCGGGCCCTTTCCTCAGCTTCTTCGAATCTGCCGTTCCTTCTGTAAAGGTCCACGCTCACAGTGCTGAGGGTGGTGTCTGCAGTTCCTTCGAGAAATATGTTCATATTCTCTATCGCTTTGTTGCGCGCATGTTTTGCATTATCTGATTCATTCCGGTCATCGAATGCCCACGCAGCACGCAGATACCGGAATCCGGCGACCCTGAATTCTTTTGCCTTGGAATACAGGTGTCCTGCAAGCAGAAAAGCTCTGGAGAGTTTGTTAATCGTGTTGTTGTTGAGCAAGGCCTGATATTCTTCGCTTTTCAGATCATCGAGGCCGATGCCCGGTATTGAATCCTCTATATGTCCGCACGAATAGCCGCATTTCTCGCACAATTGGATCCAATAATCCATAGTGGACCTCTGCATCTCAGGCGGCCGTGAGTCCAGATCCATCGGACCGAAACTGTTAGTGCTTGTTATTTCCGTATACTCCTGTTCATGGCCGCATACGGCGCATCTTCTCTTCCTTTCAGCCAATGTTGTCATGCTCTCTCCTTCCTTTCGGTGTTGATCGGTCGATATTTAACCAAAATTAAACTCAAGGAAATTGACTGATGAAATTCTGTACGCCTTTCCGTGTACCGAATTCTGTGGTGCTCATTGAGGCGACTTCAGATGCCTTTTTTAAGGAATCTCTGAATGAAAGTTCTTTCTCGTAAAAGTAATGACAAAATGCGCCATGCAAAATGTCTCCTGCACCTAACGTGTCAATTGACTTACAAGGAGGAATTTCCAACACCCCTTCAGTTCTGTTTTTGAAATCTGTCCATTTTATGGGGTTTGAATCATTGGATACTGCAAGACCTCTGATCGAAATACTGTCTTTACAATATCCTTCAATGGAACCTTGTGATTCACTCTCAACCTGTTTTGAAAAGAAAACAAACGTTGATCTGGGGAGATAATCCCATATTGTGCTTGAGTAGTAATCTACATCCAGAACTACTTCCATTCCAGTTTTTGAGATACGTTCCAATATTTTTGCTGAGTGCGGGTGCATATAACAGTCGCAAAGGCAATAGTCGAATTCTTTCAGAGACTCATAATCTGGTTCTGTTATATCATTAAATGATCGTTGTCCGCTCCATATGCTCCTGGATCCGTCGTCAGGATTGACCATTATTGCAGAAATGAATGGTTGGATATCAATTCCTTCTGATAGATCTAAAACTTTTACGCCGAAAGATCTCAGGTCTTTTTTTATGGCATCTCCCAATACGGATTTCCCGATGCTGGTCAATACGGTGCTTTCCCCACCTAGAATGGAATTGGTTATAGCGGCGTTTGCGGCGGGGCCACCTGTAAAAATCGAATATTGTGTTACTGTAGATTTTTCATTCTTTTTTGGGTAGTTATCCGAATAATAGATTATGTCCATCCCAGCTAATCCGACATACAGTCCTCTTGCCATCACCTCAAGAAGAGATTATAAGCTTAATAAGTCTGCGACGACGTATATCGCTGTTTGTTCGAACAAATCCCTTTTTACTTCTCCGATATATTCGAACAGTGCAAAATGGCAAGAAACTCATACCAGATCACGCGGTCGAAATTTATTCCTGATCGCTTCAATACTTGAGTATGTTTTTGCTTCTGTTGTGTATTTTATAATTTACACGTTTTTCAATCAAGGTTATGCCTAGGTCAAAACCCACAGCCTTATATTTTTCAATCAATATCAGCGACCAGGCACCCAGCATGAGCTATTATGAATATAATGTATCAAGCAATGGTTTCGAAGTTATCGCTGAGTATTCTGATCACACGGTCAACAAACTGATTATTCCGTTGATAAAAAGTTTGAACAAGTTAGAACCGAAAGGCAAAAGAACAATTATTTTTCTGGCGGCACCGCCTGGTGCCGGCAAAACCACTCTGTCCAAAGTAATTGAACAGCTGTCTGAGGAATTATCAAATCAAAAAAAAATTATTGCAGCAGGCTTAGATGGATTTCATTTTAAATCCGACTATCTGAAAAACAACCATGTTCTTTTTGAGGGGGAAAGAATACTATTGAACTCTATCAAAGGGTCTCCTCTATCTTTTAACATCGGCCATTTTATTAAAAAATTAGAAGAATCCACAACAAATGAAGAATGTTTATGGCCGACATACGATCGAAACATTCACGACATCATAGAGGATAATCTAAAAATCGATTCTACCATTTTACTCGTGGAAGGAAACTGGCTACTACTAAATGATGAGGCATGGAGTATAGCAAGAAAATACTGTGATCTATCAATTTTTATTGACGCTTGTCCAAACCTCCTCAAAACCAGACTCATAGATCGTAAATGCAGAGGCGGCCTATCAAGGCCAGAAGCAGAACAATTTTATGAAAAAAGTGACATAAAAAATGTTCTGAATGTTCTTAATAATTCAGTTAGGCCCGACATCTGTTTAAAATTTAAAGATGATGGAAGGGAGTTAATCTGCAAGTCGGGGTGCGATATTCTGAACTAATAGACACGTTGCACGCTGCATCAGCCTTAAAGATATAAATGTAAGATTGTTATTTGTCCATGGGTAATATTATAGAAGAATACACAACTGAACTTGAGGTGTTGACCTCGGCAATAAGAAAAGCATCTGCCTTGTACACCGTAGCCTCGAGAGACAGTATAAGGAAAGAAAACCGCCTAGGCATTTATGATCTTGTCACCAAAGCAGATATTGAGGCAGAGGACTTAATAAAAAAGATCATTTCTTCAAAGTACCCTGATGATAACTTTGTTTGTGAAGAAAGTGAAAATGGTGATATGGCTGGTCGCACATGGGTCATAGACCCAATTGACGGTACCATCAATTTCGTCAAAGGAATTCCGGTGTTCGGTACGCAGGTGGCTCTTTTAGAAGGCGGTAAACCAGTAGTTTCTGCGATATATCTTCCCAGCACAGATGAGATGTATACTGCAATAAAATCAAAAGGATCGTTTTTGAATGGAATTCGAATAAAAGTATCCGATACGAATAAACTAGCAGATTGTATTATGTCTATAGGAGATTACAGTAAAGGTTCCGTTTCTTTCAGGAAAAATCAATCTATACTGATGGATGCAGCTTACGATAATGTTGCCCGCATAAAAATGATTGGTGCATCAAGTAATGATTTTGTAATGTTCTCGTCCGGAAAGACAGACATTCATGTCAGATTTGTTCGTGATCCATGGGATTTCATGCCTGGTTTTCTTATGGCCACTGAGGCAGGCGGAGTATACAATAAGCCTCTCTATGAGAAGCATAAATTGTTTGTAATTGCAAATAGTGCCAGCATTCTGAATGAATTCGATCGATTAGTCATAAAGAACATGAAATGGGTCTGATTCAAGTACCTCTCGTAAGTGTTTCTATTTTTATTTTCGTTTCACCACTGAGTTCGCACATTCTTATTATTCTTTTTTCAACCATATCCATAAGCACCACTGCAGATAATCTTTCTAATTCCAACAGCTTCTCAGTACTGCTCATTGCACATTTCTTTTCCAATACCGATTCTGGCGCCGAAGCATCATCTTTGTTGAGCATCCGGTTTTTTGAATATATCAGAAGAGAATTCATACAATTAAGTTTCATGTCGTCTCCATCAGTTGTACTCATGCTCAGGAGCAGTATCATCTTCTTCACTGCTTTCTGGTTCAGGATATTTTTTCTGCTCAGGTTCCATATGAAATTTGCTAGGTTGGTACAATACTCCATTTCTATATCATCTTCATTCTTTGCATCTTTTTCATTAAAATTTGGTTCATGATCTATTATATCATTGAGTATTTTATACAGCTGCTCTCCATCCTTTGAATCTATTCTGCCCAGTATTTTCATTGCCGTGCACATCATTTCAGGATCATTTTTTCTTTTTGCGCTATACAAGAATTTTATTATCGACTCAAAGGGTAGATTCCTTACCGCTTTGTTCTTTTCAAGAAGCATGAGAAGCTCAATAGCTTTGTTTTGTGATTCCATGCTGTACCTCTCGCCCATGAGTTTGTTAAAGATCGCTTCCAACCTACCTTGATCAGGTTTTGTCGTAAACGATACTTTGTCCTTTTTGATTGAAACACATAATTCATTCAGGATCTGAGATCCCACATAATCAAAACTATCATATCTAAGTTCTAATAGTTTCTCAAGAATATCCAAGTAATCCTCCATACTTACCTGTATTGTGTCTGACCATCCGCTTTTCGGGTTGCTTTTATTTAGTGCTTTTAAAAGATTCAAACAACCGTAAAAATACATTCTGTTGTCCTTTGAATATTCGAGAATATCTTTCACAGTTATGCCCAATATACTTTTCTCTTCGGTTGTTTTTAGTATGGAATCGGTGGTGATGCTCAAGTGATGTTTTCCCATCAGCGCCTTATCTTCTTTTACGGCGTCTATCAATGAGCAGAGTACTTTGTCTTTACCAGCAGGGTCAAAGGCCTCTGAGTTGCGAGTAATCAGTCTCATCGCCAGTGCGCCATCATATCTATCAACGATGCCGCTGATGATATTCAGAAGTTTATTCAACTCATCTGTTACTTCATCTTCTTTCAGAATATCATAAAAATTTGTTACAATCCTTTTAGCTTGATCTAGTTTATGGATGTCTGTTCCGGACAACATGTTATTCGTCAAGAGACGGAATAGTTTAGGTCTATACTCGGGCGCAGCATCGCTCAGAACTATGTTCCTCTTATCATGACCTTCAAAAAGATCTTTGAGGTTCCGAAGCATCAAGATGTTGTTATTGAGCAATTCTTTTTCTTTTTCATCTTCAGGCCTAAACCCGGTCAAACTCTTTTCAGTGTTGTGTATACACTCGAGCATATCTGAGTAATTATCTATATTGAAGGTTGCCAAATCTCTGCTGATCCTTCCATCTCCTTTGCATTCCTTTACAGAATTTACCAAAGTTTGGATCTGCATCAACAAAATTTTGAAAAACTCTGAAAATCTGATGGGGTCATCTATGCTGCTTATGGAAAACAGTTTGAAATCTTTATATAGGTCTGTATAGAAAACTCCATACTTTTCGGCAGCTTTATCAATTATCCAAAGACTCTTGTCTGCAATGCCTCTGTCTTTTTGATAGAGGATAAACTTTTTCTCGTTGATAATTTTTAATATGTCAAAAAGCAACTCAGAAATAATATTTTTCGGCACATCTGCGCTTCTGTTCTCCATTATCGAGGCGATACTGTCAAGTGCAAAGAACATGACCGATGTGTTCCCCTCATCCTTTAATTGCCCTTTCAGCACTTCAATGACGTCTCCCAATCTTTCCGAAGTCAGTGTGCCGGGTAATGCATATCTCAAGATGAATGGAAGTAAGTGTAATGATTCTTTGACAATTGATCTTTTAACGATCAATTCTTTTTCTCCAATGGCATTATTTTTATTATTGATCATGTTAAGAATGCTATCCAGAGGGAGCATTCTGTTAATTACATCGTGGTCTTTTAGTTTATTTTTAGATAACAAATGGAACAATGCATCCAACGTGTGCAAAATGATGTCCAATTTATTGCTGTCTTTGCCCCCTCCGTACATTCCATCAGTCAGTTTGGCGAGATGATTCTCGCCGGTCAGCGGCCAGAAAAGGATCTTTGCACTAAATTTCATAAATTTTTCCAACGGAAGTTCGAGTTCTTTGAAGATCCCTTTCTGAATCAAATGTAGCGCGGCAATGACCGAACTCTCAAATTGAAACTCGTCTAAATATTCCGATAATATTCCGTTTATTGTTTTCACACATTTGCCATACATGTAGTCTGAGGAGAATGTCGAAAACATATAGTTATACATCAGATTCTGTTCTTCCTTGGAAAAAATGCTTCTATTGCGCAGGTCGAACAGTTCCACTATTTTTACTATCTCTTGATCCGTAAACCTATAACCTGCTCTTGCTAGGGCAGATATACTTTCCATTTTCCGGAGCAACAAGTAGTCGGGTTCGTATTCAGCTCTGTCTTTTTTCTTTACCTTCGTATCTCCAATATATTGTATCAGCTCTTTTCTGGCAGGGTCATCCCGTTTTGAAGAGAGGAAGTTAGAGATGGATGTCGACACCATCCTGCGAACGGCAGGATTGTTATCATTCTGGATGTCAAACAGTGTTTCGATAAGCGCATCGGATTCGTGTTTCTGATCGATCTCAGATATTGTTGAGATCGATTTCATGATCCAATATCTCATTTCAAAATCATTACCTGCTTCTTTATTCAAAAGCCGTATCAATTTATCAAGTACGTCAATGACATTGGACTTGCCCGCAGAGTCCGAATAGTTCGGATTAGACATCAGGTGCGTGAATATTGCACCTATTGCCTTGGCAGCTTCCCTTAAAACACTCTGATCAGTTATGTATTGTGTAAATATCGATTGCTCGATTACATCTATAGTTCTTTCGCTGGCAATGTTTTTTTCTGCCAGCACTTCTATGACCCTCAGGGCATATTTTATTGTACCGTAGTCAGGCACATCTTTTATGATTTTATTAAGAATTCCAAGTAAATTAAGGTCATCATCATGTCTTTTAAGTCCGTCAAATCCTCTAAGTCTAACAACCTTATTCATAGTTTTACAAGACTCTGCAAACACACAATAGTCAAAATTTTCTTTTTTAAATTGATTTTTTTGGTACGTGTCGTGAACTTCCAATTGATCCTGCATCAAAACGGCGAGAGGTTCCCATACTTTTTCTATGATCTCTGAATCATCCATGTCTCTGCGTTTCTTTGTCCTTTTATCGATTTCATTGGTCAGTATTTTTAATTGATATCTTAAGACGCCCGTTGCATATTTTTTTCTTTTTATGTCTTGGAATATTTCTGTCACTTCTTCTATTTCAAGATCAATTTTTTTAGCTTCCAAATATTTAAGGCAGTTCAGATTCGTTACGTCCTTTCTGGTGTCCGGATTCCATTTGAAGTCATTTGAATAATTTTGGACAGACCATGACGGGTCTCCTTCGATATCAAAGATGCCTTGCGGCGCATTCTGTTTAGATATAAACCCTTTTTTAATTATTTTACTGATTATCTCTATGGACTGGGCACGCACACCGTAATCAGACGGTTCCTTTTTGTCCGCACTTGCATATTTTTTCGGTACGCCGGCAAGCGTCTCCAAAAGTTCTTTGATGGCATCGATATTTTCATCGTCCTTTCCTTTATCTGGGCTTATGTATTCGAGTAGTTTTGAAACAGTTTTCTCTGCCCAATAAACAGTGGACGTATTGTTCGTATCTCTGATTATCCTCGACAGCGTCAGAAGAAACTGTCTCGAATCAAAATCATCCTCATTATCGGTTATTTGTTTCCATACTTCGGCATCCACAAGCTTAAAGGACATATGACAGAGGTTGTGTACTTCTGCCCACGGTAACCCTTTCTCAGTTACGTATTCGTCACCTTCCAGATTGATCCCAATCTTTTCGAAGATTTTCCTTACGCTCTTTCTTATTTCTAGGTTTGTATCATCGTGTGCGGGCCGCTCATTTCTCTTTACCTTGGAGGCAATGGTGCATACTGCGTTATACATCCATCTTACAACATTATCGTCCGCACCGTATTCTTTGCCTCTTTCTTTTAGAGCAAGGGCCGCTTCAAGTATAGTGAACATCGAATCATATTCGCATAATTCTTTTGATGCCATTCTCACCACACATTTTGCAACCCAAAAAAATGATTCTGTTTGTGTCAGATCTTTGAACGTTTCCAGTAACTTCTTTTGGATTTCTCCGATAACACTGCTAGAAACTTCAATATTCGGAACAATGTTCAATGTATAATATGTTGCTTTAGAGATCTCCGTCTTAAGCGCGGTATCATCGGAGTATCTGCTCAAAAGATCGGAGAACGCACTCAATGCCTTTCCGCTGTTCATAGTATCTCGAATGTCCTTCCTTTCACTTTCCATGGGTTCATGCAATGAGGCGAGCACGCCATATGCCTCAACCGCCCATGTACACGACATTTTATCCGGAGAGGCCATAATGTTTACAAGAAACTCAGATATCCTCTCAAGAATAGCATCATCAAAGCTCATTTTCCTTGCTATGATGTCTTTTATGATCTCTACGGCGAGCCTCGTTGTTTTGATCTCGAAGAGCACAACTTTTTCTCCGATTATTATCTGCACGGTTTCCTTCTTTACACATCCTCTGCTGGACAAGACCTTTAACGCTTCCAAAGCTGCACAAACAACGCCAAACGGTTTACTTCTGAGGCAGAGATTCATATTATTTATCAGCATGTTTTCGATATTTTTTCTTTTCATGCCTCTGTGCTCGATAATTTCTTTTATCGTGTCTATGGCAACTATTAATGTTGTAGTGTCCAAAAAGTTAGAGTTGTCCAAGATGTTCTTCACGAGGAGGTCCAATTTCAAAAGCGCCTCATCATAATCTTCAAACAATCTGTTATTTTTTGCAGACAATAAATAAAGAGAACATATCTTCTGGATGTTTTCCTGATTTAATTCTTCTTTCTTTAATTCGTCCAATAGTGTTTTGTCGATGTATCGGATTACTGGTTTCTCACAACCAGCATTCAGAAGCCTTTCACTGATACTGAGAACTGTTATGAGGTTTCCGCTCTCAGATTCGCTTTTCAGAGAATCTAACAGGTCCTTTTCCGAAGTTGTCGGATCTGCGGATTGAAATTTACTGAACAGTTTTGCGGATCCCTGCACAACTTTGTTCTGCTCAGACCCAGTAAAGTGTTTTTCCAGATCGGCAAATGCCTTTAGATCGGAAAACAGTTTTGTACCTTCAAAAGACCCGCCTGCTGTTTCCAGCATACTTAAAATCATTTGTTTCTGTTTGTCCTTATCTTTGTCCTTGCTCCTTTCTCTATCCTCACTTTTGATCATTTCTAAAAAAATGTGGATCAATTCTGCTTTAGGTCCTTCGACAAAGCGGAATATTTTTTTGAACACAGGCTCAATATCTTCGATCAGATTACTTTTTCTGAGAACAGCCCGATGATTAGAAACGATAGAGATTGTGTCGAATATGAGAACGAATGTCTTGGCCAAATTTTTCGTCACTTCTTCCGTATTGATATGTTCCCATCTCGAGATGCGATCTATCCTCCGGGATATGAGTTTCAAAACTTTTTTTAATGCTGTTGTTTCATTTCTTATGAGTTTCTCTCTTTTTTTCTTTTCAATTAAAAATTTTTTCAAAAATTTATTCTCACTGTCGAGTTCATCGTTCAAAGCTTTTAACATAGATCTATCATGGACGATGTCCATTTTTTCCAATGTTTCTATGTTTATGAGGGTCTCCAGATCTATTGATTGTGTGATCTCCGTCCTCTCATCTCTGTTCCCGTATGAGAGGCCAGTGACCAATTTTTTATAGAGATTTAGTTTACTTATTCCATTGATGAGATTTCTGTAATCCGGGTCTTTGATCTTTGATTTGCCATCATCGCCAAAAGGTCCTCTTGAATATATCTCCTCCAGTAGAATGTTTATGGTTTTCAAAGAGCTCATTATGGCGGCATCATTGTTCTCATCGACCTTTCCTCTGTTATAAATTTCATAGAGGACCTCAATGTCTTTCAGATATTCTTCGGCCATATCTGAGTCGTATAAAGCCACTCCCATGAAAGGGATTATATCCGGATCGCGGTCATTGTTCAGGAGTTTTCTGAGAGTTATCTTATTCTCGGTGAAAAAGATGCGATTTTCGCATACGCTCAGCTTTCTTCTGAGTTCTCCTATGTTATATTTCGTTCTCGAACTCTTACTTGAAAAAAAATCTTCATGAAAATTTTCAAAACTCGTTTTATATGTGCTCAAATGTTCTCCCCCTTCAAAGCATTTTTAAGATCACAGAATGAATTGTTTACATACGTGGTCGTATTCTCCAATTGTCTTACCCGTTTTGATATGTTATATATTGCCTTGTTCCGCATATCTTTCGCCCGGCCGATTTCGCCCAATGCAGAGGCTCTGTCATATTCTTTGATATCTTTACCAATCTGATCCACTTCGGCAAAGGTCTTCTTTGCTTCTGTCAACCCTTTTTCCACAGCAATTATGCTTTTTGAAATGAGGTCATGGTATTCGTCGATCTGTTGTTCGGAATGGTTTGACAAAAAGTGGTCATATTCTTCCTCAGTATGCTCGAAGTCCTGAATGTTTGACATTATAGTTCCGATGTCGGATATGATATTTTGAGTAGATGGAGTTCTCTTTTCTCCAGGTTCATGCTGTTTTATTTTTTCCAATGCATCCAGCAGTAAACCTGTGAAACTGCGCATGCTGTTCTGGGTCCGGTTTATTTCATGCAGACACGATGGTCTGTCATTTATAGATATTATATAAGATCTGCCAGCTTCTTCATCTAAGCTGTGCCCGACACTCGCTCTGATGTGAGCGAGCATTCTCATCATAACGTCTCCCGTCAGAATTATAAGATAAATGTTTGCTGAAAGCAGCAATACTGTTAAAAATACCGAAACGTACGTTTCTGTACCGACCATCGTTACTATCGGAGGGACGAGCACGGCCAATGCCGCCAGAGAAAGAGCCAGGATCACAGGCCTCTTGAGCTTATTTGTTATCGAAGAGAAATTTGAGAACCATTTTGTATTTTTTCTTGAAAGTTTCAGCGTCCCCTCAGATATTGCAAGGAGGATGGCAATGGATGAGAGCAATATTGCGAAAAGAGCCGTGGATGTTCCGCCAACCTCATACAGCACTACTCTTTCGTATGAACCATATGTACCCGAAAGATATGCTGCAACAGCCATCAAGACAGGAGTTATCAGTGAGATTAGCACCGGCACGGCGTCCCCTCTTTCGAAGAGCGCACTGTATAATCGGTGCATCATCCTCCTGAAACTTGCAAAAATTTTCATCGAAATTCATCTCGCTGTTAACACTCATAAAAACACAGGAAGATATTTATTTCTTCCTTTTTTTGGCTGGCGGAAAACCCTGTTGCTCTCTTTACTTATATCTTTGCATTCACACATTCATGTGACTTTTTTTCGAAGGCCCAATGTCTACTGACAGCCGATTACTTTTTAGTAATCCTTTTCGCATCACGTTTTGTCAATCCTCCACAATAGAATGAAAGATTTATTCTAACCTCTCCAACTTTCTCTCTAAAATTTTGTTCCCACATTGTTATTTCATTCGTATCACTTAGGGTCTTTCGTTCCCTCACCATCTGCCATATATGTTCCAGATTCTTATGCAATGGCTCAGGAGCGGTCCCTTCAGTAAAGCACAATATAATTTTTAAACTATAATTGCGGATTTTTGTCAGGACTCCATCAAAAGCAGTGAAAGAAACTACATCCGACAAATATGTTAAAAAGTCGGCTGAAACATCTCCCAAACGCCTTTTTGTTTCGAACTTGTATAAAACATTCTCTTGAATGAACAAATTATATATCAACACAAATAAGCTAGAAACTGCCGCTATTAGCAATAATATCTGCTCAACAGCCATATGGATATACACTTCAATCTGCCGTATATAAACTCTGTGTTTAATGAGGTGTTTCAAACCGAATTTTTTATTAGCTCCTCGTTGGTTTACCCACCTTAGGAAGAATAATAGATGAATTCTGGTGCAAAAGCTCCAAAAGGAATTGCGAGAAATACATTTGTAAAATGGTATTCTCAATTTAACGACGAAGATAAATGGGTGATTGATAAATTACTACCTCATTGTAGATTCTATTATTTCAACAAAATTCAAAATAATATAAAAAAATTATATAAAAAATTGATAAAGGAATATGAAATAGACCCTAGTTCAACGCTGTTCGTCCCGGTCGGTTATGTCGCCAATAGCGGATTGACCATAGCCCATTTATTTAAAAACATGAACAACATAGAAGAAAAAAGGATAAACCTACTTTTAAATGATTTGACTGTGGATGTGATAATGGAAAACAAATATGTTGTTTTTTTGGACGACTTCATTGGAACTGGAAGATATTTTGGGAAAATATTCGATGAGTATGTTGCATATCAACCAAAAAAAATACGTGACAGTGTCAAATTTATCTATGCATGTCTCGTAGGATTACAGCAGGGCATAGATGTTTCAACTAAAGAAGGTCTAGATCTATGCGTCGTTGAAAAAATATCTCCTGAAATGCAACCATTTCATGAGAAATCAACTATTTTCTCTATGGATGAAAAGGAGAGGGCCAGAGAAATAATGGTAAGGTATAATTTTCCGTTAGATCAACTTTTTCCATTAGGATATATGGATGCACAAGGGCTAATTGGTTTTCAGTTTGGTACTCCAAATGCCAGTTTTCCAATTTTCTGGTCACAAGCAAACGGCTGGACGCCTCTTTTTCCCTCAGGAAGATATTTGCGCGACTTAGGAAAAACAGTCCCTTTTCCTGAGTACATGAAAAAATATCATATTAGCTCTAAAATGAATAGTATTGACCTGCAAGAAAAAGAAAGAATTCAAGAGATCATTGCAAGCTTTCTACCGGTTACACTGCAGCATATATTTTACACAATATCCACTCAAATGATGTTAGACTCTAATACAATACGTTTTATAATTGAAATGATAAAAGAATTTAAAAATCTGGAACAAACAGAAACTCATACAACATTTTCGGTAATGTTTATCCCTAATAGGATTCCAGACACCCTTTCAAAAAATGCATATCTCAAAGACATTAAGTTTGAACTATCCGATGAAAAATGTGCTTCAAAAATTAAAAAATATGTACCATTTATCGATGGAAATAACTCTACATTAATTATTGACAAAAATGGAAACGGGCATGCCATAAAGTATTCACATGCTCCTTTAGATGCGCCGTTTTCGAAGCACGCCCCCATACCGCACCATGACATTGCATACACGACCCACGAGGGAGAAGGCCTTCTATTTTTGTTCGGAATAAAAAATAATGTGTGTGTATATCACGACGGTTATAGGATAATGATAAAAAAAGACGATGTATGGCGCGAACAAGGAATACTCAAAGACATAAGTGAAATCAATCATTGCAACATCAGACAACCATTCTTTGACAGAATGATGCAAATTGTTTACCAATTGTTACATGACACCCAGAGTGCATTTATATGTCTAATCTGTCCTAGCGACTTAAGAGAAATAATTTCACACATAAAAAAGAGAAGCTGGAACTCATACAAACACGTAGACATATTTACAGAAAATTTGGTAATAAAAGACATCCAGATTATGGCAAAATTGTTTAGTAAAAAAGGGGCAACAATAATCAATACGCTTGGCGAAGTAATAAATCATAGTGTTTTCTTCAATTTGTCCATGCTTGATTGTGATGATAACTCTGAGGAGTCAGAAATTGCTATGGCCCTATCAAAAAAATGTAGAAACACAATTATTATTGTTACATCTAAATCTGGCACGCTCACGATGTATCATCGCGGGTCTGTTTTTCTCAAAATGGATTATTAAAAACATATGCGATATGCAATTGCTTTGCTACCATATGATAGATGTCTTCGTTGCCCTCACATGCGATCTTGAATATACGCGACAAATAGCCAATCTATTAAGAAGACATTTCCATGAATCGCCGCTTTCAGATACTACTCTGCTGCCGCTTTGTTGGACTGAGCGAATGTGCATTACTATTATGAAACGCGCCCTCATGGCTACAGTGGCAATTGTACTCAGGACTTACCAATAGCTACAATGGTTAGTGCGATCGTTTGACAGTGTTTTGTTTTTACTAAAGCTAGTGAGAAATTTGTCACCAATTTTACAGACAGATATCATGACACAAAAATTATTTGCAAGTTACGTTGACTAAATATGGTTCTGCCTAACTTTAATACAGACAACTCCATGCATCCCAAGGAATGAGAGAGAATTTTGACTTTGGTAGCGCAAACGACTCCCAAAAATTGGCCATTTCGACTGTCAACGGCCCGGTGTTGATCACAGCAGGGCCCGGTACTGGGAAGACTTACACACTGGTC